>ERZ724510.928-NODE-928-length-16928-cov-3.797369_pt1 | contig 16928 bp, 12 predicted proteins | sample MGYA00376043_ERZ724510 | MGnify/ENA primary metagenome ERZ724510 (study PRJEB28724, sample SAMN07190888) | wastewater metagenome | isolation source: influent of sewage treatment plant in Hong Hong | place: USA: Christiansburg, Virginia | collected 2016-03-01 ... | reverse complement strand
CATCGAGCGTCTGCGTGACGCCGACATCGATTCGGTGGTGGTCACCAATACCGTTGGTCTGCCCGAAGAAAAGCGCCTGGCGAAGATCACGACGCTCAGCGTGGCGCCGCTGTTCGCCGCCGCGATCGAGCGCACCGTGCGCCGCTGGATGCCCTGCGAGGTCGTCGAGTTCCGCACCGAGCCCGCGCTCGAGCCCGACGAGATCATCACCTCAGTCAGCTTTACGGTCCCGCAGCGCTCGGCCTACGCCAAGTTCGCCAGCCATGCCTCACGCTATGCCGTCGTCGGTGTGATGGTTGCGCAGTACGCAGGCGGGGTTCGGGTCGGAATCACCGGTGCCGGACCGTCGGCGTTTCGCTGGAAACAGGCAGAGGACGCCCTGTCGATCCGCTTTTCAGCAGACGCGATCACGGCTGGCATGACCTATCCGAGCGATGACCTCACGTCGACGCCCGAGGCGAGCGCCGAGTATCGCGCCCACCTGATTCCGGTGATGACCCGCCGCGCCGTCCAGGCTGCTCTCGCTGGTTAGTTGCGAGCCACTTGCCATGACCCCCACCGCTTTGCCCACCTCGGTCGACGAGCTACAAGCACTGCTGGCTCGACATCGCTACGTCGCAGATGTGGGGCTGTCGACGGTGCTCTATCTGTCGCTCAAGCTGCGGCGACCACTGCTGCTGGAAGGCGAGGCGGGGGTCGGTAAGACCGAGGTCGCCAAGGTGCTGGCGCAGGCGCTCGGCCGGAAGCTGATTCGGCTTCAGTGCTACGACGGACTGGAGTTATCGCAAGCGGCCTATGAGTGGGATCATGCACGGCAGCTTCTTGCGATTCGCTTTGCCGAGGCGATGGGTGAGCACGATCGCGAGTCGCTGACCCGAGAGCTCTACTCGGAAAAGTACCTGATTCGCCGACCGCTCCTTCAGGCGCTGGCCGAGCATCCCGAGGGACCGCCGGTGCTGCTCATCGACGAGATCGATCGCGCCGATGAGCCTTTTGACGCGTTTCTCCTCGAAGTGCTATCGGAATTTCAGATCAGCGTGCCCGAGCTGGGTGTCGTCGCCGCGAAGGCCCCGCCGCTGTGTATCCTGACCTCGAATCGGACCCGTGAGATTCACGACGCGCTCAAACGCCGCTGCCTGTATCACTTCCTGGGATATCCCGACTGGGCCCGCGAGCTCCAGATTGTCCGCGAGCGTGCGCCCGAAGCCAGCCGCATCCTCGGGGAGCAGGTGGTGGCGCTTACTCAGAAGCTGCGGCAACTCGACCTGTTTAAGCCGCCCGGAGTCGCCGAGACGCTCGATTGGGTCGCGGCGCTGTCGGCGCTCAACCGCAGTGCCATTGACGGCGACTCGGTGGAAGCCACGCTCGGTGTGGTGCTCAAGTACCAAGACGATGTGGCCAAAGTGAAGGGAGCGCTCGCTCGCCGAATGGTCGATGAGGTTACATCCCCCAAGAGCGGTTGATCCAATCGCGATGGTCACCGTCACTTCGTTCTTCGCCGACAACCTCATCCAGTTTGCACGCACGCTGCGAGCGGCCGGACTGCGCCTAGGTCCATCGATGGTTCTCGATGCGCTGGCAGCGATGCAACACATCGACCTGTCCCATCGAGACCAGGTTCGTGTTGGGCTGCGATCGGTGCTGGTTCACCGCAGCGAGGATCTCGACCTATTTGAACAAGCGTTCGCGCTATTTTTCGATGGAACCAAGCCGCTCAGCGCCGATTCTGAGCCGCTTGTGAAAAAGTCCGCCGCGAATCGGAGCGGTGATCCACTGCTGCGTCGAGTCACCGAGGCGCTCTTTGGCTCGGCCTCTCGTCCGCCACCGCAAGGACCGTCTCCCGACGAGATCGACTGCGCGCTGACTTGGTCCGCCGATCGTGCGCTGCGTCACCGCGACTTTGCCGACATGACCACCGAGGAGCTACTCGAAGCCCAGCGGATCATCGCCAACCTGCGCTTTGCCGTCACGCCCCGCCCGACCCGTCGCACCCAACCCTCATCCCGAGGCCAGCGCTTTGATTTTCGTCGGACGCTACGCCACAGCCTCCGCAGCCATGGCGAATCCCTGCTGCCCCACTATCGACAGCCGAGATGGCTACCACCGCCGCTGTGCATTCTGTGTGACGTGAGCGGCTCGATGGCGCGCTACACCGAGATGCTGCTGCGCTTTGCCCACACGCTGTTGTCGCAGCGTCGCCGCGTCGAGTGTTTTGTCTTCGGCACCGAGCTACACCGCATCACTCACAGCCTTCGCGGACGGGATATTGATCTGGCGCTCCGTCGCTGTTCGGCACAAGTCCACGACTTTGGTGGCGGCACACGCTTGGCAACGGGAATCCACGAGTTCAACGTCAAGTGGTCCCGCCGAGTCCTGACGCAAGGCGCGTGGCTGCTGCTCATTAGCGATGGGCTCGATCGGGATGATCGCTATGACCTTGCAAGCGAAGCGGCGCGTCTGCATCGCTCGACGAAGCGGCTTTTGTGGTGCAATCCGCTGCTCGGCTTTGATGGCTTTGCTCCACTGGCGAAAGGGATTCGGACGCTGCTGCCATACGTCGATGATTTTCGCCCGGTCCATAACCTCGACAGCCTCGCCGATTTGGCCGCTGCGCTGGCCGATGGACGCTCGCCTTTACACAGACGTGCAGTGTCAGCTACCGTGTCTGCCGCCAAAGACGTCGGCCCATAGAGCCGCTTCATCCAGCGAGGTTCGTCGTGAGCAAGACCACCCGCATTGAAAAAGATACTTTCGGGGACATTGAAGTCCCAAACGACCGTTACTACGGGGCGCAAACTCAGCGCTCCCTCCAGAATTTCCGGATCGGCGGCGAGCGCTTTCCGCGAGAGTTCATCTACGCACTCGGCATCGTCAAAAAATCGGCGGCGCGGGTAAATGTGCGACTCGGTAAGCTCGACGGCAAGCTGCTTCCCGCAATCGAGCAGGCGGCCGACGAGGTGATCGCGGGCAAGCTCGACGACCACTTTCCGCTCGTGGTCTGGCAGACCGGCTCCGGCACCCAGACCAACATGAACGCCAACGAGGTCATCGGCAATCGCGCCAGCGAGCTGCTCGGCGGGGTGCTCGGCAGCAAAAAGCCGGTTCACCCCAATGACCACGTCAACATGTCACAGTCGACGAACGACTCGTTTCCGACGGCGATGCATGTGGCGATCGTGGACCGTGTGGTCAATGGGCTTTTGCCGGCGCTCGATCGCTTGGCTGAGGCGCTCGAGGCCAAATCCAAGCAGTTTGCCCACATCGTCAAGATTGGCCGCACCCACCTGATGGACGCGACGCCGCTGACGATGGGCCAGGTGTTTTCCGGTTATGCCGCCCAGGTCCGTGGAGCAGCCTCAGCAGTGAAAGCCGCGCTCCCGCAAATGTACGAGCTGGCTGCTGGCGGCACCGCAGTTGGGACCGGCCTCAACAGCCATCCCCGCTACGCCGTCGAGGTAGCGGCCGAGATTGCCTCTCTAACCGGCCTACCATTTGTGACCGCGCCAAATAAGTTTGCGGCGCTGGCCGCTCACGATGCGGTGGTGACGATATCGGGCACGTTCAAGACCACGGCGGTGGCGCTGAACAAAGTGGCCAACGACATTCGGCTGCTGGGATCGGGTCCACGCTGTGCGCTCGGTGAGCTGCGCCTGCCGGAAAACGAGCCCGGTAGCTCGATCATGCCCGGGAAGGTCAATCCGACGCAGTGCGAGGCCATGACGATGGTCTGTGCGCAGGTCATCGGCAATGACACGGCCGTGTCCTTCGCGGGCGCGCAAGGCCACTTCGAGCTGAACGTGTTTAAGCCGGTGCTCGCCTATGCGTCGCTCCAGTCGACGCGGCTGCTCACCGATGCCTGTCACTCGTTCATCGACAACTGCGTGGTCGGAATCGAGGCGGACGAGGCGCGGATCAAAGACCTGCTCGACCGCTCGCTGATGCTGGTGACGGCGCTGGCCCCGTCGCTCGGCTATGACATGGCCGCCAAGATCGCCAAGACCGCGCACAAACAGGGCAAGACGCTCAAGCAAGTAGCGCTCGAGTTCGGAGTGCTCACCGAGGCGGAGTTCGACGCGGTGGTTCGGCCCGAAGAGATGTGCGAGCCAAAGCCCTAAGTGCAAGCTCAACCGCCACATACCGAAGAGCCCCACGGTCCGCGTGAGGAGCGGCCCATCGATGTCGCACTACGTGTGCTGCTGCGGGTCGATGAGGGTGCGTATGCGACACTGGCGCTGGCTGGTGAGCTAGCACGCCGCTCGATTCCCGATTCGGAGCGAGCCGTCGTCACCGAGCTGTGTTACGGCACGCTGCGCCAGGCGCTCCGGCTCGATCGGGCGTTGGCCGCTCAGGCACCACGCGGGCTTGGGAAGCTGGATGCAACGACAATGGCGCTGCTGCGACTTGGTGCCTATCAGCTCTTGTTTATGCAGGCTCGCCCGCACTTTGTCGTCGATGCGGTGGTGACAGCGATCAAGCGTCGTCGTGGCGGTGGACTGGCGGGCTTTGCCAACGCGCTGCTGCGGAAGTTGGCGGTAGCAGGCGAACCGGAACTGCCGCCCTACCCGGCCCCGTCGTCCTCCAAAGCCAAGTGGCTCAAAGTGCTTTCGCTGCACCACAGCATGCCGGAACCACTCACCGCCCAACTTTGGGATGTGGTGGATGGTCCAGCCGAGCTGGATGCGCTGCTGACCGCGTTTGGCCAACCAGCCCCGACGTGGCTGCGCTGCAATCCACTGCGTGGGACGCAACAGGAAGCGCTCCGGGCGCTCACCACCGAGCTACAGGTGACCCCCACGTGTCACCCACTTCTGCCCGAGGCAATCGAGCTTCACGGCGGCCATCCGTTCGCTGGTGCCGGGTTCGCCAAAGGACTGTATACGGCGCAAGATCTGGCGGCGCAGCTTGTCACGCGGCTGCTGTTTGCGGAGACCCCCGAAGGCCCGTTGAAGCTGCCGGAGAGAGCGATCCTCGACGGGTGCGCGGGGGTAGGCGGCAAGACCTGTCACCTGGCGTCGCTGACCGACAACCAGCGCGATATCGACGCCGTCGACATCTTGCCACGTAAGCTGGAGCTGTGTCGCGACCATGCCCACCGTCTAGGCTGTACGCGAATTCGTACGATCGTCACGGATCTGACGCTACCGACGGCCCCGCTGCGCAAGTCGTATGCGGCGGTACTGCTCGATGCACCATGCAGTGGCACGGGCGTTCTCCGTCGTCATCCCGAAGCGCGGCTGAAGCTGCCGAAGCTCGACGAGCTGACGGCGCTCCAGGCACGGCTTCTCGAACGCATCGCGACCAAGGTCATGCCTGGTGGCGTTCTACTCTATTCGGTGTGCAGCCTGCTTCCCGCCGAGGGACCAGCGCAGATCACCGCGTTCTTGTCCCGCCATCCTGAGTTTGTGCCACTGCCACCCTCGCCTGTCGATCCCCTGTTCTACGGGGGGCCGTCACCGCTGTGCGAGTCTCAGTCGCCGTTTGCGCTCCGAACGTTCCCGCATCGCCAGAACGCCGATGGCTTTTATGCGGTCCGTCTTCAGCGCGCTTGTACCACGAGGCCGACGGGGTAATATCGCGCCGTCATGAAGTTGGCACTGGTGACAGGAGGCACGCGAGGCATCGGGCTGGCAGTGGCCCGCCGACTTGCCGCCGATGGAATGGCGGTCGCCGTGACGTATGCCCACGACCAAGCCCAGGCCGAGGCAGCGGTGCACGCCGCGCGGGCCAGCGGGCTCGACCTGTCGGCCGTGCGCTGTGATGCCGCATCCGCCGAGGACTGGCGTAAGCTGACCGCATCTGGCGGATTTCTCGATGGAAAGAGCGTCGCCGTGCTGGTTCATGCAGCGGGATTTACCCGAGACAAGTTGGCGATGACCATGCCGGTGGCAGACTTCGACGACGTGCTCGGTGTCCACTTGCGTGGTGGCTTTCTGGCGGCTCAAGCGGTGATGAAGGGCATGATCGCGGCGCGGCACGGTCGCATCTTGTTTATTTGCTCACCCACGGCTCGACTCGGTCGGCGCGGTCAAACCGCATACGGTGCCGCCAAGGCAGGTCTTTTTGGACTCACTCTCAGCCTGGTCCAAGAGCTGTCTCGCTTCCAGATCACCTGCAACTGCATTTCGGCAGGCCTCGTCGACACCGCGCTCACCGCCGAGCTTCCTGAGTCCGTTCGCAACGACCTGCTCCGCTCGATCCCCATGGGCCGCGCCGGAACCGCCAGTGAAATCGCCGAGCTTGCCGGTTTCTTGGCATCAAAGGAAGCAGCCTATCTGACCGGACAGTGGCTAGCTGTCGACGGTGGGCTCGATTCTCTCGCTGAAGATTGCTTCTAAACGCGAATGATTGCGCGCCTCATCCGTACTTACCCGAAGAGAAACACCATGACCCAAAGCAGCTTTGTTCACGAGATCAAGGAACTCATCATCACAAGCCTGAAGCTGGACCGAAAGCCCGAGGAAATCGCTGATGACGCGCCGCTGTTCGGAGCCGGACTCGGCCTCGATTCGATCGACGCGCTGGAGCTGGCGGTCGCCATCGAGCGCGCCTATCGCGTGACCATCCCCGATGAAAAGGTGGGCAAGCAGGCCTTCACCTCCGCCGCCACCCTGGCCGACTATGTGGCAAAGAACCGTTAGCGTGAAGTCACGGTCCGTCCTCGTCGCGCTGCTCTTCGGCTGGTTCGGTTCCCGGGTTGAAGCCAGCCCGCTACCGACACCGACGGAGCTGATGACCAAGATCGACTCGGCACAGAAGGACTTGCACTCACTGCGAGCCGACTTCGTGCAAAACAGTCGGGTCAAACTGTTCCGTCAGCAGATCAGCTCCGAGGGTCGGTTTCTGTACGCAAAAGGGAATCCGGCGCGACTGCGCTGGGAATATCTGAAGCCCGATCCCTCGACGATGATACTGGTCGGTGATCAAGCCCAGCTCAAGATGGGGACGCGAGCGCCGCAGCTCATCGACACCGGCAAGGATCCGACGCTACGAGCAATTTTTACCCAGCTCCGACTGTGGCTGGGCCAAGGATCGCTCCGCGATGCCGAGAGTGAATATGACGTCAAGGCGGGTGGTACCGTCGAACAGCCCGCGCTGCTGCTGGCCCCGAAGGCCCAGTCGCCGCTCAGTCGAGTGTTTTCGCGCATTGAGCTGCACGTCGATGGCAAGACCATGCTGCTGCGACGCCTACTGATGGTTGAGCAAAACGGAGATGAAAAAGAGGTCATCTTTGGCAAACTTGACCGCAATATCGAGTTACCAGCGTCTCAGTTTCAGTAGCCGCTAATATCTCGATATCGCAATACTCATTCAACTACGAGAGCACAAGCTCTCAAACATAAACCCAAAATTACCGTCGCTGAAGACCCGCTAAAGCGCACCTCCCGCTAGGCAAACCAAAGAAATCTGCATAACCTATTTTTGCAGAACTCTTGCAGGTACGTACGATGGGCCAAATACCTGCATTGAGTAGCTTTGTGCGCAATGCCGCGCTGGAAAGGGAAGTGGCTATGGGAACTCGTCTTTATGTTGGTAATTTGCCTTATGGTGCGAAAGAACAAGAGATTCAGGACTTCTTTGAGCAGTCTGGTTCTCGCGAAGTTACGCAGGTCAAAATCATCACCGATCGCGAGACCGGTCGCCCGCGTGGCTTCGCGTTCGTAGAGCTTACAGAAGCCAAGATGGCGGAAAGCGCCATCGCAGAGCTTCACGGCACCCAGTTTGGTGGTCGCAAGATCGTCGTCAACCAGGCCCACACACCCCGCAACGAGTCGCGTGGTGGGGGTGGCGGAGCTGGTGGTCCGGGCCGTCCTCCTCGCTAGCTCTGCGTGTACTCCCAGTCCATTTTGACCGTATCCAGTCTGCACAGGCTGGCAGCGAGCCATGCGCCGCGTTGTCTTTGGCCCTCCGCATGTGTTAGTGGATAGGTTGCGTGGGTTTCCTTTTGCGACGCTTGCTGTGTCTGCTGCTGTGCCTGATGGTGTGGGCAGGCCTGGTGTTGCCTGCGCAGGCCGCTTACCGCTGTAGCGCGATGCAGGGCTCACGCATCACCGCGCCCTGTTGCCCAAGCGAAGTTTCGCCCGCGCCCAGACAGCCCGCCCTTTCACACCACTGCTGTGAGCTGCTCCAGAAGCCCTCGCTCGACACGCCCGGGACTCGGCCGAACCCAACGGAAGAGCAGCTCGCCCAAACGCCCCCCCTGCTGTTTGTCTGCGCGGTGCTGTCTCTGCCCGGCCCTGCCCGAACCACGCCTCTCAGCCTGCGGCCTTTCCCCAAAGGAGTCCCTCCCAATACTCCTTTGCCGCGGATCGGACCGACGGTTCTGCAAATCTGATTCCTCTTGCGCTGTGGGTGATACCGAACCACCACCGCTCGAGAGGAATTTTCATGAACCTTTGCGTCGCCCATCGCTTCGGGCAAGCTCTTGTGTTTGTTTCGCTGACGCTCGCCAGCGTCCAGGGAGTGGCAAGCCCCGCCCCTCCCACCGCCACGCTGTCTTTGGACTCACTACTGACCGAGGTTGAGAGCCGCAGCCCGACCCTGCTTTCGCGACAAGCGAGCGAGCGCGCGGCCCAGACCCACGCCCGCCAGGCCGGTGCCTTCGACGATCCCATGGTGATGGTGGAGCTGTGGCAAACCCCAACGACAGCCGACCGCCTACCTCTGATGGTCACCCTGCGTCAGCCGATTCCGTGGCCGGGGAAGCTAAGCGCCCGCGCCGCCGTTGCCCGCTTGGATGAAGAGCGCGCACAGACTGAAACGGCCCTGGCGAAACGAAGCCTGCGCCTGGCTGCCGTACGATCCTACTATCTCCTCCTTTTGGCCCATCGCTCGCTTACGGTACAGAGCCAAAATCAAAAGCTGATGCAGGTTGTCGTGTCATCGGTAGATGGTCGCTATCGAGTCGGTCGGGCCGAGCTTGCCGAACTGCTCGATGCCCAAGAAGCGGTCCACGAACAAGAGACCCTGCTCTATGAACTACAGCGCGATCGTGAGCAAGCAGAGACAGAGATTCTGTCTCTCCTGGGAGAGCAGTCACGTCGCCCGTTAGGAGTCCCAACTTCCATTCCAGAGTTCGCTCCACTTCCGTCTCTGGAAACACTCATTGAGCAAGCGATGCGTGGTCGACCAGAGCTGGCTCTCTCCCAGGTCATGCGCAAGCAAGCACAGGCCAAGGTATCGCAAGCCAGAAGTGAACGAGCCCCGGATCTCGCGGTGTCTGGCAGCTTCATGGCACCGCTACGGGGCGACATGGAACGAACTTTTACCGTCGGTATTCAGACCTCGATTCCTTCCTTCTCTCTGCTCCGTAGTTCGGCAGCAGAGCGCGAAGCAGAGGCATTGAGCGAACAAGTACGACAGGATCAAAATCAGCTTGCCGCCACCATCACCGCAGAGGTTCGCAGCGCCTATCTGCGAGTCGCGACGGTACAGCGTCACCTGTCCTTGCATCGGGAAGATCTGATTCCACTATCTGACCGCGCTGTTCAGGCGGCTCGTGCCGGATATCTAAGTGGACGGATCGGACTGACCCTCCTTTTGTCGACTACGCAGCGCCTTTTACAGCAGCGCCTGGCCTATGAACGATTCCTAGCGGAGTACGGACTACGTCGTGCAGAGCTAGACTTTTCCGTTGGACAAGGAGCCGCACCATGAGCAACCAGATGCCACGACGGAACCTGCGGATCGTAAAGCTCATCGTGCTCTGTGTGGTGGGAATCCTACCGAGCGCACTGGCCCTCTTCTTTTATCGGCAGCTCCGCAGTCTGCGCACAGACAGAGACTCCGTGACGACCCCTGGCAAGCAGGGAGAGCTGTGGACTTGTCCGATGCACTTGCAATACGTAAAAGACCACTTCGGCGCCTGTCCAATTTGCGGAATGGATCTTGTGCTTCAGAAAAGCCTGAACCAAGGAAAGTCGCTGTCGCTGAGTCTGGATTCCACCCAGCAGTCGGGGCTGGGATTACGAACCGTAGCGGTGCGGCGGGCCCCGTTTGGGGAGTCCATTCGGACAACTGGACGGATTGCCTATGACGAAACACTGGTGCATCACATCCACACCAAAAATGAAGCATATGTCGAGCATCTTTTTGCAAACTACGTTGGCAAAGCGGTCAAAAAGGGCGAGCCGCTCGCGTCTTTGTACAGTCCAGAACTGTATAGCGCAGAGCAAGAGTACCTGATTGCACGTCGTGCTCAGGGTGGCATGCAACCCGTTCATGGAGGCGTCAATCTCGTCGACGCCGCCCGTGAAAAGCTGCTGTTGTGGAGTTTGAGTCCACAGGACATTGCGACGCTGGAACGCTCTGGACGAGCCAGTCGGACGTTTACCTTATACGCGCCGATTGCTGGCTACGTCATTGCGAAGACCGCCGTGCATGGCATGCGGATCAAACCGGAAGACTCTCTGTTCGACATTGTCGATCTGTCCCGGGTTTGGGTGCTGGCTGATGTCTATGAATACGAGTTGCCACGCATTCACATGGGACAGACAGCGACGACCACTCTGCCCTACTGGCCCGATCGAACGTGGCAGGGACAGATCAGCTTTGTCTTTCCCTCTGTCGATCCCAAGACCCGCACTGTGCGCGTCCGCATCGAAGTCGACAATCCCCAGGGTGATCTCAAAGCAGATATGTTCGCCGATGTCGAGCTAACGGCCGCGAGCCGACAAGCCCTGGTGATTCCCGAAGATTCCGTGATCGAAACCGGACGACGGCGACTGGTCTTTGTAAAGGACAGTAGCGGCAAACTAAGCCAGCGCGAGATCACTACCGGAGAGCGCTCGGGACACCTATTCGAGGTCCGTTCTGGACTTGTGGAAGGAGAGCAGGTCGCCGCTGGTGCCAGCTTCCTACTCGATTCGGAAGCACGACTTCAGGGCATCAGCAGCGATGAAGGAAAAGTCGGAACGCCAGAGCCCCAAGCGATTCCGGATCTCGGTGCTCGAACGGATCATAACGGGCACAGCGGGCACGCACATCACCAAGGTCATGCGCCATGATTGCTTCCCTGATTGCGCTTTGTGCGCGACATCGGCTGCTGGTAGTGATGCTGTCCATGGTGGCATGTATCGTCGCTGTGATCTGTCTGCGCGACCTTCCGGTGGATGCGATTCCGGATCTTTCTGATACCCAGGTGATCGTCTATTCACGCTGGGAACAGAGTCCGGACCGTATCGAAGATCAAGTCACCTATCCGATCATTACCTCCCTGCTGGGGGCTCCCAAAGTAAAAGGTATTCGTGGCTTTAGCGACTTTGGTTACTCCTATGTCTACGTGCTCTTTGAAGATGGCACCGACATCTACTGGGCACGCTCACGCGTCCTAGAATATCTGTCCAAGATCAAAGCCAAGCTCCCAAATGAAGTGAAGACAGAGCTTGGTCCGGACGCCACCGGAGTCGGCTGGGTATTTCAGTACGCGCTCGTCGATGACAGTGGGCAAACTTCGCTCTCGGACTTGCGCTCCTATCAGGACTGGTTCCTGCGCTTTGCGGTGCAGTCGGTTCCCGGCGTCGCAGAGGTAGCCACGGTTGGTGGCGCGATCAAGCAGTATCAAGTGACGGTCGATCCGAACCGCTTGCAATCGTACGGAATCAGCCTTGCCGATGTCGCAACCGCTCTCCGCAAGAGCAACTCCGAAGTGGGCGGACGACTGGTCGAGATCTCTGGCAAGGAGTTTATGGTCCGGGGCCGTGGCTACGTAAAGTCGATTGCCGATCTCGAGCAGGTGGTCCTGCGCACAAACGATCTCGGAACACCGCTGCGGATTGCCGACATCGGACGGGTCAGTTTCGGTCCCGAGCTGCGGCGCGGAGTGGCCGACCTCGATGGACGAGGTGAGGTGGTCGGCGGCATCGTGGTGATGCGGATGGGGGAACATGCGCTATCGGTGATCTCGCGGGTCAAGGAACGACTGGCACAGCTACAGCCGTCCCTTCCCAAAGGAGTCCGGATTGTGACGACCTACGATCGTTCCGAGCTGATCCTGCGGGCGATGGCCACACTGCGTCATGAGCTGCTACTCGAAGTCACTGTGGTGTCGCTCATCATCTTGCTGTTCTTGTGGCACATCCCCTCGGCGATTGTGCCAATTGTGACCATTCCGGTGGCGGTCCTGCTGTCCTTCATTCCGCTGTATCTGCTCGGCGTTCCGGCAAACCTGATGTCTCTGTCCGGCATCGCGATCTCGATCGGAGTGCTGGTCGATGGCGCAATTGTCGAAGTAGAAAACGCCTATCGCAAGATCCAAAAGTGGCAGGAGTCCGGATCGCAAGGCGACTTCGGTCTGGTTCGACTACAAGCTCTGCAAGAGGTCGGCCCGTCGGTATTTTTCTCTCTGCTCGTGATTGCGGTGGCCTTTTTGCCCGTATTTACGCTGGTCGATCAAGAAGGTCGGCTGTTTCGTCCGCTCGCTCTGAGCAAAAACCTTGCGATGGCGATTGCCGCTCTGCTCGCAGTGACACTCGATCCGGCGATGAGAATGATGCTCTCGCGAATCACTCCCTACACCTTCCGACCAGCTCCGCTCGCCTGGCTCTGCAACCGGGTCTTGGTGGGAACCTATCATCGCGAAGAAAACCATCCGGTCAGTCGCATCCTGTTTCGCTTGTATGAGCCGGTTTGTCGCTTGGTACTTCGCCATCCCAAACGAACGATCATGGGCGCGCTGCTGGTGACGCTCAGCACGATTCCTATCTACCAAAGGCTGGGTTCCGAGTTTATGCCGCCACTGTATGAAGGCAGCATCCTGTACATGCCGACCACGCTGCCCGGAGTCTCTGCGGCGGAAGCGCTGCGGATCCTTACTCTACAGGACAAGATCCTGAGACAATTCCCAGAGGTCGAATCGGTCTTCGGCAAGGCCGGTCGCGCTGAGACTTCGACTGATCCCGCACCATTGTCGATGATGGAAACCACGGTGGTTCTCAAACCAGAGTCGAAGTGGCGGACCAAGGAACGCTTCTACTCCTCGTACACTTGGCTTCCTGATGCGATCAAGGATCAGCTACGCTCGCTGTGGCCCGATCACATCTCGCACGGAGAGTTGGTACACGCGCTGGATGAAGCGGTACGGATTCCGGGCACCACCAATGCCTGGACGATGCCCATCAAAGCCCGGATTGACATGCTGTCGACGGGAGTTCGCACTCCGATTGGAATCAAGATTTTCGGACAGAGTCCCGCAGAGCTGGATCGGATCGGGGCCCAAGTCGAAGCGGTCGTGCGCGAAGTTCCAGGTACCCGATCGGTGTTTGCAGAGCGAACCTCCGGCGGCTACTTCATCGACTTTGCGCTCAGCAGAGAAGCTCTCGGACGCTACGGACTGTCTGTGGAGGATGCGAACACGGTGATTGCGCAAGCGGTGGGTGGCGAGACGGTGACCACGACGATCGAGGGACGAGAACGCTACTCGGTCAGCCTCCGCTATCCACGGGAACTACGTCAGGACCTCAAAGAACTTTCGCGAGTCCTGGTGCCGCTTCCAGGTGGCAGTAGTGTCCCGATGGGCCAGGTTGCAGAGCTGAAGATGACGACAGGTCCATCGATGCTCCGTGATGAAAACGGAATGCTCGCTGCCTATGTCTACGTCGACTTTGACACCGAGCTACGCGACATCGGCAGTTACGTGGAGGAAGCGCGTCACGCGGTCGCCGCCAAACTGACGCTTCCCAGCGGGTATCGCCTGGAGTGGAGCGGTCAGTTTGAAAACATGCTGCGCGTCCGCGAGCGGCTGAAGCTGGTGGTTCCGCTGACCATCTTACTCATCTTCCTTCTGCTCTACGCCAACACGCAAAGTGCTTGGAAGTCGCTGATTGTCCTGCTGGCGGTTCCGTTCTCTGCGGTGGGGGCGATCTGGCTACTGTATCTGCTCGATTACAACACCTCGGTTGCGGTCTGGGTTGGGGTCATTGCACTGCTCGGACTCGACGCTGAGACCGGCGTCTTTATGCTCATGTATCTGGACCTGTCGTATTCCGAAGCAGAGCAGGAAGGAAGACTCCACAACCATCACGATCTGATCGAAGCGGTGGTTCATGGGGCCGTGAAGAGAGTCCGCCCCAAAGCGATGACTGTGCTCGCGGCGCTGCTAGGACTGCTGCCCATTTTGTGGGCGAATGGAACCGGTGCAGATGTCATGAAGCGAATCGCGGCACCAATGGTCGGAGGCCTCGTGACCTCGTTCCTGATGGAGCTGCTGGTCTATCCGCCGATCTATCTGCTGTGGAAGCGGCAGCGCTTTGCTTAAAAGAATCGCCACAGGGAGTCGACCGCAGTGGTCGACTTGAATCGACGATAGGCCCGACACGCGAAGTACAGCGGAATCAGTCCGAGCAGCCACACCACATACGTCACCGGCAGGCTCGCGCCTTTGCGAAAACCAATCGCACCGATGAAGCAATAGAAGAACAGGTGCAGCAGGTAGTAGAACAGCGGCACCTGTCCAAACGTCGTCAATACCTCCCCCATCCGTCCGATTCTGTCTCCGATTCTGTTCCACACAGACATCAGAAGCACATTGACGCCGGCAAACAGCAGAAGGAACACCAGCGACGGCGGATACTTGATCAGGTTGAAGAACTCGATCACGCTGCCATCACGCGGCAAGCGCAAGTTGCCCGGTCCACCGATTCCCCGCACAAGGAGTGCAACGGCCACCATACCCAGACCGATCCACGGCAAGAGCGACAGGGTCTGGTCCTTGTGACGATGCAGCATCCTCCCAAGTACGATTCCCCACAGCGCCACTCCGCTCCAGGGCACCAGCGGATACAACACGAAACCAGATCCGGTCTGACCCGGCAAAAACAACAGTCGCAGCGGCAGGCTGTAGAAATCACGCAGATGCTCTGGCCCTGGGGTAAAGACGACCGAAGCAGCGATGATTCCCGTCGCTAAGATTGCCAGGTAGAGCGTCCGCAGACGCAATAGCAGAGACGACAGAATCAGCGCCATTCCCAAGCCGCTTAACACCGAAAAGACGAAGGTCATCGATCCCGGAGTGCCTGGCCACGGTCCATCAGGAACCGCTGCGGGGGGCGCTTGACTCACCATAAAGCCAAGCGTCCAAGCACGATTTTCGATGAGCTGATTGATCAGGAGGAGCAGGAGCCCACGTTTCCACAGAAAGCCCCGCGCTTGGGAGTCTGTCCAGCCTTGTTCTCGACGAGCTTCCAGAAACAGTGCGACGCCGGCCCCCATCATCAGGAAGAATCCGGGCGCGCACAAATGGGTCACAAGGCGCGTCACGAACCGTTCCCATGATGCGTAGCGCGTCCACGCCCCCGCCCAGACCTCGGACGGGTGATAGCGATAAACGAACGCCACGACGTGATCGAGCGCCATCAGCACCATGATGAGTCCGCGCTGCACATCGAGCGCAGCCAGTCGCTTTGACATGTCTTTGGTCCCCCGTAAGGCGTTGCGGGTCAGTTCACCGTTCCATCGCGGCGCAGCAGCAGTTTTTCGGCCAAGTTCGACTCAACTTCCGAGCGATTGAACAGCAGTTTTTCCTGCTTCCCAGCGAGCCAGTTCTGGTGCTGGTTGCCATAGAACGGACTCTGCGGATCGCCAGCGTTACCGCGTGGGAAGTTGACCGCAGCCGAAGGAGCGCCGGTTCCATCAAACGACACAATCATGCGGAACAAAGACCCCTGATGAGTACTCCATGTCTGCTTGATCTTGCCGCTTGGATCGCTCATCGCCGATGATGAAACATTGACCGTTCCCACCGAGCCATCGACCGGGAAGTTGCCGGCGTTCCATTTGTCTCCCAGCACATGATCAAAAGCCGCAGAGTGAACGTCCTTCCACTGATAGGGCATCGTCTGTGAGGGCAGTGTGTTTCCGAAACGTTGCTTCAGCCAGTCCGCTGCATCGGCCAGACCGCTCATCAAGATGAAGTTCCGGTCCGCACCGATCAGTGGCTCTGCCTCTTTCACTTTGCGCAGCGCCAATCGCAGAGGCTTGTACGCATACGCTGGCTCGATATCAAACAGCTTGGGCAGAAGTGGCCCGAGATCATCGGACAGAGCCCGCACCGTGGCAAAGTGCGCAAACGCGAAGAACATCACCGCTTCAGACGAAGAGCGGCGCATCTGGCGATCCCAGGAAGAGAGCTGCGTAAACATCGCGAGCAGCTCCGGTCGGTTGCGGAACTGGGCGAGCTGCGGATCCGTCCCCAAATCGACAATCGCCTGCGCCAGCGCTGGAATCAAATCATCGGCCAGCGTGGAGCGAGCATCCCACTGTAGCTCTGTCATTTCCGCTGGAGTGATCTTGCCGCGCTTGGTCAACCGGGACAGCTCTGATTCAATCCGTGCCGCCCGATCTCCAGGATCATAGAAGTAACCGTAGTAGTACGGATCGTTATCGACTCGACCGTCGGCGGTAAAACCAAACGGTTCGTTGTTCGCTGTTGCGAGATAGCCGCGCTCGGGATCACGCGCCTGCGGCAGCTTGTCATCCGAAAGGAACTTGCCAGTCCATAACGTTCGCGGATCGGAACCACTCATCAGCTTCCACGGCTGGATTCCCATGGTGTGCGCGGTGCCACGATCGGGAACCTGCGCATGAACGCGATAACGAATGTTTTTTTGGTCGGCAGCAATGAGATTGACCGCTCCCACCTCGAGTCTCCTGGCCGCTCCTTCCCATTCGTTCAGGGTCTTGCTGCGATCGAGTCCGATGTACATCGCCGCTTCATGCGTCGGCGCAAAACCCGTCCAGGCAAACAGAATCTGTTGCGGGGTTAGGATCGCACGCGGCACCGGCAGTAGCTCATCCGGCAGAAGGACACCCACCCCAGGTACATCCGTAATCTGGTATTCGCGGACATCGCTCATGTCATCGCCAGTGGGCACCTTGCCCCCCACCGAGCGCACGCGAATTTTTTCACTGCGGAGTGCCACGGTGCGGTCCGTCCC
>ERZ724510.927-NODE-927-length-16936-cov-4.286180_pt1 | contig 16936 bp, 10 predicted proteins | sample MGYA00376043_ERZ724510 | MGnify/ENA primary metagenome ERZ724510 (study PRJEB28724, sample SAMN07190888) | wastewater metagenome | isolation source: influent of sewage treatment plant in Hong Hong | place: USA: Christiansburg, Virginia | collected 2016-03-01 ... | reverse complement strand
CTCCAAGCGCGGCGCCGAGGCCGACGCGACCTAAGATTGCCGAGCCCGATCAGCCCGTCGGTTGTACACGCTCCCACCGTCAACGAGGAACCCCACATGGCCTCTGCATCTGCGCAGGACCCAGCGATCGAATCAACCCCCGGAGTCCAACGGCCCGATGCCTCGCCGCCTGGCCGCTTCGTTGAGGTGACCGACGCCGTCGCCGGAGTGAAGGGATGGATGACCCCGGGTCAGGCCCGACTGCTGTGGCGCTCAGCCCGGGTGTTGGACCCGGGCCAGCGAATCGTGGAGATCGGTTCCTTTCAGGGCCGCTCCACGATCGTGCTGGCCTCCGGTGCCCCGAAGGGCGCCGAGGTGGTGGCCATTGATCCGCATGCGGGAAATGACCGCGGCCCAAACGAGATCGAGGGATTCGCCAACGAGGCCGAGTCCGACCACCAGATCTTCAACTCCAATCTGGCGGCGGCGGGCGTTGCGGAGCGCGTGCGTCACGTTCGGGAGTTCTCCGATGCGGCGCTCGACGAGGTGGAGGGCCCGATCGACCTGCTCTACATCGACGGCGCCCACCGGTTTGCTCCCGCACGCGACGACATCGTGGCCTGGGGGGCGCGGGTCGTGCCCGGCGGCACCATGTTGATCCACGACAGCTTCAACGCGCTTGGGGTCACCTTGGCCCAGGCGGCGGTGTTGTTTGCCTCGGGTGAATTTCGCTACGTGGGCCGATCCGAGTCGATGGCCGAGTACCGGCGTGAACGCCTGGGACCGCTGCGACGAATCACCAACCTGGGACGGCAGGTTGGGCAGTTGCCGTACTTTGCCTGGTGCCAACTGGTGAAGGTGCTGATCACGCTGAAGTTGGGTGCGCTCACCCGGTTGATCGGCAACCCGTCCGGAGAGTGGCCATACTGATGGTCGCGGCGGAGGAGACCGAAGGATCATCCGGTTTGGCCGGCGGGCAAGATGAGCCCGATGAGCTGGGTGGTGAGCCGGACCTGCAGGCGCCGGACCGTTCCCGGCTCTTTCAGCTGATCGGTGGTGCTGTAGCGCTGATTGCCATCACCGCCGTGGTGGCGGTGTTGTTGACCCGGTCGATGTTGCAGGCTCCCGAACCGGAGGTGGCGGGACGCCTTCGCGGCATGAGCTTTGACTCGTTCAATCGGGCGGACGGCTCACCGTTGGAGACCACCGAAACCGGTCGGCCCTGGCAGATTGTTGGCGGCGAGTGGTCGGTGAGTGATGGGCGGGTTGAGGCCAAACCCTTGCCGGGTCCTGCGGGTGGAGGGGGCAGCGCGTTGGCGGTGCTCGACACCGGCGTGGGTGACCAGTTTGTTCAGGCGACGTTTTTTGATCCCAAGGCCGGCACCGGCCTCGTGACCCGCTTTCAGGGGCCCAACAACTTCATCGGAGTCACCTTCGCCCCGGTGACGGGAACCGTGCAGTTGGGGGTCACCGTGGACGGGACCCAGGCCCAACCCTCCCAAATCGGTTCGGCGCTGCCCGAAGGTGAGGTCACCCTTGGCGTGCGAACCGAGGGGAAGAACGTGATCGTCTACGTCAACGGGGCCGAGTCTGGGCGTCAGGTCGTTCCCGAACTGACGGATGGAACCCGGGTTGGATTGCTGGTGCGGGGTGGTGCCAAAGGCACGAGCACCTCGATCGACAACGTGGTTGCGGTCCCACTAAGCACCGAAAAGATCGGCGCGTTGGGTGGCCTTGGCGCTGCCACTTCGACGACCGTCAGCGACGGTGGGGCCAAGGAAAGTGACCAGCCGGACACCACATCGGGTGGCCCCGCCCCGTCGGAACCGGCCGCTGACGGCCCGGCCGGCCCTGCGACGAGCCAGTCGGGAGCCCCCACGCCGGGCGCGGTGGAGCCTGCCGGCGGGCAATGACAGCCGCCGTACCCATCCTGTATGTGGGTGGGACGGGCCGCACCGGGTCCACGGTGCTCGACCGCATGTTGGGCAACGTGCCCGGGGTGTTCGCTGCCGGGGAGCTCACCTGGCTGTGGTTTGCGCTCCGTTCCGGTGGTCGGTGCGCCTGCGGAGCGCGCCACGTGGACTGCCGGGTGTGGGGCCCGGTGTTGCTGGCGACGTTTCCTGAGGACTTCGGCAACCCGGACGCGATGGCTGAGGTCGCCGACGAGATGTTTGCGCTTCGACGCCGATTCGACAGCCGGTACCTGCCGGTGATGGGCCTGCCGGGAGCGAAGCAGGCGCTGACCAGCCGGCTGGGTCCGTATCCGTCACGGCTGGCGTCGTTGTATCGCAACCTTCTTGAACACACCGGTGCGGAACTGATCGTCGACTCGTCGAAGGAACCCCACTATTCGTCGATCCTTGCCGCCCGGGCCGAGCTTGACGTCCGGTTCCTGCACCTGGTGAGGAATCCACAGGCCACTGCGTATTCCTGGGCAAGGCGCCGCACGGAACTGGGATTTGGCGTCGGGCACGAGATGGAGCGTCGAGGCCCGATCTCCGCCTCGATCTACTACGACGTGTCCAACGTGGCCGCTGACGCGCTGTGGAGTGGCGGAGACCGGTATCTGCGCGTGCGCTACGAGGACCTGGTGGCAAGCCCTGATGACACCCTGAGGCGTATCGGTCGGTTCGCCGGGCTGGTCATCGACCCTGAGGTGGCCCTCGGCCGGCAAGCGGCCGACCGAAAGCGAAGCGCACCCGGACACGCCGCCTGGGGCAACCCAAACCGCTTCGCCACCGGGCCGGTCACCTTGCGTAACGATGACGAATGGGAGCGCAACGCGCCGAGGTCGATGCGGACCTGGACCAGGTTGCTCGCCGGTCCCGTAGGCCGCCGTTACGGGTACTCCAGCCGGTCTGACACTCAACGGGGCTCGGGGTTGGCGGCCACATAGGAGATCGGAGCGGCGTTGCCGTCATCGTTGCGGATCGATACCAACACGACGGCGACGGCCGAGGCTACGGCATTGCCCAAACCCCACGCGGCGATGGCACCGTCCAGGTCTCGTTGCGGAACCAGCCACATGGCCAGGCCCAGCACGGACACTGCAGCAAAGGCGGTCATGACCACGATCGATAGCGAGTCGGCGTGCACCCTGGCCCTCGCCAGCGCTATCGAGGTGACCGACCAGGGGATCCCCCCGGCCACGAGCCACGGAAGGATCCGGCCCGCCTCGGTGTAGTCGGCCCCATAGATGGCCGGCAGCAGCAGGGCCAACGCGCCTGCCCCCACCGTGGCCACGAGCATGGAGCCGACCGCCAACACGGCGGCCTGTCGGGTGGCACCCGCAGCGGCGGTCGTGCGGCTTCCCTCGACCAGAAAAACCCGTCCGATGGTCACTGGCAGGATGAATGCCACCGCCGCGATGGACCACGCCAAAAAGAAGTTGGCGTACGTGACGGCCCGAACGTTGACGAAGACGATCACGGGCAGGATGAACTGTGGAGCCAGGATCGCCAGGTGAGACAGGTAGTTGACCCCGGCGTATCGAAGAGGGCCGTTCCATCCGGTCTCGGGTCGGTCCAAGGACAGGGGCGGGTTGCCTGCGCGGCGCAACAGGTACAGCGAGACCAAGCCGGAGAGTGCGATGGGTGCCGCCATCACGAAGAACAGCCAGACGCCCACCGAGCCGTCCGTGGTCTCGGCGGTGGCGGCGGCCGGAAGCAGCACCAACGGAAGACGGACCGCACCCGCAAGGGCCAGGCGCCAAAACACCCAACTCCACTTTCTGGCCCACATCATTCGTGCGTCTGCGAGGGCTGCGATGGCGTTGGCCGCCGCCACACCCACGAACCCGAGAATTGCGGGCGCTCCGGCGCCGGTCAGCGCCGACAGCGCCGAGTTGCCGCCACCCCGGCCCACCAGCCCGAGGTAGATGGCGGTGCCGGCCAAGGAACTGGCCATGGTGGCCAGGGTGGACCACCCCAGCAGCGGGTCGCCCCGGGTTTCGGGTCGGTAGCGGCTCAGCAACTCCTGCAGCCCCAACGCGGTGGCGTAGTTGATGAATTGAAGCGAGGTGAACAGGCCCGACGCCACCCCAACGTCGACCTGGCTGTACACCCGGGCGGCCAACACCCAGAAGCCCACACCCGTGACCGCCTGGGCCAAAAAACCCATCATCACCCAGGCCGAACCGGAAACGAGATGCCCTTGACCCGAGGTGTCGTCGGTGCGCCCCCTCAGACGTCGGATGCCGGTCCGTGCGGTGGCCAAGGCACCGGCATCCTCGAGACCGGCATTCTCGGGACCGGAATCGTCGCCGATTCGGCCGGCCGTTGCCGCGCCGTCGTTCTCGTCGTCGTCGGCACTTGCGTCTTCGCCGTCAATGCTCGTCCGTTCGCGCGGCCGAGCGGCGATCAGCCATGCCAGCAGCAACACGCCGGTGAGTCGGCCGATGTCACCCGCCAACGGGCGTTCGCGTACGAACCGCGCCGACGCAAACAGCCCACCAAACCGAGCCTCGAACAGCGTGGCCGCCCCGGTGAGCACCGCGGCGGCCACGACGTAGGCGCCGGCCAGGCTGGGCGACAGCGAGGCCACGACGGCACCGAGGAAGCCGAAGAGGGCCCCGAGTTGACCGCCGATCAGCCAACCTCCGCCGGTTGCCGCCAGCACCCGCAGTGCGGTCGCCACCGGTCGAAGCTCCTTCGCCGGTGTCACGCTTGGACCTGGGATTGACGTCGTGTGCGGCGACGGTCGCCTCGAAACGCAAGGATTGTTGCCAGCGTGACCGACAGCAGGCTGATGCCGAGCGCGATCGTGTACGTGCGCTGAGGGGTATAGACCGCAACCATCATGTCGGCCGGTTGATCGATGGGCCATCCGGCCATCGTGTCGAGGGCCACCGACCGCTTCGCGCTCTCGCCATCGAAGCTGGCCGACCAGCCCGCGCCTGCTGCCTCGCCGATGATCACCTGGGTGGGCCCCGTGACCTTCAGATCGGCGCTGAGGGAGGTGCGATTCAGATTGGTCAGTGTGGCGGTGCCGAGTGGATCCTTACCGCCGTCGGGGGAGTCGGCGGGCGGGGTTGGCTCCTTCAGGTCCTGAGGCACCAATGAGACTCGATTGATCAGCCCGTCGCCTCCCAAGGTGGTCTGCAGCTCGTGGTTTCCGGGCCGAAGCCCGACCTTGTCGCACACCTCCAGTTCGGTGGTTCCGGCAAGGAGTTGGGCCTTCGTGGCCGTCAGCCGAACTCCCACTTTGGTGTCATCCACCGTGAGCACGTTGATGCAGTCCTCGGGGCTGCGGCGCTGGGCCGTCTTGTCGAATCCGATGCGACCGTTGACGCCGAGCTCGGTGATGCTGATGGGGAGCGGCCCCGACGCGTCGGCGACCGGGGAGACGGCTCCGACGCGGATCACCACCCGGTCCACCGACGCCGGGGGAAGCTCGATCTCGGTCCGAGCCAGACAGCGGTCGGCGCGTTCGGACAGCTCGGGGGCACAGCGCTTTTCGGGTGTGACCTCCACGTTGGTGTACACCGCGTCATCGTTCAGGAAACCCGACACCGTCAGGGTGTCGATCTTGGACGACCTCAGGTCGTCCGCTCCAGGGGTGATCATCGAGAGGCTGGTCACCGAGGTCTCTGGGAGCCTGAGGGTCAGTGTCTCGCCGCTTACGGGCGATGCCTCCCAGGACTGGCCGAGGTCGTCACCGACGGCGTCGACGGCGCCGGAACCGCTTGCTCGCAGCCGGTCCTGGAACCGTGACGAGCCGTACGCGCCCACCTCATGGTTGTCGAGGTTGTCCAACACCACGTCCGGGGTGTCAACGCCGGCGCCGGCCCAAACACGGGCGCGGTAGTTGCGGGCGGCACCCACCGTTTCAAAGCGTCGACGCAGGTTGGGCTCCTCGACCAGCGGTGCGCCCATCATTGAGCGCTCCATGAGGTACCTGGCAGCGTCTCCGGCGCCGTCGAGGTCGGGAACCGTTGGCATCACCAGGCGTTCGGCCAGGTCCAGCCGCATCGAGTTGGAATCGAACAGCGCCACCTCGGTGAGACCGACCCCAACGGCACTCTGGGTGTTGACAGCGTCGATCCTGAAGTTCAACGAGCGAACCTCTCGTGGTGGCAGGTTGATGCTGGTGGTGCCGGTACCCAGGTTGTAGGCCACCGAGCGCCCCTGATCGTCGGTCACGGTCATGCGTGCGATCGAGGGGGTGTCGGCCGGGTTGCGAAGCTGGCTGATCGAGGCGCGATCCACCACGGTCGGGCGCCGCAGGTTGATGGTGAGGGATTCCCCCCGGGGGTCTCGAAGCCCGGAGAGCGCCCAGGCGGTCCGAGGGTTTTCATCGGTGGCGTTCGATGGGCGGTTCGACGGCGGAAAGGTCTGGTTGGGGGCGCCGTAGGCGGTGGCGGTGATCGAGGAGGCGTCGCCATAGTCGGCCACCGTTTGACGGCCGGGTCCATCAAAGAGCGGTCGCGCCGGGCGATCGTCGCCGTCCTCGCCCTCGGGCAGCACGGGGGAGAGAAAGTTCTGTTCCGCGGTTCCTCGCTGCACTCGGCGACGGTTGCTGTCGGTGATCACCAGGGACGAGCCTTGGTCCAACAGTCGCTCGGTTGTGGCCGATGACATGGTCGGCAAATATCGGACCGGGCCGTCAGCGTCCAGGTAGCCGGCGGTGGCCATGCCGGGCCAGGCAGGACCCGATCCGGCCACCAGCAATGGCGGACGTGGGTCCACCCGGGCCATTCCCGGCGAATCGGCCACTTCGAACACCTCGACCGGGCTCAGTCCCTGTTGTTCCTCCTCGGAGGGTTCGGCATCGGGGCTTCTGTCGGGGGCGGCGACGAAGACGCCGGGCGCCCCGAAGGTGGCGATGCGCTTCAGGTCGGGGTCTCCGCGCAGGCCGTTGAAGCTGATGGGGCGGGGTGCACCCATCACCTCCCAGTTGAGATCGTTGCGCAAGACCACCCACTTGATGCCCATTCGGGCAAGGATCGGCCCAATCACCCCTGGTTCGAAGGTGGGTCCGGTGACGTAGCGATCGAGGGCATCGAGCAGGTCGGCGGCCTGAGGGGTGCCCTGGGGAAGCGTTGAACGGGAGACATGGGGTTGGGACAGCAACGCATCGAAGAGGTCATCCCCGATATAGCCCCAGCGGTACCGCGTGCGGTTGGCCCCGGGGAGGATCAGCACCCGACCGTCGTTCGGCAGGTCGTTCAGGTAGGCGGCGGCGGTCTTCCAATACTGGGGAACTCCGGCGGTGGTCTCGGCCTCTGGATACAGGTTGGCGCTCCAGAAGGGCACGGCGGCCACCAAAACGATTGCGGCGGCACCAGCGCTCAGGAGGTGGCGGGCGTTGAAGCGCGCGTTGTCGGAGCGCCGCGCGGCGCCGGGGCGTCCGGCGCGTCGCCTCAGCCACGATGAGCCGGCATCGGAAACGCCGATGCCCACCAACACGGCAATGGCCAACGCCCAACCTGCGCCGGCCTTGTAGCCGTTGCGCAGCGACCGGGTGGTGGCGACGTTGTCGAACAGCCACGACATCGCCTTGCCGACCGGGTAGTCACCGTCGACCGGGTACAGCCCAACCATGGCCACCATGGCGAGGACCAACAACCAACCGAAGGTGCGGGCGGGGCGCCACTTGGTCCGCACCAGCGTGATCAGCGCCACGAGTGGGAGGAGCAGGCTCAGCGCGGCTGCGAACTGGTTGATGACGAACGGTGACGGGTGGGGGCGGGTGGTGCCTCCGCCACCGAAGTACGTCAGCCAATAGCCCAGGCCCCGCAGCGATTCTGCCCAGCTGCTGTGTGCGCTCACCGTCTGGGGCAGTTCGGTGACGCTCAGGTTGGCCTGCACCACCGGACCGTTCACCGCCAACACGACGAGGGCGGCGGCGGCGCTGGCCAGACCGAGCACGGCGGCCCGCCACGCGTACCCCCAAAGCGACCGAAGTCGGGCATGGCGATCCGGTCGGCCGCGAGCCTCGACCAACACCAGGCCCGCCGCCACGACCACGGCGGGACCGAATGCGTAGAGCAGGCTGGCCGAGTTGATGGCGCCCATGGCGAAGATCACCAACGCGGTGCGGGCCGGCCATTTCCATGGTGCCGTGCGGCCCGGAGCGGCCACGGCACCCTGCACGCACCAGACCAGCCAAGGTGCGAGTGCGTAGTGGAAGAAGATGCCTGAGGGCACCAGGAACTCGGCGACGATGGGGTTGAAGCCGAACACCAACGCGGTGAGCACGACGGCCGTGCGGTCCTTTGGCCGACGCTGGGCCATCACCGCCGCCGCCCCGGTGGCCCCCAGCGAGATCATGGCAGCGTGCAGCACCCGTTCGGCCCACGCGGGCGAGAGGCCGATCAAGCGGAGCGCCCCGACGAACACGCCGACCACCGGGCTGAAGTACGGGTTGGGGCGGCCCAGATTGCGGACGCCGTCCCACAACGACAGCTGGCTGCGCAGGTAACGCCCCGTGCCCCAGTAGATCTCGAAGCGGGCATCGGCGACGTACCGGCCGGTTGAGCTGGCAGCGGCAGCCGCCAGGGCCAGCACGAACGTGCCGAGTGCCACCCACGCCAACAGCGGCATCGCGGCGGCCGCCCGGCGGAGCGGGCTGTCGGGTTTGTTGATCGCTCGGAGCATCACTCGTCGGCCGTGCGGCGCAACACCAGCACTGCATTCCAGCCGGCAACCTCGCGCAGCACCGGCACTCGCATCAACCATCGTTGCGAGGGCCAGTAGCGGGGGTAGCAGTCGTCGAGCTGCAGCTGATCGAGCTCGTCGACGATTCGCAGGATCGACCCTGCATGAGTGGGCCAGAGGCGTTCGAACGGAAGGTTCTTGCCGGTGGGCGGACCGAGCAGGCGATGCCGAACCCGCGCTCCGATCCGGGGGCCCAAAAGGTGGAACGGTGCGATGGCATGGCCTCCCCACGGTGACCACCACAGGGTCCAGCTCACCCAGGCCCAGCCGCCAGGTGCCAGCACACGCGCGATCTCGGCCAGGGCCGAACCGGGGTCGGGGGTATGTTCCAGCAGATTGGAGCACACCACCCCATCCATCGAGGCGTCCGCCAGCGGCAGCCAACGGGCGTCGGTCCAGACAGCGTCAAGGCCCCGGGCGCGGGCGCCTGCAATGTCGGCGCGGTCCAGATCGATCGCCACGCAACGCGCGCCGCGTTCGGTCAGGGCGGCGGTGAATTGCCCGGTGCCACAGGCCACGTCGGCGATACGTCGGCCCTCGACGGGCACCGGAAACCTGTCGAGTGCCCGCCGGGCAAGGTCGTCGTAGAACGGTTCCGGGTCGCCACGCTCGGCAAAAAAGCGTCGTAGCACGCTGAGCGTGCTGGCGGAGGGGGCTCGGTTCGTCACCTTCGCTGGGGGGGTCACCGGGGCGCCAACCTAGCCAACTGCCGAGATGTGAGTACGGTCCCGACCCGTGCGTGTGCAATCCATCGATCGTCTGGTGCCCTGGGCTGCGGGGACGGTGGGCGCCCTGGCGGTCATCGGGCCGGGGCTCAACGGCCGAGCGTGGATCAACCTCGACCAATCGGTGCTACCGCACCTTCCCTTGCCCACCGTGCTGTTGGGCGTCGGACCGGACATCCCTCGGCGGGGGCCGTTCACCGCCCTCGCCGCGTTGGCATCCCCCTGGGGTGGGTCGGCCTGGGTGATGAAATTCATGGTCATCGTGCTGCTGGCGGCGGCCACGGCGGGGATGGCCCGTCGGCTGACCTCGGTGGGTGCGGTCCCGGCGCTCGGTGCAGGGTTGCTCTATGCGTTTGGGCCGTACCTCATGGGACGGCTGGCGGTGGGGCACCTGGGGGTGTTGTGGGCGGCAGCGATCATCCCATGGGCGCTACCGGCTCTGATCTCGTCAGCCCGATCGCCGGCTCGCGCCTTTCTGTGGTCGCTGCTCCTGGCAGTGGGCGGCTATCTGGCCGGCACCATTGTGTTGGCGCTGATCCCGGTGCTGGTGCTGGCGGATCGGTCTCGTCTCCCGGTCTTGGAACGGATGCGCGGCATCGGAGCCGTGGTCGCTGCACAGTTCTTGTGGCTGGTTCCGGGGGTGACGGTTGCGCGGGCGGTCGGTTTCGACCAGCCGGGTGGAGCTGGGTTTCGTCTCGCGCTGTCGGGCTGGTCGGCTCCGGCCAGGTTGCTGATCGGGGAGGGGTACTTCCAGACGGAGGCCGGCGCAGTCCCGCTGCCAGGCGCATGGGGGGCCGTCCTCGGCGTGGTGGTGGGCTTGCTGGCGGGCCTGGGTCTGTTCGCCGCCCGGTGCTCCGGAAGCGCACAGGGAGGGGCCGAGAGCGACGGGGAGCAGGCCCCACGGGATGCACTGCGAGCGCTGGCCCTTGGCTGGAGTGGCCTGGCCGCCATGGCCATCGGGTTGTTGGTGCCCCTCTCGGGCTTGTTTGATGTCACGGCTCGGGTCTGGAGTGACATCTCCGACGTGCAACCTTTCAACCTGGCGCGCGAGCCTCATCGACTTTTCCTGGTGGCATGGCTCGTTTTGGTGCCGGGGGTGGCCTGGGGGGCGCAGTGGCTGGGACGTCGCCTGGTGGTGCTCGAGCCGCTGGCCCAAGTGGCGGCGTTGGCGTTGGCGTTGGCGTTGGTGGCCCCGCAGATCTGGGGCATGGATGGGCAACTCCGCGGTGTTGAACTCCCGGCGGCATGGACCAAGGTGCGTGCCGCGGTTCGAGCGCAACCCGGCACGGTGGCGACGGCGCCCCAGTGGAGCTACGCCTTTTACAAGGTGGGCGACGTGAGGCGGAGCTACAACCCGTGGCCGGACTACCTGGGGGTCGACACGGTGATCTCGAGCGATGCCGACAAGGGGCCGTCGAGGGAGTCCGATCCTCGTATGGACACGATCGGCCCTGCATTGGACGCCTACCGAACGAGGCGTGGAGCCGGACTGGTTCCTGCCCTTCGGACCGCCGGGGTGCGATGGCTGGTCGTGCCCGCAGTGGCTCAGGGTGACCTCTTCCCGGGGTTGGCCCAACAGGGTGGCCTGGAACCGGTGGTCGTGGACCCGTCCGTCTCGCTCTACAGGGTGACCGGGGGGAGGAACCCGTACCAGGCGAAACGGCGGTGGTGGGGCCTCTGGCTCCGAACCGGGGCGGCTCCAGGCGATGTGGTCGACCGTGCTGTGGTCGATGACTCAGGAAATGGCTGGCGGGCCGGGGTTTCCGGTACTCCGCCAGGGCCAGGTGGCCGTCTGGTGATCCCGCAGGAGCATGGTTGGGTGTGGTTTCCGCCGTCGGTCTTTACTGCGATCAACCAGTTGGTCTTGTTGGTGGTCGCCCTACTCTCGTGGCGCAGTTTTCGCTCCGACCGCGATATTCGTGCAGGTTGAGCTTGAGCCGTTGGTGGTTCATGCTCTACGGTGTAACCCGTTGGACGGTCTTGATGGGCCGCAAGCCTGAAACAGGGGAAATAATGCTCCACCATTCGAAGCGCCGTACCAATCACACGATGGCCCGCTGGGCCGCAGCAGCCGCACTGGCACTGGGCGGCGTGGCCTTTGCTTCGTCCGCCGGCGCCCAGGGCTACGACGGCGGCGGCACGGGAGGAACCGCCACCACAGGGGTCCCCGGCACCGGTGGACAGGGATCGGAGACGCTTGAGTGCTTGCCGTCGGTCGGTGGTCTTACATCGGTTTCCGGGTCGCTGACTCCCGGTAGCGAGTTCGTCGTCGGCGGTGACGGGTTTAAGCCTGGTTCCGAAATCCAGATCTACGTCTGCTCCACCCCGATTGTGCTGGGCGGAGCGATCGCCGACGGCAGCGGCGGCTTTCAGGCAGGATCCACCGTTCCCACCGATCTCGGTGCTGGTGAGCACCTGGTCGTCGCCAGCGGCGTCGACCCCGACGGTGACCCGCTGACCAAAGACGTCAGTTTCAAGGTCACTTCGTCACCGAGCAGCAACAACAATGCTCCCAGCAGCAACAACAACGCTCCCAGCAGCAACAATCCGCCGAGTGGCAACGATCTTGCCCCGGTGTCACTGCCGACGCGGCCAACTCCGCCCTCCACGGCAGTTGTGGTGCCGGTGAGTGCCCCGGCCGCCACGGTCGCGGTTGCTTCGCCCTCCGCCAACACCCCAACGATCGCAGGCGCCCAGCAGGTGCCGGTCGCAGGGCAGCTTGGTAACACTGGTACATCCGCAGGAACCATCGCGATGGTGGCTGCAGCGGTGGTGCTGGTGGGTAGCGCCTTGGTGCTGGGTGCCCGCCGACGTCGTCAGGGCTGAGACCCATCGTGCTGCTCAGGGCGTTTCTCCTGACTGCCCAATGAGCAACCTCAACATGGAAGCCCCGACGGGGAAGCCAAACCGAGGTTCGGATCTCCGGATGCGAGCATCAGGTGTGGTGGCACTGCTGGGGCTGGCGATGAGCCTGGTTGTCGCCTGCGGAAGTGATAGCGGCGTGCCCGTCATCACTCCTGGCCCGCCGGGTGCCGCTGCACGTGCTGATGTCGAAGCGGCTCCCACGACCCGAGGTGGCGGAAGCTCGGGCGCATCTGGTGGTGATTCCGTCGCCCCGACCAGCACGACGAAGGCCCCCCCGCTGCCAGAGGGCGTCACGGCAACCCCCAAGGTTGATCACCCCAACGTCCTGATGGTGATGACCGACGACCAGACGGTCGAGTCAATGCGAGTGCTTCAGCGCATCAACGCCCGCATCGGGGGCGAGGGTACGACGTTTACCAACAGCGTCACCAGCTACCCGCTGTGTTGCCCAAGCCGGGCCACCTACTACTCAGGCCAGTACGCCCACAACCACGGGGTGCTGTGGAACGCGTTGCCCACCGGAGGATTCACTCGGTTCACCGAGTGGGAGACGGCGTTTCCGGCTGGGCTCCAAGAAGCGGGCTACCACACGGCGCACGTTGGAAAGTATCTCAACGGCTACGGCGTGAAGAACCCCACCGAGATACCGGCGGGTTGGGACGACTTCCGTGCGCTGATCGACCCGTCCACGGGTCGATACTTTGGGTTTTCGATCAACGACAACGGCGTGATCGACACCTACGACGAAGATGACAAGACCAAATATCAGACCGATGTTCTGACCGATCTCGCATTGGAGGAGATCGACGCCGGTCAGAAGTCTGGTGACCCCTGGTTTGTCAACGTCAGTTATCTGGCGCCACACGCCAAGTTTGGGTACACCCTGAAGAAGTATCGGGCGGATCCCAGTATCGTCCGGGATGACATCGAGCAGGCCAACACCGCCTTTGACATCACGTCGCCGACGCCTGCACCTCGTCACGAGGGCAAGTTCAAGGGTGAGAAACTGCCGGAAAAGGCCAATTTCGGTGTGGCGGCGCCGGGGCAGGTGGTCCCCCAGTGGCGCCCGGAGATCGAACCGGCGCGCACTGCGGACATCACCCGCAACTACCAGGCTGAACTCGAGTCGTTGCTGTCCGTTGACGAGGGCGTCGGCAAGTTGTTGGACCGTCTCGACCAGCTGGGTGTGTCCGATAATACGCTCGTGGTGTTCACCTCGGACAACGGCTACTTCCACGGTGAGCATCGTGAATACCAGGGTAAGTACTACCCATGGGAGGAGAGCCTGGCGGTGCCGTTGCTCATGCGTGGCCCGGGGGTGGCCAAGGGCGCCAAGGTTGACTCGGTGGTGGCCAATATCGACTTGGGCCCCACGTTCCTTGACGTCGCCGGTGCCCAACAGCTTCGGGAGATGGACGGTCGAAGCCTGGCACCGCTGATGGCAAATCCCGCTGAAAAATGGGACCGCCCGATCCTCCTGGAGGGCTTTCAGCCTCCGGCGCCTTTCCGCCCCCAATATCAGGGTATCCGCACCAACAATTACAGCTATATCGAGTACACCGGGGGAGGGTTGCAGGGGGCCGAACTGTACGACCTGCGTTCCGACCCCGAGCAGCTCGTCAACCTGGTGTTGGATCCGGAAAAGCAGCCGCTGGTCACCGGCATGTCACGGTTGGTCACCGACTTACGCCAATGCGCCGGCGCGGTGTGCGACGATACGGAAGTGCCGGCCGAGGCCACGACGTAGACCCAGGTTGGGCAGGCACCCTCAACCACGTTGGCTGAAAGTCAGTGAACGACGTCGGTCAACCTGCCTATCATGTGACCTACGTCAACCTCAGGCCTCCGGTCGAGGTTCAACATTGTGGGAGAGGGCATGAACCAACCCAACGCGATGCGCCGTCGTGCGCTGAGATCGATCCAAATGGTCGCAGTGGTGTCGCTGGCCATGGGCACCCTTGTTGTGGGCGGCCAGGCGGGCGCGCAAGGTTACGACAGCGGTGGCAGTTCGGGCTCGACCAGTGGCTCGGGCACGTCGACCAGCGGCTCGGGCACGTCGACCAGTGGCTCGGGCACGTCGGGGGGCGCGGATGGATCGGGCACCAGTACCGGGGATTCCGATACCAGCGGCGAGACCACCGGGCCGACCAGTTCGCCCAACCCATCCTTGACCGAATGCCTCCCGGCCACCGGCGGGCTCACGCTCGTGTCAGGCGAACTCGCCCCAGGTGGCGACTTCGTCGTGGCCGGCGATGGGTTCGAGGCCAACGCAGTCATCACGCTGTACGTATGCTCCACGCCGATCGTTATCGGCAATTCCACTGCCGATAACAGCGGAGCCTTTCAGGGAGGCGGGACGCTCCCGACCGACCTGGCGGCCGGAGTGCACCAGGTGGTGGCCTACGGCAGAGGCGCCGATGGCAAGCCGCTTGCGAAAGACATCGGCTTTGAGGTCGGCGGCACCAACGCACCCGGTACCACGGTCGACGTCACCGGCTCTACGAGCGAGGTGCGCGACACAAGAAATTGCACCGAGATCAAAGCCCAGACAGGCAGGAGCAATATTCCTACGGGCGATCCTTTGTATCGAACGGACCTGGATCGTGAGAAGGGAGGCATTCCGGACGGAATTGCTTGCGAGGACCCGGATCGCACGCAGGCTTCAGGAGCCGCGCCCGTTTACTCCGACACCGGTGGGCCCACCGTTGGCGGTCAATCGCAGCCGGCCGTCAGCGGCGAGCTTGGGCGCACCGGCACCGCGGCGGGTACCGTCGCCGCCGTTGCCGCAGCGGTCGTGTTGCTGGGCAGTGCCCTGGTGCTCGGCGGCCGTCGTCGCCGTTCGTAAAACTGAGCCGCCCAGCGACCGTTAGTGCTGCTGTTCTCGCAGCAATTCGGCCACGCGAAATGCCAGGTCGACACTCTGACGTGCGTTGAGCCGGGGATCGCACATGGTCTCGTAGCGGAGGCCCAGTTGGTCATCGGAGAGTTCTTCCGATCCGCCGAGGCACTCGGTCACGTCGTCGCCGGTCAGCTCAACGTGAATGCCACCCGGCCAGGTTCCCAACCGGTGGTGAACCTCGAAGAACCCGCGGATTTCCTGCTCGATCGCGTCGAAATGTCGGGTCTTGCGACCTGAAGGCGCGGTGAAGGTGTTGCCGTGCATGGGGTCGGTGGCCCAGATCACCGGGTGGCCGGATTCGGCAACAGCCTCCACCAACGGGCCAAGCCTTTCGGTGACCAACTCCGCGCCCATGCGGGCGATCAACGTGAGACGACCTGGAACGCGATGTGGGTCCAACGCATCGCACAACGCAACCACCTCGGCCGGGGTGGCCGTGGGGCCCACCTTGGTGCCGATCGGGTTGGCGATTCCGGAGAAGTACTCCACGTGTGCGCCATCCAGGTCACGGGTTCGTTCGCCGATCCAGACCGAATGAGCGGCGGTATCGAAGAACTCGCCGGTTTCTGTGTCCTGGCGGGTCAACGCCTCCTCGTAATCAAGGATCAGGCCCTCATGGCTGCTGTACAGCGTGGCTTCGTGCAACTGGGGCACCTCGTCGGTGTCCAGGCCGCAGGCCTGCATGAAACGCAGCGCCCGGTCGATGTCGTCGGCGAGTGTCTCGTAGCGCCGCCCGACACCGGTGGCGGCCACGAACGCTTCGTTCCACTGGTGGACCTTGGTCAGGTCGGCGTACCCGCCCTGGGTCATCGCACGCAGCAGGTTCAGCGTGGTGGCGGATCGCTGGTAGGCCTGGGAGATGCGTCGGGGGTCGGCGCGGCGGGCGTCGGTTTCAAACTCGGGCAGGTTGACGATGTGTCCCCGGAAGCTGGGGAGGCTGACCTCGTCCAGGGTCTCGTGACTGGATGAACGCGGCTTGGCGTACTGCCCGGCGATTCGACCAAGCTTGACCACCGGAACTCCCGCCGAGTGGGTAAGCACGATCGCCATCTGCAGGATGACCCTCAGGCGCCGTTCGATGCTCTCCGGAGTGGCCGAGTCGAAGCTCTCGGCGCAGTCTCCGGCCTGGAGGAGGAAGGCCCGACCCTGCGCAACCTCAGCCAGCGACGCGGACAGCTGACGGGTTTCGCCGGGTATCACCAGGGGTGGGGCCGATTCAAGCTCGTCGGTGACCGCGCGCAACTCGTCGAGTCCATCCCACTCAGGCTGTTGGACCGCCACTCGATCGCGCCAGCTCGCCGGGCTCCAACCGGCCGGCGCGACCGCCGGTGCTGCTTCGCTGGGCGCATGTGGGGGGGTCACGGTGCTCCTCTGGTTCGCTGCAAGGTACGTGCAGGAGTGGGGGCACCCGAGGCTACCGACCTCCCGGGTCAGCTCACGAACGCGGGCGACTCGTTGGCGGTGCTGCGCACCCGATGCAGTGCACGCTTGACCAGGCGTCGGGCCGCCTCGGCCGACAGCCCCAGTTCCTCCCCGATTTCCCGAAAGGAGCGCTTGGTACCGTCCGCGAGGCCGAACCGCCGAGATACGGCGATGAGGGCCCTGTCGTCGAGGGACTTCAACAGGTCACCGAGCAGCTCTCGCTCTACGTCGGCCATGAGATGCTCGGCCGGACCGGGTCGGGTGTCGGCCAGCAGGTCGATCAACTCCGTTGAGGTGTCGTCGCCGACGGTCTTATCGAGTGATCTCACGGAGGTCAGGTGATTCAGTTCCGCCACATCGGCGTCACGTGCCCGGCTGTTCCGCGCGCT
>ERZ724510.924-NODE-924-length-16951-cov-4.665187_pt1 | contig 16951 bp, 18 predicted proteins | sample MGYA00376043_ERZ724510 | MGnify/ENA primary metagenome ERZ724510 (study PRJEB28724, sample SAMN07190888) | wastewater metagenome | isolation source: influent of sewage treatment plant in Hong Hong | place: USA: Christiansburg, Virginia | collected 2016-03-01 ... | reverse complement strand
AGCATTACCTCGGCCCTGGCCAATGAATTTGCAGAAGCGGGCGAAGGCCTGCACCAGGCATCGCTGATCTATCTGGGTCTGGCGCTGTTTTTCATCACGTTCATTGTGCTGGCCTGTTCCAAGCTACTGCTCAGCCGTCTGCAAAAGAATGAAGGAGCCCGCTCATGACCACGGGAGAACGTTTGATCAAGGCTTCGGATCTCGCAACCATTCGCGCAGCCAAATATCGTGGTCGTAATCGCATCAACAAGATCGCGATCGGCCTGTCGCTGGCGGCCATGGCGTTTGGCGTGTTCTGGTTGGTCTGGATTCTGTGGGAGACCCTGCGCCTCGGCGTGGGCGGCCTGAGCGTTGCCCGACACCAGGCCGAGCACGATGAAGATCCACGAAAACGCCGCTGCCGCCACGATGATCAGCCCAAACCCGGCCAGCACGTGGAGCACCGAACCAGCGGGACGAAACCCGACCGCAAAGCCGATGATGGCGGTGGTGAGAACGCCCCATGCCACCAGGCTGGTGTCGGCGATGGATCGCCCAACCATGATGGCCGAGCGGGGCACGGGCAATGACCGCATGCGGTCGTACACCCCGGAGGCCGAGTCCTCGGCCACGCCTGAGGCGGCGCCCATACCCGTCCAGAGAATCACGGTGACCAGAAAGCCGGGCACCAGGAAGTTCACGTACGAGACGGCACCACCGGTGGAGATGGCACCGCCGAACACGTAACGGAACATGAACAGGAACATGGCACCCTGAACGGTGCCCATAATGAGCACCTGCGGGGTCCGAAAGAACTGCAGCACCGTGCGGCGGGCCGATTCGATCGAGGTCACGCCAAACCCCGCTCCGGTGGTTGCGGGGCGTTCCGTCCGGGGGGCGGTCAGGTTGGCCGACTCGACCGGGGCTGTGGTGGTGGCGACGCTCATGCTGCGGCTCCCTCGTGGGTGGTGGTGGTGTCGTCGGCGGCGGGTCGGCCGGTCATTTCAAGGAACACCTCGTCCAACGTGGGACGGCGTTTGGCGATGTCGTCCAGTTCGATGCCGCTGTCGTTGACCGCCCGAACAACCGCAGCAAACTGGGCGGCCTCGTCCACGGTGGCGGTGACCTGGCGGGCGTTGCCGTCGGTGTTGACGTCGTGGTCGATGATCGACCCGACGATGGCGGCCACTGCGGCCAGGTCCTCCGGACGGGCCGGGTGAATCTCGATGACGTCGCGACCGGCACGACTCTTCAGCTCGTTGGGGGTACCCGAGGCGATCACCTTGCCGTGGTCGATGATGATCACGTCACGGGCAAGGTGATCGGCCTCCTCCAGGTACTGGGTGGTCAGCAGCACGTCGGTGCCGCCTGCCACCAGTTCGCGAATCGCATCCCACAGTTCCAGGCGACTGCCCGGGTCGAGCCCTGTGGTTGGCTCATCCAACAAGAGCAGCCGGGGGCTGCCCACCAGGCTGGCGCCGAGGTCCAGTCGTCGGCGCATCCCGCCCGAATAGGTGCGGACCAACCGATCCGCTGCGTCGGTCAGACCCAGCTTGGCGAGCACATCGGCGGCTGCCGACTTGGCCTCGCTGCGGCTCAGCCCGAAGAGACGGCCCACGTGCACGATGTTCTCCCGGCCGGTCATTGCCGGTTCCACCGAGGCGTACTGCCCGGCCAGACCGAGGATGGGCCTCACCTGCTGGGGATGGGCCACGGCGTCGATGCCACCTACCAACAACGTGCCGGCGTCGGGCTTCACCAGGGTCGCCACCGCCGAGATCAGCGTGGTCTTTCCGGCACCGTTGGGCCCGAGCAGCGCCGTCAGGCAGCCGCTCTGGGCCACCAGATCCAGCCCGTCCATGGCGTGGGTGTCGCCGTAGGTTTTACGAAGCCCGGTGGCTTCGATGATTGCGGTCATGTCGTTGTTTCGTTTCTGTGGTGGTGGGCGAGGTCGGTGGATGGTGATCGTTGCGACGTATCGGGAAGTTGTTCCTGGGGGATCTCTCCGGCGTGAGACCCTCTGGAGGTGGCCCACTCCCGCCATTGGTCCAGCCCCGGAAAGGTGCCGGTACTGAGTTCGGCCAGAAGGTTCTCGACGAAAACGAGTTCCGCCTGCTTGAGCGCCTCGACGTACTCGTCCTCCACCAGGAACAGTCGCGGCAGATTGAATGCTTCGGCGGCGGCAGCCCGCCCCGCGGCCAATTTTGCAATGTCACCCTTCAGCGCTCCGATCCGTTGTCGAAACAGACGGATCACGTCGTCAGGATTCATCGCGCCGATCAGCGAGAGCGCCGCCTCGAACCCCACATACTCCTTCACCGGGCGGGCCACGAGGTCGGCCAGCCAGTCCTGTGCCTCGAAGACGCCGTCGTCGGTGATGCGATACACGGTGCGCTCGGGACGGCGACCCTCCCGCTCCACTTCGACCGCCTCGACATATTCGTTTCGCTCGAGGGTTTTCATGACGGAGTAGAGCGATCCGAAGTTCAGGCGCATGCTTTGGTCGTGACGGCGACACTTCAAGGTCTGGGCAATGTCGTACGGGTGACGGTCCTCGTCAAACAACGTGACCAGGGCTGCGAGCGCCAGGGGGTTGTTTCGACGACGCGCCATAACCGAAGTGTAATACTCGACTTCGGATAGTTCACATGCGGCGCCAGGGAACCGCGCTGAAAGCCGCCGTTCCATGAAACTCCGCTTCGGAAGAGAACCCTCCTCGGCTGGACGCGCCTGACCGGCCGGGCAGATGCCCTGCCGGTCATGGTGCAGGAGGAGCAGGTTGCGCTCAGTCGGCTTGCTGGGCGAGGACCCTGCCGTTGCCGGCATCCACGATCACCTCGGTGACGGTGCCGTCCTTGGCGGTCACGTCGACCTCATAGACCACGTTGCCGTGCTCCTCATCCAACTCGGGCTTGGCAGCGGTGCCCGGCACCTTGTCGGTCGCAGCCTTCGACGCGGCCTTCGCGTCGATCTTGGCCACCTTCTCCAACTTGGCCAGCTCGGCCTTGTCGGCCTTGGCCTCGTCGGCCTCGGAACCCTCTGCGCCCTCCGGCGCATCGGGGGTGACCGGAACCGTCACCGAACTGGTGTAGTTGGGCACCTCGTCGGCATCGTGCTGGTCATCCGACTTCGCCCCGACATCAACTCCTTCCGGCTTGGCAGCGGCATCGGGCGTCTCGACCGTGGTCGGGGGGTTTTTGCTGATTGGTTGCCGCCGACGCCAATGTGACGCCTCCGGCGGTGAGACCCAGCCCGAAGAGGGACGAGTAGATGACCTTCCTGAACTTGTGAGTGGTTGCCACGATGGCTCCTTTGGGTGATACCGGGGGGTTCCGATGACGCCACCATGCGCCACCCATCCTGTGGCCACGCTGAAGGGACCCCCCGGCATCACCCCGCCTTCAGTCCAGCTTCAGGTTGCCAACCGGCCGGCCTCGCTTGGGGCGGGAACCCCCGTGGCCGCGCGACGGCATTGCTGCCGATCTCGAAGAACGTCACAGACGCTCGATGGGACGCCATGGGGTCGAGTACCCGCTGGGTTCTGCGGCTCAGCCGTTGCTTCGCCGTCCGGTCAGATCGACTGTCGGTAGCCGAAGAATTCATGGTCCTCGTTGTAGCCACCGAAGCCACCGCCCAGGTCTGAGAACTGCGACACAAATTCGATTCCGGCGACCCATTTCACCTGCTTGAACCCGAGTTGGACCTCGTTGCGCAAACGCAGTGGGGCACCATGGCCATAGGGCAGCGGCTCATCGTTCATGTCGTAGGCCAGCATCGTGAGGTGGTATCGCATCTGCTCAATCGGGTGAGCGTCGTAGTACAACCCATGTTCGGGACCATCACCGAGGGAATAGAAGACAACCCAACGCGCCTCCGGGAGTGGCTCGACGAGATCCATGACCGAAGCCATGGAGACCCCTCCCCACTTGGCAACCCCCGACCACCCCTGGATGCAGAAATGCTGGGTGATCTGTTCGTGATGGGGCAGGGCTCGCAGTTCGTCGAGACTCAACTTGCGAGGGTGGCTGACCAACCCACCGATCCTCAGTCGATACTCCGCAAACCCGCCCGCCGCCAATGCCTTGTACTCCTCCGAAACGGGATACTCGCCGTTGTGCCAGAAATACGGGGAGATGTCGTGCTCGGTGTATTCACCCGGTGTGGCGTCCACGTGTTCGAACAGCTTCTCGGCTCCCCCGACCAGGGCGTACCCCACCCGCTGAACCACCCGGGGGTGACGCATGGTGAACGGTGACGCCGCCAGCCAGCCGACGATCACGACCACCATGGTTGCGGCGAACACGATGAAGCCGACCCAACTGGAATCGTCACGGAAGGCATAGATGTGATTGAGGTTCCGCAGGAGCCCCGTGGTGAAGACAAACGTCACGTGGACGACGATGAACACCAGGAACCACACGAAGACCAGGAAGTGCAGCGAACGCGCCACCTGGATGCTCATGAACTTGCTGACGCTCTTGAAGCGGGTGGACAGCGCCGGTGACATCCCGAGGCCGGTGATCATGGCGAGCGGCGCCGCTAGAAACACCGTGATGAAGTAGGCGACGAGTTGGAGGCTGTTATAGGCGACCCAACCGTTGTCGAGTGGCCAATCCAGCGACAGGTACTGGATCATCACCGACACCGAGTTGGGGATCACCGCCCACGAGGTGGGAACCAGGCGCCGCCAATGCCCGGTGGCAAACACCAGCACGTAGAAGACCAGGCCGTTGGCCAGCCACAGCGTGTCGATCCCGAGATGCCACCACCGGGCGAGCCCGATCGAGTGACGAATCCCTGGAAGGCCCACATGGGGAGGAAGACCCACCGAGTCGTCCTTGGCGGTCCACAGCGGGTCGGCCGGGACCGGTTTCTGGAACCTGAACCAGTCACGACCCGGCGTGCTGTGCCGGGTCCAGTACAGGCGAGGATGATCGCTCAGGATCTGGATGCCCGACCGGATGATGAAGATCATCAGGAAGAGGTTGAAAAAGTGCTGCACTCCCGCCCAGATCGGGAAGCCAGCACTACGACGCGCCCCCGCAGGTACCACCGTGCCCGGGTTTCGCGTGATGAAGTCCTGCACCGCTTCGGTATGACGCAGACCCTTGGCCGCCGCCACCGCCACGATCAACAGCCCGAACCCGATCGGCAACAACCACAGGAGGACGAACCAACGCTGACGCCCCAACCGCACCCGCGGAGTAATCCCCTTCGCCGTGGGTATCCCGCCTGCCCAGGTGACCGGATCGACGATCTCATCGCCGTGGCTCAACCGAGATCGCAGCGAGGAGGAACCTTCAGCAACCGGCGGTCCGTTGGTGGCGTCCTCAGTCATGATCAGCCATCGCGAAGAGGTCAAGCCTGACCCGCTGCAAGTTCGTTGAGATCACGATGATGGACGCTCCGATCGACCGTGGCCAGACACCCGAGTCGCGGAGCACCTTCGCCAGGATCGACAACGTGATGTGGTGGCTGACGGTCAACCTACCCACGCCCCCGGTTGGCGCGCCATCAATTCTGTTCAAGTCCATGCCTTGCCTCTTGGTGTCGGTGCGCACCGCTGTCGGTGCCACCGTGTCCCAGGCAGGAGCCGCTGCCGATCAGGAGGGCGGCGGCTCGGCCCGCACTCTGCGGGCGTGCACCGGCACGGTGATCACCACGGTTTTGGGCCGATCTCGCAGCCTCCGGGTGAGTGCCAGGGTTGATTGATTGTGCAGCATGTTGTCCCACCAGTGAGCCTCGACGTAGTCGGGGATCACCACGGTGGTCACATCGTCGTGGTCACGGCCCGCGATGCGGTCGAGGTGGGCAATCAACGGTCCGGCCAGCTCACGATACGGCGATGGAATCACCTCAAGGGGGAACTTCGGCCGGCGCTTGTCCCACTCGGCCCGTACCCGCTCGGCGCTCTCATTGTCCATGGAGACGTGCACCGCATGGAGATGGTCGGGCTTGAGCGTTCGGGCGTAGGCCAGCGCATCCAGCGTGCCTCGGTGCACCCCGCCCACCAGCAACACCACCGAGTTGCCGCTGAGTACCGGGGCATACCCGGCCCGCGGGCGGAGGTCCTCCCCCACCCGCCGGTAGTGCTCGTGCACGGTTCGGAAGAACACGACGATCAGCGGGATGAGCACCACGGGAATCCAGGCGCCGATGGTGAATTTGGACACCACCACCACGATCAGCACCACACCGGTCATCACGGCTCCCATACCGTTGATCACCACGTTGCGTTGCCACTTGCCCTCACGCAGCTTGAGGTGGTGGCGCACCATGCCGGTTTGCGACAGGGTGAACCCGGTGAACACGCCCACTGCGTACAGCGGAATCAGCGCCGAGGTGTCACCCTGGAAGACGACCAGCAGAACGACGGCCATCCCGGCCAGCACGATGATGCCGTTGGAGAACACCAGGCGGTCACCGCGGCTGACGAATTGGCGAGGGAGGTACCCATCTTTCGCCACGATGGAGGCCAGCCGGGGAAAGTCGGCGAAGGCGGTGTTGGCCGCCAACACCAAAATGGCGAAGGTGGCGAACTGTAGGAACAGGTAGGAGATCGATCCGTCACCGAACACGGCGCGGCCCATGGTGGAAAACAGCGTCTCGTCGGGCAACAGGGTGGGCTGCAACCGGTGGGCCAACAGCGACGTACCAAAGAATCCGACACCCAGGATGATGCCCATCCAGGTGAGGGTGGTGGCCGCGTTCTTTGCTTCTGGCTTCTTGAACGCCGGCACGCCGTTGGAGATGGCCTCAACGCCGGTCAGCGCCACGGCGCCCGATGAGAACGCTCGCAGCAGGAGCAGCGGGGTGAGCACCCCGAGTGTGGCGCCGTTGTCGGTCAGTTCGTTCAGAGCAGCCTGGTTCGGCGGCATCGGGGGGAGGCTGCCGGTGTAGGACCGGAAGAGTCCTGCGGTGATCAACGCCCCCAGGGCGACGATGTAGGCAAAAGTGGGACCGGCGAAGAGCTTCCCCGACTCGCGCAAGCCTCGCAGGTTACCGACGGCGATCAGCGTGATGAACCCAACGCATATTTCGACCCGATACTGATAGAGCGACGGATAGGCCGACGTGATGGCGGCAACACCCGCCGACACCGACACGGCCGCCGTCAACACGTAGTCGGACAGCAGCGAGGCGCCCGCCACCAACGCCGGCGTGATACCCAGGTTCTCCTTCGACACCACGTACGATCCGCCACCATTGGGGTAGGCATGAATGGTCTGGCGGTACGACGAGATCACCACCAGCAACAAGATGCACACCACCACGGCGATGGGGATCAGGTCCTCCAGAGCCGCCAGTGCCACCACCGGCACCAGCACCCGGAGAATCTCCTCTCCCGCATAGGCAGTTGATGAGATGGCGTCGGAGGCCAAAACGGCCAGCGCCGTGGGTTTACCCAGGCGTTCGTGGCTTTCGGCGAACGACGCCAACGGCCGCCCGACCAGGCGGCGTTTGAAGGAACTCGGACGAGGCAAGGTGTGACCTCAGATTTTCAGTGGATGCAGGGGGTCCGCATGCGTTGGGAAACGCACACGAGCGGCGCTGCGCGTGAGCAACCAAAACCCTATCGCCGCCGCAGCGATCCACCGAGAGCGGCCGGGCCTTTTTCTGCCCGGTCGCCATCACGTTCCCAACGCAACGGGCGGGTCTACGGCTCGGGCGAAGCAACTTCGGTGCCGGGCACAACCGTGGGGACTCCTTCGCCTTCACTGCCGTAGAGGCGCTTGAGCACCGGCCCGGTCAGCGCCGTGGTCACCAGGGCCATCACCACGATCACCGTGTAGGCACGAGTGTCGATCACCCCGAGGGAGAGCCCAACGGTGGCGACGACGATCTCGAGGGCGCCGCGGGCGTTCAACGAGGCACCCAACCCCAGCGAGTCGCGCCGACCCACACCGCCGACCCGCCCGCCCACGTAGGAGCCCGCCACCTTGGCGACGGTCGCCGCAAGGGTCACGATGACCGCCCAGAACGCCACCTCTGGTTCAACCAGTTGGGTCAGGTCGACACGAACGCCGGCGATGGCGAAGAACAGTGGGGCAAAGATGCCATTGGTCACCCACTCCAACGAACGAAAGCCCGTGCTGTGTGCCAGTCGGCTACCACCGATGGCGATACCGGCGATGAACGCACCGATCACCACCTCGATGCCGACGGCGTGGGTGATCGTCCCCACCCCGATCAGCGTGAGCACCACCAGGCTCACCTCGGCCGCCGGTCCACCCTCCCGTTCTTCCACAGCTTTGGCCACGCGGTCGAGCAGGGTCGGACCGAAACGAATCACAACCAGCCCGGTCACCGTCACTGCGAGGACCGCGGTCACCAGCGGCGCCAGTTCAAACGACCCGGATTCGGCAATCCCCACCACCACCCCCAAAAGCAGCCAGCCAACGATGTCGTTCACCGTCGCAACCCCGAGGGCCACCTGAGCGAAGGGCCGATCCATCAAACCGAGGTCCGCAAGGATTCGAGCCGCCACCGGAAGGGACGAGATGGCGAACGCCACGGCAAAGAACATCAGGAAGACGGCCCGCGCTGCGCCTGCACCAACGAAGAAGTCGGGGAGCAGCGAGCCGACCAATGCTCCAACCGCCAGCGGGACACCCAGGCTGCCGACGGTCACCAGGATCGCCGCCCGACCCTGACTTTTGATCGTCGACAAGTCCACCTCGGCACCGGTCGTACCCAGCAGGAACACAATGCCCACCCATGCGAGGCCCAACAGCAGGCCAGACTGCCGCTCGCTCGCCGGGAAGAGCCAGGCAAACCCCCCAGGCCAGACCTGACCCAGCAGGGACGGGCCAAGCACCACCCCGGAAAGCAGCTCGCCGATGACACGAGGCATACCGGAGCGCCGAGCGGCGTAGCCACCGGCTCGGGCGAAGAAGAGCACCACCAGGATCTGACACCACAGAACCAGCAACGAATGCTCGTCCAGCGGGGGCAACGGGGTGACCGCAACCAGATGCATATCCAAGATTAGTGGGGACTGCTGCAGGCCACATCAATGATCGCCCCGCTCGTCTAGTCTCACGGCTTGAGCGAACAACAGCGCGAGCGGTTCGAGGATCCCGTTGACGGGACGATCTGGGATGTCGACGCTGCATTCCTGACGTCGAACTGGACCTGCATCTGGGGTAACGGCTGCAAAGGAATCCTGCCAACAGACGCAGAGCACCTGAACCAAGGTTGCTGCTCGCACGGCACCAAGTTGCTCGATGAAGAAGAGTCGATGAACACCGGTGCGTTGGCTATGTTCCTCGATCCGTCCAGGTTCCAGTTCCACGCCGAGGCCCACGAAGGCGGCATCTACGCCGACGATGCTCGTACCCTTACGCGGGTGGTCGACGGTGCCTGCATCTTCCACAACCGTCCCGGGTTTGAGGGTGGAGAGGGATGCGCGCTTCACCTCGCCGCAATCGATGCCGGGGAGTCGCCAACCGAATGGAAGCCATCGGTGTGTTGGCAGTTGCCACTTCGCGCGGAGACCCGCTCCGACGGGTCGAAGGTCCTGCGACATTGGGCGCGCAGCGATTGGGACGACGACGACCTGACCATCGCCTGGTGTTGCACCGAAGAACCGGAGCCCTTCATCGGCGAAACAACGGTGGTTCATTCACTCGCCGAGGAACTGACCGCCTTGGTGGGCCCGGAGGTGTACGTCCAGATCAGAGACCGGCTCGGCTGACAAGCGTCAGGCCACGCCGCCGGGCCCACTGATCCTCGATGACGAACGGCGAGGGGCCCACCGTTGTTTCGGCGACCATCGGGTAGGTGGATCATTCGGTTGCAAGCTCGCTTTATCCGTGCGATGTTGGCTTCGGAGGTCGCCACCATGTCAGTGAGCACCGCGAGCACCGGGCCTTTTCGCCTCCGCGCCCGCCAGGGTGACGCCAAGACGTTGCTCTCCTGGGAACTCGACGAGGCGGCGACATCGGGGCTCGCCGGATTTACGATCAGCGCCCAACCGCCTGGCGGCGCGGCGTACTTCCTGTACAACCGCCTCACCTTCGCCGATCCATCGGCACATGCCCAGGATCCTGCGCAACCGACCAGGGCATCGATCAACTCGCCGTTTCACGCCTTTCGCTGGGTGCACCATCCCGGTCTGGTGCACCAGCGGCTTCAGCCCAACCTGGGTCGGTACTCCTACACCGTGACGCCCCGCTACTTCGTCGACCGGTCGATGGCGCCGATCGACCATGCCCTGGGCGCCAGCCTGACGATCGAGGTGGCGCCGTTTCGCAAGGGCCGTTTGCGGGTCGGCTTCACCCGGGGGTTCGTCCAATCCCAAGCGTACGCCGACCACTTCGGCCCTAAAGCGACGTTTGAGCCCCACGACCCGGAGCTCGTGTGGGACACCTCGCAAATCGCGGGTGTCGCCACCGATGGCACCAGCTTCACCTTCGAGGATCAGCATCGCTGGCTCGGCTTCACCGCACGACCACTGATCCTCGAGCTGTTGGACGAGGTTCGAGCCGACCCGGACATGACGCTGGACGTGTTTGCCTACGACCTGAACGAGCCGGCGATCCTCACGCGCCTTCTCGACCCCACGCTGGCCGCCCGCACCCGCATCATCCTCGACAACGCCGCGCTGCACCACGACGCAAAGCCACCACCGTCGGGCAGGCGTAAGCCCGAAGACGAGTTTGCGGAGCGGTTCGTCGCGCTGCCCGGGAGCCAGATCAAGCGGGGCCACTTCGGGCGCTACAGCCACAACAAGGTGCTGATCGCTTCGCGCAAGAACAGAGCCCGAAAAGTGCTGACCGGCTCGACCAACTTCTCGACCACCGGCCTCTACGTCAACTCCAACCACGTGCTGGTGTTCGACGACCCCAAGGTGGCCACGACCTACCGGACCGTGTTTGACGCTACGTGGGATGGCGACGTGGCCCGACGGTCCTGGCTCGAAACTGGGCTCGATCGGTCGGCCGTGTCGTTCGCCACCGCACACGTCCCCAGCACCACGATCCACTTCTCACCCCACTCCAACGAGAACGCCACTTCGATCCTCGGCGGGCTCCTCGGACGCCTCGACCATGAGACGACGGCGGCACCCGCTTCGGGCCGAAGCGTTCTCTTCGCCGTCATGGAGCTGAGCACCCGACGGAAGAAGGGATCGCCGCCGGCGAGCGACGACGAGCGGCGGGCGGGCAACCCCGTCTACTTCGCCCTCAACGAGCTGCATGCTGATCCGGCCTGTTTCAGCTACGGCATCTCGGACAACCCGGACGGCATCAAGCTGTACCGGCCCGGACAACCCGGCGGGGTGCTGGTCACGGGCAAGCCCACCGCGGTTCGGTTACCCCCTCCCTTCAACCAGGTTCCACGCGTGGCCGGGCACCAGATCCACCACAAGTTCGTGGTGTGTGGCTTTAACGGTGAGGCGCCGGTCGTCTACTGCGGATCGTCCAACCTGGCGCTGCGCGGAGAACAAGTCAACGGAGACAACCTCATCGAGATCAACGACCCCGACGTGGCCACCGCATTTGCGATCGAGGCGATCGAACTCGTCGACCACTTCAACTTCCTCAATCGCTGCAGCACGGATGGATCCTCCCCAAAGATCAACACGGCCAAGCCGGTCGAAGCCGCCGCCAGGATCGGCTGGCACCTGGGCACCACCGACCTCTGGGTACACAAATTTTACGATCCGGACGATCTCCGCTGCCGCGACCGCTGCCTGTTCGCCCAGCAGTTCGCCGCGGAGCCATGAGCACCAGATGACGCCCAGCGGTCGCACACCCAGGCGAGGACAACCCCCCGCCCGGTCCTCAGCGGCGTGCGGTCCGGCTCCGCCCAGACGCTCCCTTGGCTCTCAGCCCAACGCCCATCAGAGCCTGCAGGAACCGCAGCGCATCAGTCATCGCTCAACCGAGCAACCCCACGTGATGGGACTCACCCAATGAAGGCCGTATAGGCGCGTGGCCGGCTGTTGAGGGCGGCGCGCCAACAAACCCGCCGGATCGGCTACATCCCAGTCCCCCGTAGGGAACCTGGCTTGCAGGGCGGGAGCGATTCGAACTCTCAACCTTCGGGCGACGATGGTGATGGCAGCGCTCGCTTGACGGGCGTCGGCAGTTCGAGTCGATGATCGCTCGTGCTCAGCCGCCGGGCGACGCCGCCACCGATGACGACGGCGGTGATGGCGACTGAGCCGAGGATGAGGAACATCACCGCGGTTTGCACCAGGACGGCATCGACGGGATCGACACCGGCCAACAGGAGCCCGGTCATGGTGCCGGGTAGAGCGATGAGGCCAACGATCTTGGTGGTCTCGATCTGTGGGCCGATTGCGGTGCGTAGGGCCTCTCGTACGTGGGGTCGGACAGCCATGGGTCCGGTCTGGCCAAGCGAGAGGCGAACTTCGATCTGGTCGCGGTGCTCACTGATCTCGGCGAGGGTGCGACGTGCCGCGAGGACGGTGGCCGCGATCGTGTTGCCGAGCAGCATCCCTGCGGTCGGGACGATCGTGCGAGGTTCGACCGGAAAGATCCCGAGGCCGAAGACCACGACCAGACTCACGCCAACCGCAGAGCCGAGGGCCACCATGCTGAGGCTGAAGAGACCGGGGATCTCCTTGGCCCGATTGGCAATGGTGGCTGAGCCGATGACGACCATGGCCGCAACCCAGAGCCATGACCAGACCTGCGGGGTGTCGTCGGCAAGGACGAGTCCGAGGGCACCCCCGATGGCGAGCATCTGCGCCAGGGCTCGGAGACTGGCCCACGCTATGGAGCGCTCAAGGCCGAGGTGCTTGCGCATCGACACCACGATGGCGGCGACGATCAGGATCATCGAAGCTGCGACCCCTTCGATACCAATGGACGAGGCGCTACTCACCTGACCTCACCCTGCAGGAAGCGGTCGACCTCGGGGAGGGGGCGGGCCAGGACGTCACGGACGGTGCCGTGCTGGAGGACTCGCCCGGCGACGACCACCAGGGTGTTACGGGCGACGCGAACGAGTTGGTCGAAATCGTGGGTGACCCAGATGGGGGTGATCCCTTCTGCGGTGAGCTTCGCTACGAGTTGTTCGATGTGGGCGGCGCTGTTCGGGTCGAGGGCGCTCGTGCCCTCATCGAGGAGGAGCACGTCAGGGCGGGTGGTGAGCGATCGGGCCAAGCCAAGCCGCTGGAGTTCACCGCCAGAGAGGTCGCGGGCTGAGCGTTTGGCAAGTGCGCCGTCGAGTCCGACTCGGACCAGGGCGACCTCGATGTCGTCGTCGTTTAGGGTCGGGTCTACCTCGCGGAGGTTGTCGGCTGCGGTGCCGTCGAGGGCGGTGGGCCGCTGGAAGACCATGGCCACCCGGCGCCGCAGTTCGGTCGGTTCGATGGTGGAAAGGTCGTTGCCGCGGTAGCGGATCGTGCCGGAACTGGGGGCTTCCAGTCGATTGCAGAGTCGCAGGAGCGTCGACTTCCCCGAGCCCGACGGACCGATGATGGCGGTGGCGCCGTCGATCGGGATGGCGACGCGGTCGAGCTCGAGGATCGTGTGAGCTCCGCGCTCGACGACGACATCCTCGAAGAAGAACAAGGCGCGGGGGTCAGACGCAGCAGACTCTTCGGCGGCCAAGGGTTGCGTCGTCGTTCCCGGTTTCGAGCGTTGGCGAAGGGCGCGAATCACCCGGCAGCTCCATCAGCGGCATCGTCGACGTGAGCGTGGGAGTGGGGGTGGGAGTGTTGACTATCAGGGCGTTGGTGGGGATGGGCCGTTCCTGCGATGTGCTGACTGTTAAACAGAGCCTCGGTTGCAAGCCGCTCGATGTGATCGTTGACCAAGGCGTAGAGGACCCGGGTTCCCTGCCGCTCGGTCCGAACGAGCTTGGCAAGACGCAGCTTTGCCAGGTGCTGGGAAACAGCAGCCGGGTTGGCACCCACATGCTCGGCGAGATCGTTCACTGCGTGGCGGCCGTGCAACAGCGTCCACACGACCCGAAGTCGGGTGGGATCGGCTAGAAGCTTCAAGGTCGCCACTGCAGTTTCCAGCTGATCATCCGACGGGTCCACTGGCTGCGTATCCACGCAGGTAGTGGAGCATACGGGTCTGGGCTCGCACAAGCTGGGAAACGGAGCCCACAGCTGGCCGTTCCCCAGCTGTGGCGGCTGGGCGACGCATCTCTGGACCCAGGAGGGACGACGACGAAATGAATGGCTGCGTCTGAGCGCCACCTACATGTGCCGAAGCCCGATGCCGGAGCCCGATGCCGGAGCCACCCGGAAGACGAGAGCTGCCGTTACCGCTGATGACGAGACAGGAGGGGATTGCCGGTCTCGCCGCCGAACTCGGTGTAGCCGAACCAGTTCGAGACGATGTCGCCGGGTCGTGGACGCAACGACGGCAGTTCAGCGTCTACGACACCGACCCCGGGGGACCCGCACAAGTGGCCCCTTTCAGCTGGCGCAAGGGTGGTCCCTACCAGGTGGCGCAACCACCCAAAAGTGGTCCCTACCAACTGTCGCACGACAACGGACGATCCACTATCCAGGTAAGCGAGAGGGTGGGCACTCAAATCGCGATGATTTCCACCAGATCGCCCAAAGCTGCGAAGTCCCCGGGGTTCCGCGTGTAAAGCGGTAGCCCTACCGAGCAAGCGATTGCGGCGATCATCAAGTCGACAGCCCGGGTCCCTCGCGCCTTCCGGCCAACAGATAGGACCGCTGCATAGATCCGCCCGTACGCCCTCGCCGCTTCGGCATTGAACGGCAAGGGATCGAACGCCGCCTCGGTTCGCTGAAGCCGGTCCTGCCGACGCGCCCGTTCGTTGGAGTCCGTCGCGGCGTGTGGGCCGGCGGCGAGTTCGGCCATCGTGAGTGCGGTGACGGCGACCTCGATGGGCAGCGCGTGCGCCTCAAGTTGATCGAGGTCGATCACTACCGAGGTGTCGAGAATACCCCGCTTGGGTCGCTCGTCAGCCACGAGGGGTGACGTCTTGGCCGGCAACGGCATCGAGATCTTGACGGAACTTGTGAGCGTCGACTGTCGGTGCGGTTCGGAAGATCTCGGTGACAGACGCTGCGGTCACAAATCGGAGGCGGCGCAGCGGTGTGAGCTCCCCGACTGGCACACCGTTACGGGTGACGACGAAGGACTCGCCTTCGTCGAGGCGACGCATGATCTCGCCACTACCGTTGCGCAGCTCTCGCTGAGTAATGGTCTGCCCCATCCAGTCAAAGTAGCACGCCGTGCTACATCATCTACGGGCAGTGCGTTCCGGCACGTGTGGCCTGACGGTTACCCGCAGCCAGGTGATGGAAGGAGCGAGAAGACCTCGGTCGAGTGCACGACATTGCGGAGTTCGGCTGGCAATCCCAGGGGCCATCACCCCAGCGAAACCGAACCAAGCGTCGAAACCGTCGACACAGCGGAGTCCAAACAGCTCATACCACAGGCCTGACCCAGGGCGGTCCAACCACCAGCATCCACACCCGAACGAACACCCACCCACAGCCACAGTCGCACGCCCACCACCCAATTATCCGTTACCGGCCCACGCTCCTAGGGTCTGTAGGAGTTTTCGGGTGGATCAAACCCTGTCGGCCAGGTAGGTTCACTGCCGGGTTCCCATTGCACACCCTCAAGAATTGTCGACTCCAGATTGGCTCCTGAGAAGTCGACCGAGTCGATCCAGGTTTGCTGCAGGTCGGCTCCAGAAAGGTCGGCGCCCGCCAAGTTTGTTCCGGTTAAATAGGCGCCAGCCATGTCGGCCTGACTAAGGTTGACATTGGACATGTCCGAACCACTCATTCCGATCCCTCGCGTGCTTCCCTTCAGGTTCATACCTGACAAATCAATACCTGAGATGTTAACACATCTAAGATAGTTATCATCCTCAAAGTTGCCTTCTTCGGATATATCAACCGAGGCGACCTCTGCCCTCGTCAGTTTGATCAACCCTTCCGGACACACTCCTTGTTGGATTCCACGCCATTCGCGGTTGGTCACTTCGTCGATTCCACTTAGTCCTGTGTCCTGGACACTGTTGTCAGCAGATACTGGAATGGTTCCCGCCGATTCCCTATCACCCGTGGTGCATCCTACGGATAACAGCGTGACAACCAAGATGCTCGCGGACTGGCAAATCGTTGCGATCTTAGCATTCATTTCGAGTCCCTCCATGCGAGATACAGGCGCATGGCACCAACGTTTTGCCCGAACCTTTAGCTACAGCAGGATAGTCTACCGGTACACTGACAACAAGGCGGAGTGACGCAGGTGGAGTGTTGGTAACACGATACTGAACCTGGTTTCATCCGTATTTAATAATGCCGAGTCCGCGTGCCCCGCACTACTTCTACCCTTCTCAAGTGCTGCATAGTTTCCGACACCAGCGACCGGAAGCGCAGGTTCCGTGGCGCATCGAGCACTTACAACGGGCGCGGGATCGTGTGTGCTCTCAAGTGGGGTGTGGGGCATTCGCACAGGAGCACCGTTCGCTGCCGGATGGGACCTTCGCAAAGCTCGCCGACGGTAACAGCTGGCAAGAAGACCGTTCTATGATCGTTGCAATTGATGGCGAAGCGGCGCAGGGAAGTCAACGCTCGCGGCGGCTCTCGCGCAAGGATGCGTCGCTCACGGCGTCACGGTCACGGTGATCGACAACGACGACGTCTATGCCGGAGGCACGGCCGAGAAGTGGGATCGTCTGTCGCCGGAAGAACGAGCCGAGCGAGTGATCGATTGGCGACGACAGCGCCATCTGTTGAGCGACCTTCGCTCCAACGGTAGCGCCAGCTGGCATCCGTTCGACTGGGACGCACCGGACTGTTGAGCGCCACCCGATTGGGATTCCGGTCGTGTTCCCATGCGATCGACGCGCACCTCGTGGACGGCGACCGATGTGGTGATTGTCGAGGGGCCCTTGCGCGTCCAGGACCCGGCCAGCCTCACCACGCCCCACACCAACGACAACTCCACTGAGGACCACCCCATCCTCACCCAAGCTGTCCCAAACCCAGGCC
>ERZ724510.917-NODE-917-length-17015-cov-11.875649_pt1 | contig 17015 bp, 12 predicted proteins | sample MGYA00376043_ERZ724510 | MGnify/ENA primary metagenome ERZ724510 (study PRJEB28724, sample SAMN07190888) | wastewater metagenome | isolation source: influent of sewage treatment plant in Hong Hong | place: USA: Christiansburg, Virginia | collected 2016-03-01 ... | reverse complement strand
GCGCGCCTAGCCAGGATCGCTGCGCTGAGTTTTGTGAGCTGCGCTAAAAACCCGGTCTTGATCCCGGTATAAAGAGAAAGTTTAACCGGAATATTCCGTTGTTTTATCGATGCGCTGAAAAAATCATCATCCCCTATACGAAGCAGAGAGGCTGTCCCAAGGCTTCGAGCCTGATACGCAGATGGCTGTCCGGCCTCGACTTGCTGACGGAATGCGGAATGCAGGAATTCGCGTGAGCGTGGGGAATCTTTTGGCAAGGCTACCCAGCCTGCCTACCCGCGCAGCAGCCCGCTGGCGCTGGAAGACATTGTGCTGACTGACCGGTTTTGATGGACCCGGCGCGGGGTGTGGCAGGGCAAACCCGCGCCAGCGCTTAGCCGTACTTGTTGTACTGTCTGCGGTCACACGCCTAGTAGCCAGTCACGTTGAAACACGAGGGTTCATATTCTACGACGAACCACTCGCCGCGCCCCACCGCGCCATGCCCACCGCGCACGCTGTGGCGCGGTCTGGGTTCCCGCCTTCGCGGGAACGACACCTGAGGTGACACTCATCCAGCGCGCGCACCTGCGCCCGAAAAATCACCACATACCTGCTGTCGGCTCCATATTGATTGATCCGGGTGCCGTGGCTTAGCGCATGCCGTCCCGCGCCAGGCAGGTTTTGTAGCGGCCATTCACCCGGTCGGCAAACCATTCGGTGGTCAGCTTGCGGGTGATTTTTGGGCTGCTCAGGCGAATCTGTGGCATCACCGCCCGGGGGGCCTGGCTGCCCGCCAGGGCAAATACTTTCTGGTAGAGCGGGGTGTGGCTGAAGGCGGCGGATTTTTCCAGTTTCAGGTCGCGCAACACCTCATTGCGCCCCAGCCCCAGCCGGTTTTCCAATCGCTCCAGCGCCAGCTGGGTACTGCTGGTGCTGTTGCTGGGCACGCCATCCCGGTAAATCAGCAAGTCGCCATCCAGCGACAGGCTGATGCCGGATAGCCGGGCGACGGCGGCCTGAAAGGCGGCATTGCGGCTGCTGTAACGGCCAGCGTTAAAGTCGGCAAAGCGGTAGCGCATGTCCGGGTAATCGGCGGGAAAGTCCAGCAGGTTGGCAATGCCAAAGTACAGCCCGCCACGGCGGGTGAACACTTCATCGCGCCAGCCACCCTTGCGCGGGTAGGGGTAGCCTTTGCTGCGCACATGTTCTTCGGCAAATTCCACGCTGACCTGCATCGGGCCGCCGGTGCGGATCGGGTTTTTCATGTTCACCGGCAGGCCCAGGCGGCGGGCATCGGCCACCATGTCTTCAAACAGGGTGTTCATTTCTTTTTCGGTGCGCAGGCGGTTGATGCGTGAGGTATAGCTTTCGCCGGTGGCCGATGGTTTCAGAAACGCCACTTTCAGCGCCGCCACCGGCACCAGGCCACCCGCTTTGTCGGCAATCTTGTTCCACACCATATCGCCCAGCCCCGGTACCACCGGGTCGGCTTGCCAGGTGGATTCCTGTTCAATCACCGCCATGGCCGCGCAAAACAGATCGGTGCGGTAGGGCAGGCGCAGGCCGGTGAAGGCGCCAGTGATATCCTGGCTCCAGCCCGCTTTGTCACGCACGCTGGCTGGCAGCAGACGGCTGACGGCGGCGCGGGCGGCGGCTTCATTGGGGTAAAGCGGATAGGGCGATACTAAGGGTGGCGACATCAGGGGTGGCGGGATGACTGGCGTGGGCGGCGTCAGTACGGTGGGCGAGGTGGGCGTGGGGCTGACTGGCGTGACCGGAACGCTGATGGGCGCACCGGGCTGCACCGGGGCTGGCCGCTGTGCTGTGCCACAGGCCGCCAGCAGGCTGACCAGGCTGCTGGCCAGAATAAAACGAAATTTCATCACCTTCTGCCATGACGGATTGAACAGACTGCCATTGTACACAAACCCTGCCAGGCACACGGCAGGTGGGAAAAACGCGCAGGCACCCATCGGCGCGTGCCGGGCTTGGCCAGTTTGCCGGGTGGCGGGTTTGTCCAGGTTTTCTGAGTCAGATCATAGTGATGTCAGATGATTCCTGTCAGGATGAAGAAGCCAATCAAATCCATCGGGCCGCAGACGATATACCTGGCGTTGTCCTTTTGCATGCCGCCCCCCCATTCGGCTAAGGCCCGGCACACCATAACAAGACAGAACCACAAGACAGAACCAAGGAGAAGCACATCATGCGCTATCGGGATTTTTCACTCAGCCGGCAGCTGCTCTGGCCAGCCATTGCCATGCTGGTGGTGGTGTTTGCCGTGATGATAGGCGTGACCGCCTGGCTGACTGAACGGGCCGCGCTGGCCCAATCGCAACTGGAGCTGGAAAACGAAGTCAAGCTGGTCGTGGGTGGACTGGACAGCGAATTTGACAGCGTCAAGGCGCGCGGTGCACGGCAGTTGCGCTTTTTTGAGCAGTTTCTCGGTGGGCCGGTGCGGCTGGGCGAGGGCACGCACAAAACCGGCGAGGTGGAGCTACCCATCCTGACCGTGAATGGCAACATGCTTAACGCCAATCACGAGGTGCTGGAGCGGTTCAAGAAGCTCACCGATGAAGAAAGCGCCATTCTGCTGTTTCAGCAGGGCAAGGTGTATCGTTTGAGCACCCTGCTCAAGCGCGATGGTAAATCCATGGATGGCACCACGCTGGCCGACTCCGACCCGGTGGCACTGGCGCTGAACCGGGGCGAAGGCTATCAGGGCCTGGTGGTGCGCAATGGCAAGTATTATTTCAGCAATATCCAGCCGCTGAAAGACAGCCAGGGCCGGGTGTTTGCCGGGCTGTCGGTGCGCATTGAGCTGGGCGATGCGCTGGCGCGGATTCGCAGTCTGTATGGCAAGGTGGTGGCGGGCAAAAGCGGCTATGTCACCATTGTCCGCCCCAGCGGGGATGATAAAACCATTGGCGAGTTTATTGTTCACCCGAAATTTCAGGGCAAGGTGATTGGCGAGGTGGCCAAGGAGGGCCCGGCGCGTCAGTCTGCGCTGGACAATATCCGCTTTGCGGGCGGCGTGCGCCAGTATCTGTGGCCGCAAGGCGATGTGCTGCGAGAGCGCATGGCGGTGGTGGGCTGGTCAAAAGTGTGGAATTTTCAGGTAACGATTGGCAGCTGGACCGATGAATTCATGGCGGAAAGCCTGCGTCTGCGCTGGATTCTGGCCGGGGTCAGCGCCAGCGGGCTGCTGCTCTGTGCGCTGCTGATCGGCCTGCTGATTCGCTCGCGGCTGCGTCCGCTGCGCCAGGTGGTGAACGCAGTCACGGCATTGGGGCAGGGCGATTTGCACGTGAGCGTGGCCAACAGCCGGGCAGACAGCGATAACGAGCTGCAGCGGCTGAGCCATGCGCTGAACACCACGGTGGGGCAGATTCGCAGCCTGGTGGGCAATATCGATCAGGCTGCCGAGCAGGTTAATCAATCCGCCCAGCGGCTGGAACAGCGCTCGGCCAACCTGGTGCAGCGCGCGGGTACCCAGGCGCAGGCAGCAGCGGCGATTGCCGTGTCGATTGAACAGCTGTCCGGCAGCATTGGTCAGGTAGCCGATCACGCCCATCACGCGGCCAGCCTGGGCGCCGATGCGCTGCAAAGCTGCCACGATGGCCACGCCGTGGTGATGGGCAGCGCCAGCGAAATGACCGAAATGGCCGACGACGTGAAACTCACCGCCGATGCTGTGCTGGCGCTGGGCGAGCAATCGCGGCAAATTTCCACCGTGGTGGACGTGATCCGCGATATTGCCGACCAGACCAACCTGCTGGCGCTGAATGCGGCGATTGAGGCCGCGCGCGCCGGCGAACAGGGCCGGGGCTTTGCCGTGGTGGCCGATGAAGTGCGCAAGCTGGCCGAACGCACCACCAGCTCCACCCAGGAAATTGCCGCCACCATCACGGCGATTGTGACCGACACCCAGCGGGCTGCCGAGCGGATGGAATCGGTGCGCAGCCGGGTGGGCCACGGCGTGGAACTGGCCCAACAGGCGGGGGCGGCATTGAACACCATCGACGAGCACACCGCCAGCGCGGTCAAGGTGGTGCAAAACATTGCCGGTGGCACGCAGGAACAGCGCAGCGCCAGCCAGACGATCACCCACACCATTGAGCAAATCAGCCAGATGGCCGAAGACACCCACCAGATTGTCAGCAGCAACGCCAGTGATGTGGATCAGCTCAAGCAGGTGGCCGGGCAGTTGCGCGAGGGGCTGCAGCAGTTCAGGCGATAATTGTTTATTTGTTGCGTCCCGAGTGATCCCGGGTAACACGTTTCCCGCCAGCGGGCGCAATGCCCCTGGCGTCTGTTTTTGTTTTTACGCGGCTTACAGCACCATGGCCGCCAGCACCCGGCGGTTTTCCCCCATCAGAATATTGTAAGTGCGACAAGCCGCACCGGTGTCCATGGTTTCCACGCCAATACCGGCATTGATCAGCGCGGCGGTCAGGCGCGGGTGGACAAAGCGCATGCGCGCACCGCTGCCAAACACCACCACCTCGGGCTGGTAGGCCAGCAGCGCGGCAAAATCGGCCTCGCCCAGCCCATCCAGCCCGGCCTCGCCCCACGGTGCCAGTTGGTCGGCCATGAGCAGAATGCCGTGACTGTAACGGGTTTGATTGACTTCGATATGGTCGTCGCCGTAGCCGGTGACGATATTCTGGTTGGCGGCGGTGGTCAGGTGTAGTTTCATCGGCGGGGGCGTCCTTAAGTTCAGGCAATGCGCACCACAACAGGGCGGTGGCCTGGGCGTGTGACAGGATGGTGCGCGGATTCGTGCGTTGCACAACAGTTTTGGGTTACGATTATAAGTTCCTTTATACCCACACGTAAGCAAACGTGTAGCCAGGAGCGTGATCGTGACTGCCCGCCGCGCCAATGCACCGAAAGCCCCGCGCGGCCAGCGTAGCCCGCGGGCGCGTGTGTTGGCGGCCCCCCGCCCAGACCCTCAGCCGGATTTTCCTAAAATGCAACCTATTCGCAAATCGAAAAAGCTCGACAACGTCTGCTACGACATCCGTGGCCCGGTGCTGGCTCGCGCCAAGCAAATGGAAGAAGACGGCCAGAAGATCATCAAGCTGAATATCGGCAATCTGGCGGCGTTTGGCTTTGATGCGCCGGAAGAAATCCAGCAGGACATGATCCGCAACCTGCCCAACTCGGCAGGCTATTCCGATTCCAAGGGGATTTTTGCCGCACGCAAGGCGATCATGCACTACACCCAGGAAAAGAAAATCAAGGGTGTGACGCTGGAAGACATTTACGTTGGCAACGGCGTGTCCGAGCTGATTGTGATGGCAATGAACGCCCTGCTCGACGCCGGCGACGAAGTGCTGGTGCCGGCACCGGACTACCCGCTGTGGACCGCCGCCGTCAGCCTGTCTGGCGGCACGCCGGTGCATTACCTGTGTGACGAAGCCAATGAATGGCTGCCCGACCTGGACGACATGCGCGCCAAGATCACCCCGAACACCCGGGCAATTGTCATCATCAACCCGAACAACCCCACCGGCGCGCTGTATCCGGACAGCACGCTGAAAGCCATTGTCGAGCTGGCGCGCCAGCACGGGCTGATTGTCTGTGCCGACGAGGTGTACGACAAGGTGCTGTACGACGGTGCCACCCACACCTCGATTGCCTCGCTGTCGGAAGACGTGCTGACGCTCACCTTCAATGGCCTGTCGAAAAACTACCGTTCCTGCGGTTACCGTGCCGGCTGGATGGTGGTGTCCGGCGACAAGCGCCCGGCCAAGGATTACATCGAAGGGCTGGACATGCTGGCGTCGATGCGGCTGTGCGCCAATGTGCCCGGCCAGTGGGCCATCCAGACCGCGCTGGGCGGCTACCAGAGCATCGACGACCTGGTGGCCGAAGGCGGGCGCATGCGTCGCCAGCGCGACCTGGCCCACCAGCTGATCAACGCCATTCCCGGCGTCAGCTGCGTCAAGCCCAAGGCCACCTTGTATATGTTTCCGCGCCTGGACCCGGCGGTATACCCGATTGCTGACGATCAAGAGTTCATCAGCGAACTGCTGCAGGAAGAAAAAGTGCTGCTGGTGCAGGGCAGCGGCTTTAACTGGCCGCATCCAGACCACTTCCGCCTGGTGTTTTTGCCGCATGAAGACGACCTGCGCGAAGCCATCAACCGGGTGGCGCGCTTCCTGGAGACTTATCGCCGCCGCCACGGTACGGCATAATCCGCGCAAAGCCTGAACTTGGCCGGCGCGCCGCATGACGCGCCGGCCTGCTGTCAACCAACCAACTCTTGGAATCAAGCAACCATGAAACCGATCAATGTAGGCCTGCTGGGCGTGGGGACTGTGGGTGGCGGCACCGCCACCGTATTAAAGCGCAACGCGGCTGAAATCAGCCGTCGCGCCGGGCGTGACATTGTGCTGAAAATGGCCGCCAACCTGGATCTGGACGCTGCCCGCGCCATTGTGGGCGAAGGCGTGGACGTGGTGGCCGACGGCTTTGCCGTGGTGCGCCACCCAGACATCGACATTGTGGTCGAACTGATTGGCGGCACCGGCATCGCCAAAGACCTGGTGCTGGCCGCCATCGACAGCGGCAAGCATGTGGTCACCGCCAACAAAAAGCTGCTGGCCGAATACGGCAATGAAATCTTTGCCCGCGCCCAGGAAAAAGGCGTGACCGTGGCGTTTGAAGCCGCCGTGGCCGGTGGCATTCCCATCATCAAGGCGCTGCGCGAAGGCCTGTCGGCCAACCACATCGAATGGATTGCCGGCATCATCAACGGCACCTCCAACTTCATCCTCACCGAAATGCGCGACAAAGGTGCCGCCTTTGCCGACGTGCTGGCCGAAGCCCAGCGCCTGGGCTACGCCGAAGCCGACCCCACCTTCGACATCGAAGGCCACGACGCCGCGCACAAGCTGACCATCATGGCCGCGCTGGCCTATGGCATTCCGATGCAGTTCGACAAGGCCTATCTGGAAGGCATCAGCAAGCTGTCGGCCTGCGACATCCGCTATGCCGAAGAACTGGGCTACCGCATCAAGCTCTTGGGCATCACCCGCCGCACCGACAAGGGTGTCGAGCTGCGCGTACACCCGACGCTGATTCCGGAAAAGCGCCTGATCGCCAATGTGGATGGCGTGATGAACGCGGTGATGGTCAAGGGCGACGCCGTGGGTGCCACCATGTACTACGGTGCCGGTGCCGGCAGCCTGCCCACCGCCTCTGCCGTGGTGGCCGACATTATCGACGTCACCCGCCTGGCCACCGCCGACCCGGAACACCGCGTGCCGCACCTGGCCTTCCAGCCGGACCGCCTGGCCGACCTGCCGATCCTGCCGATTGGCGAAGTGGAAAGCTCTTACTACCTGCGCGTCAACGTCATCGACCGCGCTGGCGTGCTGGCCGAACTCACCCACATCCTGGCCAGCGAAGGCATCTCGATTGAAGCGCTGATCCAGAAGGGCAGCGAACGCGGTGCCGAAGCCGAAATCGTGCTGCTCACCCACCGTGTGGTGGAAAAGCATGTCAATGCCGCCATCGCCCAGATCGAAGCGCTGGACAGCGTCACCGGCAGCGTGACCAAGCTGCGCATGGAAGCCCTCAACGGCTGATTGCCCACTCAGCCCCGGCCCGCCCGCCCCGGCGGTGCCGGGGTTGCCGTTTTTTATCTGCGCAACCCCGCAAAGCGACCGAACATGAAATACATCAGCACTCGCGGCGGCATGGCCCCCGCCACCTTCTCTGACATCCTGCTGGCCGGCCTGGCCCCCGACGGCGGCCTGGCCATGTGCGAAAGCTACCCGCAGCTGAGCCGCGCCGAACTGGACGCCATGCGCGGCATGAGCTACCCGGAACTGGCCTTTGACCTGATCCGCCGCTTTGCCGATGATATTCCGGCCAGCGACCTGAAGGCCATCGTCGATAAAACCTACACCCGCGCCACCTATGGCACGGATGAGATCACCCCGCTCAAGCGCCTGGAAGATGGCCTGTATATTCAAGAGCTGTCCAACGGCCCGACCCTGGCCTTCAAAGACATGGCCATGCAGTTGTTGGGCAATTTGTTTGAATACACGCTGGCCAAGCAGGGCGAAACCCTGAACATCCTCGGTGCCACCTCCGGCGACACCGGCTCCGCCGCCGAATACGCCATGCGCGGCAAGCAGGGCGTGCGCGTGTTCATGCTCTCCCCGCATGAAAAAATGAGCCCGTTCCAGACCGCGCAGATGTTCAGCCTGCAAGACCCGAACATCTTCAACCTGGCGGTGCGCGGCGTGTTTGACGACTGTCAGGACATCGTCAAGGCCGTGTCCAACGACCACGCCTTCAAGGCCAAGTACAAAATCGGCACGGTGAACTCCATCAACTGGGCGCGTGTGGTGGCCCAGGTGGTGTACTACTTCAAGGGCTATTTTGCCGCCACGCAAAGCAATGACCAGCAAGTCAGCTTCAGCGTGCCGTCCGGCAACTTTGGCAATGTCTGCGCCGGCCACATCGCCCGCATGATGGGCCTGCCGATCCGCAAACTGATTGTGGCCACCAACGAAAACGACGTGCTCGACGAGTTTTTCCGCACAGGCCGCTACACCGTGCGTGGCGCGGCCAACACCTGGCAAACCTCCAGCCCGTCGATGGACATCTCCAAGGCGTCCAACTTCGAGCGCTTTATTTTCGATCTGGTCGGCCGCGACGCCGAGCAAGTGCGCGCGCTGTGGCACGCGGTGGACACCACCGGCCAGTTTGACCTCTCCGCCAGCCCGCTGTTCGCCAAGATCAGCGCCGAATACGGCTTTGCCTCCGGCAAGAGCACCCACGCCGACCGCCTGGCCACCATCCGCCACACCTTCGAGCAATACGGCGTGATCATCGACACCCACACCGCCGACGGCCTGAAAGTGGGCCTGGAACAGCGCGAAGCCGGCGTGCCGCTGATCTGCCTGGAAACCGCCCTGCCGGCCAAGTTCGAAGCCACCATCCGCGAAGCCCTGGACTGCGACCCGCCGCGCCCGGCGGGGTTGGAAAATATCGAAGCGCTGCCGCAGCGCTTTGAGGTGATGGATGCGGATGCCGAGCAGATTAAGGGGTTTATTGCTGGGCATGTTTAAGGATGAGAATCTGACCGCTGATTGCCTCCGACCCTGGCGTCGGTAGCGCTGCGTGAAGTGTTGTGGAAATAAAGACGCCCACCCCAGGTTGGGGTGGGCGTCAGCATCAGTCCTTATTATCCTGCGCTTTCGCGCAGCGCAGGATAATGCTTCAGGGCCGTTGGCAGGCCAGCAGGTAGTTTACCTGGCTGTCTTCGCCCAAACGGTAAACCTGGCTGAGCGGGTTATAGCTCATGCCGGTGATGTCGCACACTTCCAGCCCGGCATGGCGGGCCATGCGGCCCAGTTCGGACGGTTTGAGAAAGCGGGCGTATTCGTGGGTGCCGCGTGGCAGCATGTTCAGCACATACTCGGCCCCGAGCACTGCCAGTGCATAGCTTTTCAGATTGCGGTTCAGCGTGGAAAAACACACGGTTCCGCCGGGTTTCACCAGGGTGGCGCAGGCCCGCACCACGCTTTGCGGATCGGGGACATGCTCCAGCATTTCCATGCAGGTCACCACGTCAAACTGGCCAGGCAGTTCCTCGGCCAGGTCTTCCACCGCCACACAGCGGTAAGCTACTTGCACGCCGGATTCCAGCGCGTGCAGCTGCGCCACTTTCAGTGACTTCTTGGCCAGGTCGATACCCAGTACCTCGGCACCGGCGCGAGCCAGCCCTTCGGACAAAATCCCGCCGCCGCAGCCCACATCCACCACCCGCTTGCCAGCCAGACCGCCGGCCTGCTGGCTGATATAGTCCAGCCGCAGCGGGTTGATGTCGTGCAGCGGCTTGAATTCGCTGCTGGTGTCCCACCACTTGTGGGCCACCTGGCTGAATTTTTCCAGTTCAACCTGATCGACGTTGCTCATCGTCGCATCCTCAAAAAACATCGGTAAAAGAATCAGGCGTCAGCATGCCGGATGATTGTCTTGCGCGTGCTGCGCTGGCGCAAGACAGGGGCAGGTGGCAAGTGCCTTGCCCCATTGTTATCCCGCTCAACCGGCAATTTTCACCCGCCAGGCTTCGGCTTTGCCCAGCAGTTCAGCTTCGTTCACCGTCAGCAGGGTACGCTCGCGCAGCAGGGCGCGGCCAGCCACCCAAACATGGCTGACCTGTTCGCGACCGGCGGCGTAAACAATATGCGAAATCGGGTCGAAGGCCGGGGCGGTTTCCAGGCTGCCCAGGTCCAGGGCAATCACGTCGGCGTCCTTGCCAACGGCCAGGCTGCCGGTGCGCTCGGCAATCCCCAGCGCCTTGGCACCATTCAGTGTGGCCATGCGCAGCGCGGTGGCGGCAGGGACGGCGGTGGGGTCCTGGGTGCCCACCTTGGCCAGCAGCGCGCTCATCCGGGTGTCGGCCAGCATGTCCAGCTTGTTGTTGGAGGCGGCACCGTCAGTGCCGATGCCGACATTCACCCCGGCAGCCAGCAGTTTTTGCACCGGGGCAATGCCAGAAGCCAGCTTCATGTTCGAGGTTGGGTTATGCGCCACCGATACACCGTGATGGGCGGCCAGGGCAATTTCATCGTCGTTGAGGTGGACCATATGCGCGGCCACCAGGCGCGGCGACAGCAGGCCCAGCGCGGCCAGGCGCGCCAGCGGGCGAACCTTGTGCTCGGTCAGGCTGCCGGCGATTTCGTCCTGGGTTTCGTGGATATGGCAGTGAATCGGCATGTCCAGCTGGTCGGCCAGGGTAATCACCTTGCGGAAGGTGGCGTCGCTGACGGTGTACGGCGCGTGGGGGGCCAGGGTGAAGGTCACCAGCGGCTCGCCAACAAATTCGTCACGCTCTTTCAGGCCCTTGGCGATGTAGTCGTCGGCGTTCAGACCATAATTGGTGGGAAATTCCAGAATCGAGCAACCGACAAAGGTACGCATGCCCGACGCCAGCCCGGCGCGCGCCACCGCCGAGTTGTAAAAGTACATGTCGTTGACGGTGGTGGTGCCGCTGCGAATCATCTCGGCCATGCCAATCAGCGAGCCTTCATAGACAAATTCGTCCGACACATGTTTGCCTTCAGCCGGCCAGATATGGTTTTGCAGCCAGTCCATCAGCGCCAGGTCGTCGGCGTAGCCGCGCAGCAGGGTCATGGCGGCGTGGCAGTGCAGATTGACCAGGCCGGGCATCAGCACATGGCGATCCAGGCGCACGGTTTCCTTGGCGCTGACCGCAGCCACGCCTTCCGGCGGCACAATCGCCACGATTTTGCCATCGCGGATGGCCAGGGCGTGGTCGGCGAGCACTTCGCCATCGGTTTCAACGGGAACAATCCAGCGGGCCTGGATCAGCAGGTCTACGGTCAGGGACATGATGGCCTTGGTGAGAACAGTCAGTAAAGGTGAGCGGACGATCCACCCGTGCCGGCAGCGGCTGCCGGGGCAAACGGGGGAATGAAACAGGCAGAATTTTACCTGAATCTGCTTCGGCAGGTGAGCCGCGACCGATCCGGCTGGCGGCACGCGTGGGGCCAGATCGGGGGGGCCTGGTGCGGGGCCATGGGGGTATTTGGGTTGGTTTGGCGCAGATTTCGCTGGATTTTGCCCGATCTGTCCCGCCATGCGGGCCGGGTGTGCCTGGATCAAACGCATGTTTGTTGCATTCTTGCTACAGCAAGGTGTTTGATTAATTCAACGCTTTATGAATCTACGGTCATTTAAAATGCCCATTTTTGGTGCGTTTACGCACAAATAACGGGCGCACCCCCCGTATTTCTACCGAATTTCGCCGATAAGTTGGGTGGGCGAGTGGGCTCAGGGTGTTTAATGGATCAGCGTTTTGATAAATTTATTAAACACTCGCCGTTTTCTGGCATGCTTCTCGCTCTAAGCCCAGCCGTTGAGGCAACAGAGAGCAAACACCGCTTGACCCTCTGGCGGCAGGGCAAAAAGGCAGTGCTGATTTTCCGGTGAAGCCGGTTAATATCACCGCCAAGACGCTTTACAAGCGTGACTGCATCCCCGTAATCTTGCCTCACAAAAATAGAACATGATTCCGCATTGCGGAACAGCCGCTGCCCCTAGAGGAGATCATTTCAGTGTCCGTAGCCTCCCCTGCTTCCGATGTGCTGGTCAGTTTTCGTGGCGTGCAAAAAAGCTACGATGGCGAAAACCTTATCGTCAAACACCTCGACCTCGACATCCGTCGTGGCGAATTCCTCACCTTGCTGGGGCCGTCCGGCTCGGGCAAAACCACCTGCCTGATGATGCTGGCCGGCTTTGAAACGCCCACCGCCGGCGAAATCCGCCTGGACGGCAAGCTGCTTAACCGCGTGCCGCCGCACAAGCGCAACATCGGCATGGTGTTCCAGAACTATGCGCTGTTTCCGCACATGACCGTGGGCGAAAACCTGGCCTACCCGCTGAAAATCCGCAAACTGGCCGCTGGCGACATTGACGCCAAGGTCAAGCGTGCGCTGGGCATGGTCAAGCTGGACAAGTTTGCCAACCGCTACCCCGGCCAGATGTCCGGTGGCCAGCAGCAGCGCGTGGCGCTGGCGCGGGCACTGGTGTTTGAACCGCAGCTGGTGCTGATGGACGAGCCGCTGGGCGCGCTGGACAAGCAGCTGCGCGAACACATGCAGCTGGAAATCAAGCATATCCATGAAACCCTGGGCGTGACCGTGGTGTACGTTACCCACGATCAGTCCGAAGCACTGACCATGTCCGACCGGGTGGCGGTGTTCGACAAGGGTGAAATCCAGCAGATTGACACCGCCAAGGCACTGTACGAAGCGCCGGTTAACAGCTTTGTGGCCAGCTTCATTGGCGAAAGCAATGCCCTGAGCGGCAAGGTGGACAGCGTGGCCGATGGCTTCTGCCGCGCCAGCCTGCCGGGCGGCAGCAGCGTGAGCGCCCGCGCCGTGTGTGTGGAGCGCGCCGGTCAGCCCACCACCCTGTCGATTCGTCCGGAGCGGGTGATGCTGGGCGCACGCAGCGCCGACTGCGCCAACCGCTTTGACGCCACCATTGCCGAATTTATTTATCTGGGCGACCACCTGCGCCTGCGCCTGGACTTTGCCGGCAACAGCGGCTTTATGGTCAAGGTGCCGGTGCCGGAAGTTGACCCGTCCTGGCAGGTGGGCGACCGCCTGAGTATTGGCTGGCGCGCAGAAGATTTGCGAGCGCTGGATCCGCTGGCCATTTGATGTTGTACCTGTTGTATCCCCTGCACTAAATCCCACTGTCCCTCAAGAGGAGAGAACCGCATGAAAAAAATGATTCAGCTGGCTGCCGTGGCAGCTGTCGCCACCGCCTTTGCCGGTCAGGCTATGGCGCGTGATCTGGCTGTCGTGTCGTTTGGCGGCGCCAATAAAGAAGCTCAGGTGGCAGCGTTTTATCAGCCGTTTGAAAAAGCCACCGGCCAGAAAGTGGTGGGCGTGGATTACAACGGTGAAGTGGCCAAGGTCAAAGCCATGGTGGAAACCGGCAAAGTGACCTGGGACGTGGTGGAAGTCGAATCCCCGGAAGTGCTGCGCGGGTGCGACGAAGGCATCTACGAAAAAATCGACCCGAAACTGATCGGCGGCAAGGCAGCCTTCCTGCCGGGCACCGTGTCTGAATGTGGCGTGGGCATTTTTGTCTGGTCCACCGCGATTGCCTACAACGCCGACAAGCTGAAAGCCGCGCCGACCGGCTGGGCTGACTTCTGGGATGTGAAAAAATATCCGGGCAAGCGCGGCCTGCGCAAGGGTGCCAAGTACACCCTGGAATTCGCCCTGTTGGCTGACGGCGTGAAGCCGGCGGATGTGTACAAGGTGCTGGGCACCAAGGCTGGCGTGGAACGCGCCTTCAAGAAGCTGGACCAGCTCAAGCCGAGCATCCAGTGGTGGGAAGCCGGCGCACAGCCGCCGCAATTCCTGGCGTCTGGCGATGTGGTGATGAGCTCGGCCTACAATGGCCGCATCGACGCTGCCCAAAAAGAAGGCAAGAACCTGAAGATCGTCTGGAATGGCTCGATCTGGGACATCGACTCGTGGGTGATTCCGAAGGGCTCGCCGAACAAGGATCTGGCACTGAAGTTTGTGCAGTTTGCCAGCAAGCCGGAAAACCAGAAGAACTACTCGCACAAGATTGCCTATGGCCCGACCAACAAGGCCGCTACTGGCATGATCGACCCGAAAGTGCTGCCGACCCTGCCGACCGCACCGGCTAACCTGAATGGCGCGCTGGGCATCAATGTGCAGTTCTGGGTTGACCACGGCGAAGAGCTGGAAGAGCGCTTCAACGCCTGGGCGTCCAAGTAATCCCGTCCCGCCCTGACCGGCGGGGAATTTCACCGGCTGGCCTGGCTGGCCGGATGAAATTGCATCATCTGTCTTAGGGAAGCGGTGGGGCCGCTTCCCGTCGGAGCCCCGTCGGGGGGCGGGGCTCCGGCACCTCCAGCCAAGATTGGAACGCCTGTTCATGAATAGCCTGACTGCTGATACCCCGCTGATTGCCGCCGATGGCGTGCCGCTGGCGGTAAAACTCAAGCGCGCCGAACGGCGTAAAAAAATCCGCGCCGCCTTGCTGGTAGCGCCGCTGGCGGCATTTTTGCTGGCCACCTTTATTCTGCCGATTGCCTTGCTGCTCTATCGCAGCGTGGAAAACGGCGAGGTGCCCGCTGTGGTGCCCAAAACCGTGGCCGCACTGGCCCGCTGGCAGGGTTCGGGCATCCCCGACGACGCCACCTTGCGCGTGTTTGCCGACGAGCTGACCGCCGCCAAGGACAATAAACCGCTGATCGGCAATGCCGCCAAGCGACTGAATATGGAAATCAGCGGCTACCGCAGCCTGCTGACCAAAACCGTGCGCGCCATGCCGCTGGATCCGGCTGCCGGCCCGTTGCGCGAGCAGTTTGTCGCCCTCGACGAACGCTGGGCCGAGCCCGATTACTGGCGGGTACTGCGCCACCACGACAGCACGCTGACTTCGTTTTACCTGGCGTCTTCGCTCGACCTCAAGCGTGGTGCAGACGATAGCCTGCACCTGGCCGGTCCGGACGAGTCGATTTATCTGAAGATTTTTGGCCGCACGCTGTGGATGAGCGCCGTGGTGACCTTTTTCTGCTTTTTGCTGGGTTATCCGCTGGCCTACTGGCTGGTCAACCTGCCCACCCGCAAATCCAACCTGCTGATGATTGTGGTGCTGCTGCCGTTCTGGACGTCGGTGCTGGTGCGGGTGGCGGCGTGGATTGTGCTGCTGCAAAGCGAGGGTCTGATTAATAGCGCGTTGATGGTCATGGGCTTTGTCGATTCGCCGGTGCAACTGGCGTTCAACCGCATTGGCGTGTACATCGCCATGGTGCACATCCTGCTGCCCTTCATGATTTTGCCGGTGTTCAGCGTGATGAAAGCCATTCCGCCCACCTATATGCGTGCCGCCGTTTCGCTGGGCAGCCACCCGATTCCGGCCTTCTGGAAGGTGTATTTCCCGCAAACCGTCGCCGGTGTGGGAGCGGGTGCGCTGCTGGTGTTCATCATGTCGATTGGCTATTACATCACCCCGGCACTGCTGGGCGGTCCGGATGACCAGATGGTCAGCTACTACGTGGCGTTTTACACCAATAACACCGTGAACTGGGGCATGGCCGCCGCGCTGGGCAGCCTGCTGCTGGCCGCCACCATGGCCCTGTATGCCCTGTATGCCCGCATTGTTGGCGCCAACCGCCTGAGCTTAGGTTAAGGAGCACTGTATGTTGCAACCCTACGCGACACCCCTGGAAAAACTCTGGTTTTACGCCTTCCGGCTGTTCTGCATTGGCGTGCTGGTGTTTTTGATTTTGCCGCTGCTGGTGATCATTCCGCTGTCGTTCTCGGCAGATTCGTTCCTGATGTATCCGATCAAGGGCGTGTCCCTGCGCTGGTACGAGGCGTTTTTCACCAGCAGTGAATGGGTCAATTCGCTGAAAAACAGCCTGATTGTTGCCCCAGCAGCCACCCTGCTGGCCACCGTGCTGGGCACGGTGGCTGCGGTGGGCCTGACCAGCGCCGACTTTCCCGGCAAGTCGTTCATGATGACGGTACTGATTTCGCCAATGGTGGTGCCGGTGGTGATTGTCGGTGTGGGCGCGTATCTGTTTTTTGCCCCGCTTGGCCTGGCCAACAGCTATCTGGGCCTGGTGCTGGTGCATGCCGCCCTCGGTGTGCCGTTTGTGGTGATTACCGTCTCGGCCACCTTGCGCGGCTTCAACCCCAATCTGGTACGCGCCAGCGCCAGCCTGGGCGGCAACCCGGTGTATACCTTTTTCCGCATCACCCTGCCCTTGATCGCCCCTGGGGTGATTTCCGGCGGTCTGTTTGCCTTTGCCGCTTCGTTTGATGAAGTGGTGGTTACCCTGTTCCTGGCCGGCCCGGACCAGACCACTCTGCCGCGCCAGATGTTTGCCGGTATCAAGGAAAACATCAGCCCCACCATTGCGGCAGCCGCCACCGTGCTGATTCTGTTCTCCATCGTGCTGCTGCTGACGCTGGAATGGTTGCGCGGGCGCAGCGAAAAAATGCGCACCGCCGCCTCGGCGGCCTGATGTGACGCCAGGCCGGCCCATCTCCGGAAAGGGTGGGCTGGTCTGGCGGGATTGAGATTTATCGGTTTTAACGCGTTTTTTGTTCCACGTCTCACCGTTGTCAGTTTCCCTCCTTGGCACAACCGATGCCGTCCTGTTCAACAGGGCGGATAAGGTTGTGCTTTTTTTTGGGCTGACTCATTCCCGGCCAACCTCGGCCTTCAGACCGGGGAGGATGTCCACGCATGGCCTGCTGGCATGCGCGGTGGGGAGGGGTTGGCCACACTTTTTGCGCCAGCACATGCCTGCCTGCGCGTGGTGCCATTGGCATGTCTGTTTGGGCGTTCACCGTAATTTCACATGGTTTTTCAATGCTTTGGCGTAGTGTGGCTTCCTGTGCTCCCAACTTCATCCTGCTGGACTGATTTTTGTATTTGCACCCCAACCAAGCACTTGCTAGAATGCCTTCCATCACGCC
>ERZ724510.897-NODE-897-length-17170-cov-3.796261_pt1 | contig 17170 bp, 7 predicted proteins | sample MGYA00376043_ERZ724510 | MGnify/ENA primary metagenome ERZ724510 (study PRJEB28724, sample SAMN07190888) | wastewater metagenome | isolation source: influent of sewage treatment plant in Hong Hong | place: USA: Christiansburg, Virginia | collected 2016-03-01 ... | reverse complement strand
TCAGCGGGAGGTGAGGGCGGTGCGCTTTGGAGATCGACCTGGCTTGTCGGTCCTCCGCAGCCAACCAGCACCGATAACGCCAGCGCTTTCGACCACTTAGCCAGCCCACGTTGACTCTCGCTTGCAGGCTGAACCATCGCACCGTGCCAGCGAGTGGCAACACCTGGGGTGGCTTGCGACCTAGCGTCGGTCTCTGCACAGCCCCCCGACTGTGGCTCCCAACGAGCGTGTAGCACGACTTCTAGTTGATCATCGCACGCTTACCGGTCCAGCGGCAAGCGGTGCTCGGTGCGAACCACAGCGGGCGACGGCTTCGGCCCGTCTGCGGAACCGCATCGACATGGCTAGTGCGGCGACAATGCCGGCTTTTCGGTGGCCGGGTGTGCTTGGCTGAGGCGAATCATTTCAGCTACTCTGTGGCGCATGCTTACAGCGTTCTATGTCGCTCTGGCGATTTTGGCCCTCGGCGTACTGATCATCGTCCACGAGTGGGGTCATTACATCGTCGCCAAGTGGTGCAACATGCGGGTGGACCGCTTCGCCATTGGCTTCGGTCCTGCGCTGTTTAGCAAGGTGAGTGGCGAAACCACCTTTCAAGTTGGCGCGATTCCACTTGGTGGCTACGTCCAAATCGCTGGGCTGAATCCCGACGACGAGGCGATTGCGGCAGACGATCCTCGCTCGTATCCGAACCGTCCGGCCTGGCAGCGCTTTCTGACCATCGCCGCTGGTCCCGTCGTCAACTACGTGTTCGCGGTCGTGGTCTTCTTCCTCATCAACTTCTTCGCAGGCGTACCCGGGACGATGGTGCAGAAGCTGATTCCGGGTCAGCCTGCCGAAGCCTCGGGACTCCTCGCGGGCGATGTCATCACCCGCATCAATGGTCGTCCAGTCGGCATGATCGACGAGGTTCGCCCCATGATTGCTGGTTCCGGGGGCCAGCCTCTCGAAATCCAGGTCCGCCGTGGTACCGAGCTAAAGACCGTCGTGGTCAAGCCTGCCGCGAACCAGGGAGGCTACAGCATCGGCATCCAGATGAACGTCAGCCCCGATCGCGAGCGACTCGGACTAGGCGCTGCGGCGAAGCTGGCTGCGATCGAACCGTGGCGGCTGACGGTGGCGCAGGTGACTGCACTCACCAACATGATTACCGGGCGGCACAAGGCGAAGATGGACGACTTCGTCAGCATCATCGGCATCACCCAGATGATTGCGCAGCAGCTTGGCCAGCGCTTCGTCGAAGGACTGGAGCTAGCGGCCAAGATCAGCGCGCTGCTCGGATTCTTCAATCTGTTGCCACTGCCCGCGCTCGATGGTGGCCGCCTCGTATTTCTGAGCATCGAGGTTGTGACCCGTCGGCGCGTCAATCATCGCATCGAGCAGATTGTCCACATGGTCGGCATGGTGATCCTGCTCGGGTTGATGCTGCTGCTGGTCGCCAAGGATCTCAAACGCCTCTTTGGCTTCTAGGACATGGCTCAACATCCTCAGCAGCGGTTTGTGACAGTTCGGCTGGGCAGCAAGGTCATGCCGGGCTGCGCGGTGGTCTTCGCGGTCTTTGCGCTCACCTTCCTTTTGTCGCTGCTGCCGGTGACGGGGGATCTGATTCGCAGCCATCTGCTGCTGATTCCATCGCTGGCGCTGGGCAAACAGCCATGGCGACTTCTCACCGCACCACTTGTGGTCAGCAGCTTCTTTGGCCTGCTGTTTGTCGGCATGCTGCTGTGGTCGATCGGCAGCGCGGTGGAGCAGCGGATCGGCCCGCGTCGGATCGTCGGCTGGAGCGCCACGGTGCTGCTGGTGACCTCGCTGGTTGTGGCATTGCTCGGTCGAGTCCATGCGCAGTTTGCCTCGGTGGCGGGCCTGGTGCCGATTCCGATCGAGGGCGCACCCATCTTCACGATGCTGCTGCTCAGCTTTGCGCAGATTTACGGCGGCTTGCAGGTGCGGATGTGGGGCACCGAACAGCTCACTTCCGGGCGAACGCTGGCGTGGTTTTTCATCGGGATTGGACTGTGCGCTGACCTGCTGCGTGGCGACTGGGAGCAGCTTGGCGGAAACGTCGTGACGTTGCTTCTGACCTATGCGTTGCTTTCGGACCATGGCGGCCAGTCGATCTGGCGGCTGCTGCGTCGCAAACGCAGTGGGTCCAGCAAGTCCACCGGGGGCGACAAGTCCCAAAGTAAGAAGCGGCCCGGCCACAAGTTCGAGGTTCTCGATGGTGGCCGAGATGTCGCGGGCAATGGTGATCCAGCACGCAAGTGGCTAAACTAGCCAAATCCGCTGATTTCTAGCGTTTTTGGGCGATTCGGTGGCCGCTCGGGCGTGATATGATGAGCACGACGGTAAAGAGGCTCGTCTTCGCTCATGACCACCAATGGCGCACCGAAGGCCCAGGCGGCCAATCCTTTCGCACACACGGCGGTAAGCGATCTCGATCAGGAGGATCTGGTCGATGTGGCTGCTCTTCACGGCGACGCACGGCAGATGCTGCTGCGCGGGCTCAGACAAGCGAGCCGTGGCTTTGGGCAGATGATTGCGCTGGTGGGTGATCCCGGCAGTGGCAAGAGTCATCTGCTGTGGTGGCTCCGGCGGCAGCATCGGCCCGAGTCGCTGGTCGTTGCGATTCCGGCGCTGCCCGATCTGGCGCAGCCATTTCGGTTCACGCTCAAACAGCTTGTCTCTGGGCTGTGTCGTGTCGACAAAAAGGGCAGTCCCCTGGAGCGTCCGATTGATCGGCTGCTGTGGGAAGTGATCTATGCCCAGACCTATGATCTGCTCGACGCAGCGCGGGTTGGGATGTATCAGGGACCGACGGCGGTGCTCAAGCAGCTTGGGCCGCTGTGTTTGGATGGCGGGCGGCGGCGGTCACTGGCGGATTTTGCCGAAGCGGCTCAGAAGAGCTGGTCGCAGATCGAGCCCGGACTTCGTTCCTATTTGTTGACGCTACCCACAGAAAACTCTCTGGATGCGACGGCACGGCAGGTGATCGTCCAGTTTCCGTACACCGACAGGCGGGCGCTGGTCACTGCGTGGCTGGCTGGTGAGGAGTTGGCTGCGAAAGACCGTGAGCGGATCGGGGCCAAGCAGACGATCAACCAGGAGGCGACGGCGCGCTACGTGCTGTGCTCGTTGATTCGGTTGGTCAGCGTGAGGCGTCCAGCCAGCATCACGATTCTGTTTGATCAGGCCGATCAGCTTCTCGAACAGCTCGGGCAGCCGGGTTTGCATGCTCTGGCCGACGTCCTTGGCTCGTTGCATGGGCTAACGGCGGCGACGCTGCTGGTCTTGTCGTGCCGGCCCGAAACGTTTGGTCAGTTTTCCGAAAAACAGGCGCGGCCAGGACCGAGTCAGCTCAAGCAGAGCATGGAACTGGTGTCACTGGCGCGTGTCGGTCAGCCGCTACTTCGTGAGGTGGTCGCGGCGCGTCTTCAGTCGGTGAGCGGTGCAGCGGTCACGAGCGGCCTTGCTCCTTTGCGCGAGTCAGACCTCGGCTTTTTGCACGAGGTCGACACGCCTCGGGCGGCGCTCAGTCGTCTGGCATCGGTCTACAGTGAACGAGTGGCGACGGGAGCATCGGCCGTGGCAGCCAAGCCGGTGGCGGATGCGAAAGGTGCCGCAGCAGCGAAGGGCGTCGTTGCCGCCAAACCTGCGGCGGCGAAGGGGGATTCGGTCAATACGGCCAAGACCCTCGATACGGCCAAGCCTGTGGTGCTCGCCAAACCCACGGCTGCTCCGACGGCTGCCGCCAAGCCTGCGCTTGAACAGAAGGCCTCGATTCCAGCGATGAGCCCCAGCGGCGATGCACTCGCCGAGGCGATGGCGCAAGCCCAAGCTGGAGGTATCTCCGTCGACAAACAGCGCTCGATGACCCACGTCGACAAGTCTGGTCCAGCGGCTCAGCGAGATGTCAAATCGACGTCGGCACCAGCCAAGAATCCGGCTGCCCCAGCGGTTGCAAAGCAGAGTGCTGCGCCGGTCAGCCGGGCGGACTCCGGCGATACGGTGCGGCGTGTCCCCGACGAAGCGTTGATCGCCAAGACCCGTGACGGCAGCCTGAAAGTATCGGCGGGACCGACCAAGACAGCGGCTCCGGCTGCGGCGAAGGTGACCCCAGCGGCGAAGGCTGCGCCAACGGCTTCGCCTGCTCCGGCCCCGGCCAAGCCTGCCCCCGCCAAGCCCGCTCCGGCCAAGCCTGCGGACGAGCCCGCGCCACAACCTGCCCCGAGTTCGGAGTCTCCCTCCCGAGCCTGGCTCGATATGGCGAGCGACAATGATCCGCTGGCCGATGCCATTGCGGCCGCTAGAGCCGAGCTCGCCCCGAGCATTGCTGCAGAGTCAGCCAAGCCGATCAAAGCCCGTCCGATCCAGCCACTACCGCAGACCTCCGGGCCGCTCATTCCGACCGATTTCGAGCCGACCCGCCAGATCGTGGTCCCAGCGGGGGAAAAGGGCGGCTTCCCAGACTTTGGGGCGATCGATGAACCATCCAAAACCGAGATGGGTTCCGCTCCCAGTGCTGATTCTCCATCGGTATCGTGGTTGGCGATGGCGGCCGAAGACAATCCGTTTGGCGGCAGTGAACCGGCAGCCAGCTCGGCCAAGGCGACAGCGCGTCCGGTGCGTGGTACCGCAGCGATGGGCGTGGTCGTGGTCAAGCCGAGCGCAGCCAAAGCCGTAGCTCAGACGGCGGGTGGCTCTGTACCGGTGACTCGGGGAGGCGGGCGCTCGACGCAGGCGCGGATTGCGGCGGTGCCGATGCGCAGTGGCAACACCTTGAGTCCAGTCCGCATCCTGGCGATCCTGGACGGTCGCAGCTCGATGGCCGAGTGGCAGCTCGCCGAGGAGCTGGGGGTGTCGATCGACAACCTTTCCGAGATATTGAACAAGATGTCCACCGACGGTCAAATCCGTCTCGTGCCTTCCGAGGACGGGCGGATGGTGGTGCCGCTCTAAACAGTCGCCAAGCCGGCACGGCGGCCCCGCCGATGCGTCCTTGCTTCTTGCTGTCGGTCTATCGGGTCGCCGTGAGGTCGTGATCAGCGGTCGCGCCAGCTTACATGGCGAATGGATTGCGGAGGCCGTCGTCGATTTTTACTGGCTTGGCCGCTGGTGGTGTCTTGACGTCCGGCGTCGGTTTGATAGCGGTCGCCGGAGGCTTGGCATCGGTGGTCGGCTTGGCGTCGGTGGCCGACTTGGCATCGCCCGTGGTCGGTTTCCCATCGGTACCAACCGGCGGTTTGGCATCGCCGGTCTTGGCCGCGCCGGTCTCCGTAGAGGTTGGACTGGCTGCTGGTGCTGCGGGTCGCGTCCACATGCTCTGCTTGGGAGGCATCGTCGCTGGGTCTGTCAAAAGCCGCAGCGGCGGATACGCCGTCTTGCTGTCGCGCACCGCAGGCTTTATCACCGGCACCGAGTCAGGAGGCAACGACTCAGGTTTCTGGCCGACAATGATGGACTTGGCCAAATCGCTCGTCGGCGAGGTCGGCTTGGTATCCGAAAGCGGTGGCAGCGGCTGATTTTGCCGAGGGTCGGGGCCCGCCGTCGTGTGAATGGCCTGTGGACCGCTCTGTCCCTGCTGGGTGCGTAGCAAAAGCAGCGTGCCAAGCGATCCAATCAATCCCGACAAGATCGCCGTCAAGCCGAGAGCCGTCGCCATCTGGCTACGCGACAGGGTGTAGTCGTGTGGCGAGTGCGGTTGCTGGAGCACCGGCGTCACCAGCACCGGCATCGAGGTCGACTGCATCGAGACGATCCCCGGCACCATCTGGGGATTGGTGTAGACGCCGCTCATGTCTTGGCGCAGGCCGACCGGTGCCATCTGCGGGTTGGTATAAGGCCCGCTGGCCTCGTGTCGGATCGCTGCCGCCGGTGCCATCTGCGGATTGGTGTACGACCCAATCATGTCCGGGCGCATGGCTTGCGGTGGGAGCTGCGCTGGCGAAAACACCCCGCTCGGATCGCGTGGCGGTGGTGCTGACTTCGGCGCCCCATAGCTACTCGACTGTTCGGGCGTGCTGATCGCGCTCGGCTTGCGGACCGGGGTGACGGTGCTGTCCGAAAAGCTGGGCTTTGGTGCGGCGCTGATGGCAGAGCGCGGGGGATTCGACGGATCCTGGATCCGGGCGCTGCTGTCGTCATCGGAAACCGTCGGCTCGTTTTGCGCGATGTACTGGACCTGCTGGATGACGGCCAGGGCGCGAGTGGCACGAGTCGCCCGATCCAGGTGAACAGCGCGAGCAGCTTGCGCGGCACGGGCACGATCTTCGGCTTCACGAATCTGTTTTGCCAGTGCTTCGTCGCGATCACGGGCTTCCTGGGCCGCACGGATGATCTCCTCGAACTCCGAGGCGGAACGCATCCGTGACTCTTCGGCAGCAACGGCAGCCTGCTTGGCTTCACTGGCCGCTTGGTTGATCGCTTCGGCGTCTTGCTGGGCTTTTTGAGCGGCAGCTTCGGCCTCGCTGGCATCCTGCTGGGCCTTGCGAGCGGCTTCGGCTGCCCGACGAACAGACTCGGGGACAGGGGGCGGCTTCTTTGTCTCCTCGAAAATCTCGTCAATTTCGTCTTCTAGGATTTCCGGCTCGGCTTCGCTTTGCGCCTCGGCGGCCTTCTTGGCCGCTTCCTCTGCCTGCTGTTTCGCTTGAGCCGCCGCTCGCTGCGCTGCCTCAACTTCTGCCTGCTTTTCTTGACGGAGCTGTTCGGCCTCTTCGGCTTTCCGGCGCGCTTCGGCTTCTCGCTCCGCCTTCTGTCGGACTCGCTCGGCGCGCTCGGCCTCTAGCAGTTCTTTTTCCCGCAGCTCGGCCTGGAGTCGCTCGGCGGCCAGACGTGCTTCTTCAACCGCCTGACTTTCCTTGCGTGCGCGCTCGGCGTCCTCAGCGGCTCGTCGCTCGGCTTCCTGCCGCTCCAGCTCCAGGCGTTTGGCCTGTCGCTCCGCTTCTTCGAGCAGCTCTTTTTGCTCGGCCGCCGTTTGCTGCGGCGCAAACATGTCCTTCGGAAGCTTGCCGCTGTCGGTGACATCCTTACCCGACTTGCCGCGCTGACTCTGTTCCCATTCGGCACGCATCCGGCCCAGCGTTTCGGCACGAGCCTGCTCGAGCAGTCGCTTCTGCATCTGCGCGGCGTCGGTCCTCTCCCGTTCGGCGCGTTTCTGTACCTCGACCTCGCGGTTCTTCTTCGCAGCCTCGGCACGAGCCAGCACCGCCGCTCGACCCTCTTCGGCCAGTCGCTGTTCCTCGGTGAGCGGCTGTGACTTGCGGCTCTCTGGCTCCTCTTCATCATCGCCGTCCGAGGACATCGCCATCGCCTGGTCCGGGCTCAGTCTCCCCGCTTCGACCTCAGCGAGCATCCGTGACAAATCGCGGGCTTTGACCGTCCGCCGGATGATCCGTTGCTTGGCGGTGTTGCGCTTGCCACTCGGCTTGGACTGTGACGAGGCGGCTGATTCGGGCTCTGGCGAAGGCATCGCCGCCGCAGACAGCACTCGTGATGGATCGCTTACGTCGTCGTCATCCGACGGTGCGGTTGGAATGGGGGCGATCCGTTTGACCGCCACCGTCCGCTTGCGCAGCCCTTTGTTTTGCGAGAGCAGCGTATCGATCGGGACTCGTTCGTCGGGCGGGGGCAGCGGCAGCCCTGACTTGTCGAACGCCTCTCCAAGCGCCGTGAGCAGCTCACTCATCGACTCGAATCGTTCACTGGGGTCACGGGCACAGGCGCGGCGGATCACTGCGTCGACAGCTTCCGAGAGTCCCGGCGGGGCACCGAGTTCTCGAGGGAGCTGCAGCGCCGGCGGCGGCGAGGACAGGTGCTCCAGCACCACTTCCAGCTCCGGCCCACCGAACGCCTGCTTGCCGGTCAAACACTCGTAGAGGATCGCTCCGATGGCAAAGACATCTCCGGCATTGTCTGCTGTCTGCTGCTCACCGCTGGCCTGTTCGGGGGCCAGATACGCCAGCTTGCCGAGTGGTAGCGACTCATCGATGCCTATCGCCCGCTTGCGCAGATGATGCAGTGCCGCGTCGAGCAGTACCGGCTGACCAGCTTCGATTTCGCGACCTGCCTCGCTGGGGAGGATCACGTTTTCGGGGCGCAGATCGCCATGAACGACGTTTTGCTTATGGGCCTCGGCGAGCGCCCGTGCCAGCGCCGCCGTGACGATGCCCGCAGCGAGCACCGGTAGTGGTCCACGCTGGAGCCGCACCCGCAGCGTCTCGCCGACTAGCAGCTCAGCGGCGAGAAACGGTGAACCATCAGGGGCAAAGCTCAGATCTACCGGCAGAAACCCAAACCGACGCAGGCCGGAGAGTGCCCGCAGATCCTGGCGCAGCTTCGATACGCGGTCGTGGCTGGGGGCCAGCTCACGGTGCAAGAGCTTGACTGCGAACGGCTGTTTCTGACGAAGATGCCACGCGTTATAGGTCAGGCCGGTCATGCCCTGGCCAAGGAACGCGTCGAGCCGATAGGTGCCAGAGAGGACCATTCCGATGCGTGCCGTCGGGGCCTGCTCGGGGCCGAGCTTCGACGTTGTTGTAGTTGCAAGGGCCATGGGTAAACCGACCAAAGGGAAGAGTTCTCAATAATCGTAACACGAGTATTAAGCAATCTGGCACACACATATCCACGAAATGACCTAGGAAAATCACACGTTCTACGGGCATGGTTCCAGGTGGCCTGCTGGGCGATGCGAGGGCTGCGGGTGGGGGACGGACGCAGGGCAGGGCGGTCGGGGGCTACATCGCTTCGGCGAGCAGATCGAGCAGGTCGCGGGTCGGGTGACCGCTCTTGGTGAGGTGGTAGCCGCAGGTCGGGCAGCCGCTGACGGTGGGGATCGACTCGTCCACTGTAGCCATCGCTTCATGTGCCATCGCGGCCGCAAGCTGCGGGTCGGTATTGGGCAGAAGACCACCCGCGCCGCAGCACAAGGACTCGTCGCCGCAGGGCGAGATGTCATCGACTTGCTCGGCCAAGCGCGATAGGAGCTGGCGCGGGGCATCGATCTTGAGCCGTCGCGACAAGTGACAGGGCGAGTGATAGCTGACGCGGGGCAGCTTGCGCTGGATCGGCAGGGAGCTGGCGTACTGGAGGAGCAGCTCGCTCAGGTGCAGCACTTTGGGTGCCAGCGGCACACCGTGCTGCGGATACACCACTTTCAACAGATACGTACATGCGGAGCATGTCGTAACCAGCATGGATAGGCCCGCGACCTTGTGGGCCAGCGACTCCGCATACAGCCGGAACGACTCTTCCAGGCCGGCCGCGTAGAGCGCGTAACCGGCACTTCCCACCGTCACCAGTCCATACCCCGGCAAGTCGGAGCGATGTTCACGCACCCGATCGAGAACCGAAAGGAGCTGCTTGGCTTCGGCGACCGGCCCTTCCCCGTGCTCTCGCCGTGGCAGACAGGAAGGCAGCAGTCCAATTTCTCCCGGCTGGGCGACTCGGGCGGCCAGCATGGGGTCACGCAGGATGGCTCGCGACGCTTCTTGGGCGCGCTGGAACACTCGCTCCGGTAGCTCATGCAGCGCCGGATGACCCACTTCGGCTCGCTCGGCGGTGGTGCGACCTCGGATGAGGTGCTGGGCTGGCTCGATCTTGTGCAGACACGCGGTCGCGCAGGCCCCGCATCCGGTACAGGCATACAGCGGTAGCGCCTGGGCCTCGGTCGCCTGATGCTCGGCACCGGCCAACCGCAGGCTGAGCAGGCTTGACATCTTGGCCTGCGGCGTCAGCGTCTCACAAGCCGAGGCCCGATAGACCGGACAGACATGACTGCACAGCTTGGGGCACAGCGAGCAGCGCTGGAGTGAGGTCGATAGATCGGGCATGGGCTTACTCCACACTCGCTTGCGCGAGCGCACCACCAAGGGCGGAAGCGAGGTCAGGGAGCACAGACGCACAGGTGGCGTCGGAATCGGGGAGTGCGTCCGGGCTCGCAATCGACAGGCCGTGACGATGGACTCCACCCACGAGGAATCGCGCTGGCAATCGGTCGAGTAGCGCTGCTTGCTCGGCGAGGGTTCCGTCACAAAGCCGCCGCTCGAACAGCGGTCCGAGCTTCGACCAGCGCATCGTCAGGTCATCAATCGAGGCCGAGAGCACATCACGCAGCGCCGGAATCGGTAACCAGGCATCGGCAACGCCCAGGCGATGTGCCAGTTCGCGCATCGACTCTTGGGCCAGCGCAATCGGGCCCGCTCCTTCGACGAGCAGCAGCAGTCGACCCGGCGGCAGCACCCCACCGGTCGCAATCGATTCGACGAGGGGCCGTGACAAAAGCACCACGCTGTGCACCCCACTGCCCCCGTGCCAGCGCCGAATTTGATAGATCGCTTGCAGGGCCGTTAGCGAGTCGTCGTAGCGGAGCGTGAGCGCCGGACGAATCGGCATGTAACGTTCGACCCGCAGCGTCGCCCCCACGATCTTCGCCGAGCCCTTGAGCAGCTCGCCGACGAACACCTGACCCAGATCCGGCCCGGTGGATCGGCGTGGCGCGGGCTGCGGCGGAATCGCCATCACCCGACCATCGCTCTTTTTGATAAAGAGCTGCACCCGGCGGTCGTGCAGTCGACCTGATGAGACGCAGGCTTCGAGCGGCTGCGGATACGTTAGTGCTTCGCCCAGGGTTCTTCCGTAGGCGGACGGTGGCAGTCCCCCCAGCGACAGACCTTGCTCGCGAAGCTGGCGCTCGATCTGACCCAAGAGCAGCTCTGCCGGTGCCGTGATCAGCAGCGAGTTATGGCTCACCACAAGCCCGCGTGGCGGCGTCACCTGCGTGGGACTCGGCGACAGGGGGCTCTCGTCCACAAACAATCGCCCCGGATTCAGGATGCTGTGCGGGTCACTGTGGCTCGCCAGCGTGCGTAGCACCGCCATGCCTTCGCCTTGCTCATCGACCAGAAATGGTGCCCGCAGCCGACCGACGCCGTGATGGTGGCCGATGGTCGCTCCCGCCGACAGCGCCGCTTGGATCGCGGCCTGCCAGATCTCGTCGTAGCGCCGCTGGTCGTCTTGCAGCCTGACCGCCGTGTGGTCATCCCGCTCTCCTGCCGACAGCGCCCGCGTCATGAACGTAAAGTAGATCGAGCAGCCGTCGGGATAGGCGTGGCTAAAGTGCGCCATGATCAGCGCATGCGGCAGGATCGCCGCCCGCACCTTTTGATAGAGCGCGGGCAGACGGTCCCAGGTCGCCGCAAACTCCATCGTGTCGGCCATCGCTCCAGCGGCAAACACCCTGGGCCACTTGAAGCTGACGTCGTAGCGGTGACGCAGCCAGTGCTCGCCCGGCTCCGGGCCCAGATCGCGGCCTCCGAGTCGTGATATTTCGTCGCGAATGAGCTGTTCTTCCATCGCGGTGGTCGTCGGTTCGCCCTCGCAGCCGATGATGAGCAGACAGCCGATGTGGAGCCGCGACAAGAGCGAGTCGAGGAACTGGCCGACCGGTTCGGTCTTGAGTAGCGCGGTCTGAACCAGCCAGCGCTCCAGCCGGTGCTTGGCCCGCTCGGCATCGGGCTTCAGTAGCTGGAGCAGATCCGACAGCTCAAGCTGTTGTCGAGAGCGCCCGACCTCGAACTTGCCCACCAACCCCGAGAGCTGCCCAAGCAGCCGGCCCGCTGTGCCACTTAGGTTCGATAACAGCGGCTGATTGAGGCTTGGCGGATGACGCCCCGTCCCGGCGAGCAGGGTATCTAGCTCGTCGTAGAGTCTCACCACCGCCGGTCGCAGCCCGCGCTGGAGGATCTGCTGAATCGCCGCACAGCCCGCCGCCACATCGGGAAACCAGTACCCGCGCAGCAGGCGCTTTTGCGGGACCGCTTGCACAGCCAGGGTCGCTTCGCTGATCAGCCCGAGTCGGCCTTCGCTACCCACTAGCAGTTGAACCCAGTCGATGCCGCCGGAAGCGCTGTCGAGGTCGATTCGCTCGCCTCGGCCCGTCACCCAGGTCAGCGCCGAGACCATGTCCTCGATCTTGCCGTACTTGGTCGACATCTGACCCGCGCCGCGTGTCGCCAGCCAGCCGCCCACGGTCGAGCACATGATCGACGAAGGGAAATGGCCGACCGAGAGGCCGCTTTTGGCGAGAGCTTGCTCCAGGTGCCAGCCGTTCCAGCCGACGCCGCAGCGCACGGTGAAACGATCGCGGTCCAGCTCGAACTTGCGCAGCCGCTTCATGTCGACGACCAGGCTGCCCGCGCCGGGGGCCGCGCCACCTGTGACCCCAGAGCCTGCCCCATAGGGCGTCAGCTTGACATCATGGCGGCCTGCTAGCTCCACCAGCAGTTGCAGATCCTGTGTCGAGCTGGGCCACACCACCGCTGCGGGCAGCACCCCGGCGGGCTGACCAGCCGCGACGGCCAGCAGGCTGCGCGCCCACATATCCCGACGATACGCGTGCAGGTCTTGCGGCCGGGTCGAAAACTTCTCGGCACCAAGCCGTCGCGAAAACTCTGCGAGCCACGGGGGAGACGTCACTTCGATTGCACCACTTGGTGAGCCGCTAGACGAGCTTTGCACATGCGAACCTTAGCAAAAGAACTAGGGCGTATGGGGCTTGTCCTCACCCACCTTTGGGCGACGGACCATGCTGCCGTAGTAGTCGATCACCGGCGCAATCAGATCCCGCAGCTTGTGATCGCTCCGCGCCAGCGTCCGCGCAATCCGATACGCCGCCAAAAGCACCGTCCGCGTCTGCTCGCCAAGGTGGAGTACGGTATCGGACAGCGGCTGTTCGACGGCGGCAAACTGTCCTTGGAGCTGCGCGAGCAGGTTGCGCCGAGCCAGGCGGTCGGCGATCAGCTCCACTTCGAGCCGGGTCGGGTCGTGCCCTTCGTCTTCGTCGGCGAGCGAGACAAAGTAGCTCGGCTGGGCGCGCACCGCATCGAGCACTCGTTCCAGAATCGCACCCTCGCCAGCCCGCAGCCGACCGTTCGAGTGCCGACGATCCTCCTCGGTCAGCGTTCGCAGCCCCGGCAGTAGCGCTTGGGCCTCACTGAGCAGCGCCTGGACTTTTTCGACGCGACGCTCTAGCTCGGCGAGCGGCAACTCGAACACGGATGGGTTCTTGGCTTCAGACTTGGGCATGACGGTTTCCTTTTGCAAGCAGTTGTAAAAACGCTGCAAAAGCGTAGCGAGCCGACAAGTCCCCGCAACCGCTCCCCGTCGCTAAAAAAATATTTTAGACCGAGCAACTAGCCTCCCAATCTGGTGCAGATCGCAAGTACCCCGCGCTACTTTGCGAGTACCCCGCGCTACTTTGCGAGTACCCCGCGCTACTTTGCGAGTAGCCGACGGAACCCTGCGAGTGGTGCGAAGCCACGATCGAAGTACCGCCGATAACACTGCGAGTGGTGCGAAGCCACGATCGAAGTACCGCCGGCCACACTGCGAGTACCGCGCTGCAACATCACACGTACCGAGGACCACTTTGCAAGTGCTGCCAATCTACTGTAGCGACTGACGGGTGATGTCGAGTAGCTCTTGGTAGCGGAAGGGCTTGGCCAACAGGGTGATGTTGGCCCTTGGGTTCGATTCCCGAGCGATGATCTCGTCACTGTAGCCGCTCATCAGGATGACCCGGAGCTGGGGTTTGTGCTCCAGCAGCCGTTCGCACAGGGCCATCCCGGTCAGACCCCCGGGCATCACCATGTCGGAGATGAGCAGGTCGATCTCAGGACCGTGCTGTTCCCACAGCCGCAGCGCTTCGACTCCGTCCGCAGCACTCAGAACCCGGTAGCCCTGTCTCTGTAGCATCAGAACCGCAATGTCGCGCAGCAGCTCCTCATCTTCAACGACCAGCACGGTCTGTGCCCCGATCGGTCGAGAGGCAGACTGCTCTGTTCGGGCTTGCGGTACGGCGACTTTGGAAGACCACGGCAGGTAGAGTCGAAAGCTCGACCCCGCAGAAACCACGCTGTCGACCTTCACAAAGCCTCTGTGCTGCATGACGATTCCATAGACCGCTGCCAGTCCCAAGCCGGTTCCTTTGCCCGCTTCTTTGGTGGTGAAGAACGGCTCGAACAGGTGCTCTAGGACCGCTGGGCTCATGCCGCAACCGGTGTCGCTGACACAGAGGCAGACGAAGCGACCAGGGCGTGCTTGGGGGGTTCTCTGTACGTCTTCCTCCCTGATCTCTGTGAGCGTGGTCTGGATGGTCAGTGTGCCGCCTTTTGGCATCGCATCCCGAGCATTGATGCACAGGTTCATGACCACTTGATCGAGCATTCCGGCGTCGGCTTCTGTCCACAGTGAGCCCGGTGCCAGATCCGCTTTGATCGTCAGATGTTCACCCAGCAGTCGTCGCAGCAGGCTGAGCGATTTGCTGATCGACGCGTTGAGATCGATCGTACGAAGCTGCACCGCTTGTCGTCGCGCAAACTGGAGGAGCTGGGAGGTCAGGGTGGCGGCTCGCTCGGAGAGCGTCTCTAGCTCGTGCAGCGGAGTCCGCACGTCCGGCGGTAGATCCTTGTGTTCGGCCAGCAGTTCGAGGTTTAGCATCATGACCTGCAAGATGTTGTTGAAGTCGTGCGCCACGCCCCCGGCGAGCTGACCAATGACCTCCATCTTCTGGGCCTGCCGAAGCTGTGTTTCCAGGGACTTTCTATCGCTGATGTCGCGCTGAATCGACAGAAAGTGAGTGATCGTTCCGGACCCATCGGGAATCGGCACAACCTGGAGCTCGACCAGGTGTTCTTGGCCGGTCTTGGTGTAGTGGAGAATCTCTTCCGTGGCCACCTCTCCCCTGCGCAAGGCTGCGTATACCCGGGCCAGCGTTTCTTGGCTGGTATTGGGTCCATGGAGGATGCCAGGGGGCTTGCCCACAATCTCTTGCGGAGGATAGCCGGACAGTCGCTCAATCGCCGGGTTCGCAAACAGGATTCGTGGCCCAGGGGGGGCAAGCGGCCCCGCCTCCGTGATCATCACCACGTCCCGCAGACTGGCCACGCAGGTGTTGAGTAGCCGCAGCTCGGCCTCTGCCTTTTTACGGAGCGTGATGTCGTGGGTGATCTTGGAGCGACCGACGACCCGGCCACTCTCATCGCGGAGCGGCGACATCGTCAGTTCCACGGAAACCAAGGAACCATCCTTGTGCAGTCGAGTGGTTTCCAGGTGTTCGACGAGCTCCCCGCGATTCACCCGTTCGACCATCTGGTTCTCTTCATCGACGCGGTCGGGAGGAATCAGACACCGGACACTGTGGCCGATGATTTCCTCTGCGCGGTAGCCGAGCAGCCGCTCGCAGCCGGGGTTCCACGACAGAATCGTCCCATCCAGGCTTTCGCTGGCAATGGCATCGTTGGCTGACTCGACAATTGCAGCGAGTCGGGAGCGGGCCAGCTCGCCCCGCTTCAGCTCGGTGATGTCGGAGACCACCATCAGCAGGTCGCTGACCACTCCTTCCGCCACATGGGGAACGTACTGAATCCAAAAGTACTCGCTCTGGGCACCGGGCCGATTCCTACTCCACTCAAAGGCTTGCGGCTCTCCCTTGAGGGCGGCCATCAGGAAGTCCTCGCAGCGGCGAGATGGCTCGTGGCCCAAGACCTCTGCGAGCGAGCGTCCTACCAGTTCGTCAGTCGCTACGCCGAACTGAACGTGGGCCGATGGATTGGCAAAGGTACAGCGCAGATCCGGCGTCCAGTAGCTCACCCCAATCGGCAGGTGGTTGGAGACCGTTCGGATAAACTGCTCGCTGTTGCGGAGGGTTTGCTCGGCTTGCTTGCGCGCCGTGATGTCTTGCGAGACCCCGGCCATTCCGACCACCTCGCCGTTGGCATTGCGAATCGGGGTATCGGTCACCTCGACCCAGAACTCTGTGCCGTCTCGCTTCTGGACCTGGAATTCACCGCTCCACGACTGACCTCGGCCAAGCTGCACCATGATCGCAGCCGCTTGCTCGGCGGAGGCTTTACTCGGCGTGATCTCCACCACATCGTGGCCTACGACATCCTCTGATTTCCAGCCGTATAGCGCTTCCGCCGCAGGGTTCACATAGGTGATAAGTCCCTCCAGATCGGTCGCAATCACCGACTGACCCACGGCGCTCAAGAGCTGCGCCTGAAAGTTCAGACTCTCTTCTACTTTCTTGCGCTGGGTGATGTCTTGGGAAACGCCGATGACGCCGATGAGCTGACCCGCTGCGTTGCGAACCGGCGAATTTCTGATTTCGATCATAAACCAGGATCCGCTCCGATGCCGTGCTGGAATCTCTGTCCGGAAGTGTTCGCCTTTCCCAAGCCGCGTCAGAAATTCTGCCCGCTGACTCTCGGTGATGCTGAGCGCAGTGACTTCGGAGATATTTCGACCCAGAGCTTCCTCACTCTTCCAGCCATACAGCGCCTCAGCCGCCGGGTTGAAGTAGACGATTTTGCCTACCAGATCCACAGAGACGATCGCTTCCCCCACCGCATGTAAGAGTTGGGCCTGAAAATTGGTACTTTCAAACGACGCTTTCTGTTCGGTGATGTCGCTGAAGCTGGTGAGCACACCTTGACCAGCCGACATCGGTGTCGAGTTGATCTTGATCCAAGTCTGGCTCCCATTCGGCTTCTGAATGCCCATCACAACGCCGTGTAGCGGCTGTCCCGTCCGCAGCGTCACCATGGCTGGGTGCTCGTTGCCCGGAAATGGACTCCCATCCAGACGCACCGCCTGCCAGCGTGGGTCGAGCGAGCTACGTCCCGCGATCTGATCGGCAGTCAATCCCAAGATGCGCTGGGCGGCTGGGTTGCTCTGAAGGATGTGGCCGTCCGGTCCTTGAATCACCAGTCCATCCGAGATGGCATGGAACGCTCGTTCCAGCAGATCCTTTGTCGTTTGAAGTGCAGCCTCGGTCTGCTTGCGGGGACCGATGTCTTGAGAGATTCCCTTGATGCCGATCATCTCGCCCGCGAGGTTGAAGATCGGAGAGTTTGTGACCATCGCCAAAAATGTGCTGTGATCTCGCCGCCGCACCACAAACTCGCCACTCCAGCTTTCGCCGCGTGCAAGCTGCGCCATGATCGCAGCACTCTGTTCATCGGTTGCCTCGCTGGTCAGCGCCTCGACACAGTTGCGGCCAATGACCTCTTCAGCCGACCAGCCATACAGTGCTGCCGCTGCCGGATTGATGTAGGTAATCGTTCCGGCAAGGTCAGTGGCAATCACCGCCTGTCCCACCGCACCCAGGAGCTGG
>ERZ724510.894-NODE-894-length-17195-cov-5.749008_pt1 | contig 17195 bp, 20 predicted proteins | sample MGYA00376043_ERZ724510 | MGnify/ENA primary metagenome ERZ724510 (study PRJEB28724, sample SAMN07190888) | wastewater metagenome | isolation source: influent of sewage treatment plant in Hong Hong | place: USA: Christiansburg, Virginia | collected 2016-03-01 ... | reverse complement strand
ATGTCGCGCAGGACGTTGTAGTGCGCCTTCTGGAAGTGTTCGGCCACCTTGAGGCTGGTGGTGTAGACGCGCTCGCCGTCGCGGGACACGAGCAGGGTCTGGGGAAACAGGTCAGTGTTCATGCTTGGGCTCCGGTGAAGGTTGCGGTGGGTGCAAAGGCATGGCGGGTGAGGTACAGGTGTTCATGGCGTAGACGCACCAGCCGACGGATTTGCAGCAGACACAGCGCCTCAATGGCTTGGCTACAGTCGAGCTGGGCGGCGGGGAAGCCTTGCCACAGACTCATGCGATTCAAGGGGCGCGGATGCTGGGCGAGCAGCGCGGCCAGGGCGGAACGCTCACCGGCGGTGATGGGCCGATCCGCGCTTCCCAAGCTTTTGGTGACGATATGGTTCATGTCAAAATGCCTACTGGTTGGTTGTTGGGTTAGAGCTCAAGCTGTGGTCTTGGAACGGTCAGGCTTGGGCTCTACTCACGACTGGGCCGGGGTGGAGTCCTTCAAACCCAGCTTGACGGCGATCTCATGGGCACGGCCATACAGGCCCTTGTCGATGCCAGCCATCAGGCGGTAGACCATGTGCGGCTCGTAGCCGTTGTCACGCGCCCACTGGCTCAGGGTCTTGCCTTGTTGGCGAAAGCTCTCTTTGATCTGTTTTGGGGTCTTCATGCGTCCTAGTCCTTTAGTAAGTGGTTGAGTGGTTGTTGATGGGATGTATTGTGGTGTCCAAATGAGCACCTGTCAATAATTTTGGTGAACAAATGAGCACATTTGAGCGATTGAGGGAGGAGCGCGAACGCCTGGGCTTGAGCCAGGAAAAGTTCGGCGCATTGGGTGGCGTTCTCAAACGAGCCCAGATCAATTACGAGAAGGGGGAGCGCAACCCGGACAGCGCATACCTGTCAGCCATCGCGGCGGCAGGCGTCGATGTGCTCTACGTCCTGACCGGCCAGCGCAGTGGATCCGTACCAGCGCCAACACTGACGGCTGACGAGCGCGAGATGCTGGCGTTGTTTCGGTCAGCAACCCTTACCGGCAAGGCGGCGGCCATTGGCGCGCTGCAAGGTGCAGCGGGGATCCACGCCCCAAAAATTCACATCGCTGGTGGTGCACATGGGCAGATTGCCGATGTGATCCACAACACAACAACCCGCGCCCCGGCACGAGCGCGCCGCAGTTAAGTTGCCAAGGAATAGGCAATGACGACACTGGAAAACACCCTGCTGGATAAGCGCCTTGCCCGAGCGCTTAACGCCAGCAATCAGCCCTACACAAAAGCCGGTCTGATCGCCCGCTGCGAGAGTGATATCGAGTTTTTTGGACGAGAAGCCAGGACAGGCATCTACATGAAAGGCTCTCGTGGAATGCGCCTGAAGAACAGGCGAAGCCTTTTCCCTACCGGGCCGCTGGGCGATGTGGAGTACGCCGATACGGCGAACAAGACGCTGCGGGTTGAGTTCCCATCGGTAGCTTTATTGGAGGCACTTGATGGCGACGGATGGTCCATCACAAAGCACTCTGCGCTGGCGCGGTACTACACAAAACAGGCGGACCCTCCATACCCACAGGCGCTTTCATTGCCTCTTGCCATACAAATGGCCCAGCACATCACTGAACATGTAGAGGTTGCCGAAGATGTGCTTGAGGCGCTTTTTCACGAAGGACGTTCCCCGTATTCGTTGAGTCCCCATGGCTTTGCCATGTCGGTTCTTCAAGTCGAAGACGAGGCCCGCAAGCGTCGATGGAAGCGTGTTGACTTTGCCAAATGGAAGGCTGCTGGCCTGACTTATCCCGTATTACGCCACCAGCCCAAGACTCCAAAGCAGGAGCCAAGACCAAAGCCGCCTGGCGTGGTCTTTCGCATAACAGAGCGTCAAGCAGCTTTGTTGAGGCTCTTTGAGCGGGCCGATGAAGATGGAAAACAACACATTGAGCAAGCTGCTCGCTTTGCAGCCAAGCCACGCAATCCTCCTGCCCTGACAGCGGAGGGTAGCGCTTAAGAAAGGCGTCCGATCCAGGCAAGGCTGTCGGGTTGACTCCCCAAACTTAGGGAGTTGGACGACGCTGGTTCTGGTGGTGCCAGCAGGCGCATCGGCGTGGGTGGCTACACGACCAGGACGGGCCGCTATGTGCCCGCCCACCAGCGCAGTGCCCCGTCTGGCATGGGTGGACGCAGGCGTTGACTCTGCACGCCAACTCAATTTTGAGTCGGCGAGGTGAGGATTTTTTGAAAGGGAGAGAACGATGAGAAGTTTGGTTTGTGCAGCGCTGGGCTTGGCGCTGGTTGCGCCGGTGTGGGCCATCAACAAATGCACCGGGGCCGATGGCAAAGTGGTGTTTCAGGATGCGCCCTGCGTCCAAGGGGCCAAGACCGAGGAACTCACGGTGCGCCCGGCCTCTGGACGTGCGCCTAAGCCACTGCCCCCTTTGGCTGGCGACCCAGCGCCAGCGGCCAGCAGACCGCAAACCGAGGTTGAGCGCATAGACGCCCAGGTGGCAGCAAGCCAAAAAAGCCGCCGCAGACGGGAGCTGGAAGAGCGTTGGGTGCCCGAGGCCAAAGCCGCCATCGACCGCAGCCAAGCCCAGTGCGACAAACAGCTCAAAGAGCTGCAAGCCAAAAAGTCATCTGCCAACAACAACTTGGCCGGGGCGACGTATCTGGCCTCGCTGGCGAACGAGATGTCTGCCGTCACAACCCAGTGCGACACCAAGAACCGTGACCTAAACAAGACTTTGGACTCGTTGCGCAGCGAGTGCCAGTCGCTGGGTGGGTGCCCTTGACATGCTCACGCCCGAGCAGACCCGCGCGGCAGAACTCAACAAGCAGGCGACCGCCCTGAAGAAGGCTGGAGACATCAACGGTGCCGTGGCTGTCCTCCAGCAAATCAAGGATGATGCCGGGCCGCTATACCAGGAAACCCGGCTTGCCAAGTTCTTGCAGCAGGCTGGCCGGGTGGATGAGGCGTTGGCCGAGATTCAATGGCTGCTTGACCATAGTCACGTTTGGGCACAGACCATGTTTGGTCATCAGCCCGTTGCCGTGGTGCAGTGCCAAAGAGCAGTTTGGTGTGAGCACATCCATGCCGATGCAGCCTTGATCTGCAAGCGTGCCAAGCGGCCCAACCAACAAGCACACCACGAAGAATTGCAACAGCGCTACGGGGCGATTCGACAGCGATTGCGGCCATTGGCTGATGCCGACATGAAGGCCAAGAGAAAGGCTTTTGAGGCAGCCAAGACGCAGGGGCCAGGGGCTTTGAGCCGGTTTATCGCCAGTCAGGTACGCCACACATAAGTCCACGAGGGCTCGTAGCGAGCATGTATTAGCTACCCCTCATCGCGCCCGCGCGGAAAACTGCATGGCATCTCACAAAGATTGCCATGCCTAAACCACCCACTATCCCCACCCAACCGCCGCCCGGTGTTCCGGCTTCGGCGATGGAAGAGTGCAGCCACAACCACAACGGCGATCCGCTGCTGACCTACGGTAGCAAGCGCTGGATTTACGCAGACCAGCGCTGGCAGAGCGTGCCCATCCCCGCCGTGGCAAAGCGCCAGCATGGTTTCATCGCGACGACATCCCTCGTTCCATACGCCCTGCTCATCATGGCTGTGGTGGCGATAGTGGGTCTCACTATGGTCGAGACCGAGCATGAGCGCGAGCAGGCCCAGCAGCAGCAAAAGCACCTGCAAGACCAACTGGCCCAGCAGCAGCGGGCCACCCAAACACTGCAAGCCGCACAGCAGCGCGGCGATGACCTGACGCGCCAACTGGCCCAGGCCCAAGCCCAGATCACCCAACTCTCCGAAAGCCAACGCCATGCGATCACTCGCGTCACGGCTGGCCGCGCCTGTCTGGGCGCTGCTGCTGTCAGCCTGCTCAACCAACCCACCGACGTGCCCGCCCCAAGTGCTGACACCGCAGCCGCCAGCAGCGTTGCTGATGCGAGTGGCCCCGCTGCCACCGATGCCGATGTCATGGGCTGGGCCATTGCAGCCCGCGAGCAGTACGACACCTGCCGCGCCCGGCTTGATGCCTTGATCGACTGGCACGAGGGCAACCATGACCACTGATAACCGCGTGTGGCTGGCGGCGCTGGCGCTGTCGGCGGTTGGCTTTGTCGGCATCACGCTGGACGAGGGCTACACCAACAAAGCCATCCCCGACCCGGTTCTGGGCACCAAGGTGCCGACTATCGGCTTTGGCACGACCACCGGGGTCAAGATGGGCGACACCACCACGCCGCCGCAGGCGCTGGCACGGGCGCTGGTGGATGTGCAGGGCTACGAGCACGCCCTCAAAAGCTGCGTCACTGTGCCGTTGCACCAGTATGAGTACGACGCCTATGTCGATCTGGCCTACAACATCGGCCCCGGTGCGTTTTGCGGATCGACCCTGGTCAAGCGGCTCAACGCCAAGGACTACGCGGGGGCGTGCGATGCGATTTTGATGTGGCGGCGCGTGGGCGATGTGGACTGCTCAACGCCCGGCAACAAGGTGTGCGCCGGGCTGTGGCAGCGCAGGCAGCGGCTGCACCGCCAGTGCAATGGGGAGCCGACGTGAACATCGAACTGAACCTGAGCAATTTGCTGTTCATCGTGTTTGCCGTGGTCAGTGCGTTTTGGGCACTGCTCAAACTGCACGCAGCGCGGTTGCAGCGTGACTTGGACGACAGCATCAAGTACGCCAAGGCGGTAGAGGATTCGCTGGGCAAGCACATTGCCGATCACGCCAGCCGACTGGCCCAGTTGGAGTCGGATATTAAGCATGTGCCGACGGCGTTGATCTCGGACATCAAGGTCATGCAAGCGACGCAGGAGGCCACGCACCGCGAGTTGCACGGCATGCGCTTGTCGGTCAACCGGCTTGAAGATTTTTTGCTCAAGAAGTGAAGGGTAAACCCATGAGTTACGCCGATTTTCTGCGGGCTGACCTGCGGCTGGTGACGCTGCGCATCCTCACCGAACTGCCGTCCTACCGGGGCAACAGCTCGGTGTTGACCAACTTGCTGGACAAGTTGGGCCACAGCGCCACCCGCGACCAAGTCAAGACCGAGCTGCGCTGGCTGGCCGAGCAGGGATTGCTGACGCTGGACGAGGCAGGTCAAGTGCTGGTGGCGACGCTGACCGAGCGCGGCCAGGATGTGGCCGAGGGTCGGGCGCGGGTGGATGGTGTGCAACGGCCCAGGGCATGACGATGGGCCGCATATCAACAATTGACCGACTGCCACCAGAGGTGCATGAGCACTTAATGCGCCGCCTGCGCGAGCGTGGCCTGACGTTAGATGGGCTGATTGCCGACTTGCGCGCTACCTTCCCGCACTTGGCCGAGAAAGACGACGACGGCAAAGACAAGCTGCCAAGCCGCAGTGGGGTGCATCGCTTTCGGCAGGGCATCAACGCCATCGTGGCGCAAGAGCGCGAGATTGCCGTGGCTGCCGAGGCGCTGGTGGCCGAGCTGGGTGATGGCTTTGACAGCAAGAGCGGTGCCCTGTTAGCCCAAGCAGTGACGACCCTGGCCAACAAGCGCACGTTCCAGGCGTTAGAGGCCACAAATGAAGGTAAAGTGCTTGAAATCAGCGATGTGCTCGACTTGGCCCGCACGGCTAAGACGGTGAACGAGGCGCGCGGTTTGAGCCTTAAAGAGCGCCGCGCAGTGGCTGAGGATGCCCGACGCAAGCTGCTGGAAGAACAGCAGGCCAAGTTGGATGCAGTGAGCACTAAAAATGGCCTGTCTGCCGACACGGTGGACATGCTGCGCCGCGAGATTCTGGGGATTTCCGCGTGAAGTCCTCTGCACCGAAGTCAGCGCCTGCCGTACTACTGCCGTATCAGCAGCGCTGGGGAGCTGATCCTGCTCCTTTGAAGGTAATTGAGAAGTCGCGCCGTACCGGGATGACCTGGGGCGAGGCGGCGGATAACGTGTTGTCAGCGGCGGCTGCGCGCAACGCCGGTGGGCAGAACGTCTACTACATCGCCTACAACCAGGACATGACCATCGAGTACATCCAGGCGTGCGCGATGTGGGCGAAGGTGTTCAACCGGGCGGCCAGTGCGGTCGAAGAAGGTTTTTGGGACGGCGAGAGCGAAGAGGACAAGAACATCAAGACCTACACGATCCGCTTCCCCGAGTCGGGGTTTCGGATCGTGGCGCTGTCGTCGCGGCCTGCCAACTTGCGGGGGCGGCAAGGGATCATCGTGATCGACGAGGCGGCCTTCCACGATCAGCTTGACGAGCTGCTGAAGGCGGCGCTGGCGATGCTGATTTGGGGCGGAAAGGTGCGGGTCATCAGCACGCACAACGGTGTAGACAACCCTTTCAATGTGTTGGTGACCGACATCCGCTCGGGCAGGCGTGCTGGTTCGGTACACCGGGTGACGTTTCAGGATGCTGTGGTTGATGGGCTGTACCAGCGCGTGTGCCTGCGCCAAGGCATCGACTGGACGGCAGAGGGCGAAGCGGCCTGGATGGCGGGGGTGTATTCCTTCTACGGCGATGGGGCCAGCGAAGAGCTGGATTGCATCCCAGCCAACTCGGGCGGGACGTGGTTGAGCCGGGCGCTGATTGAGTCGCGCATGTCCGCCGATGTGCCGGTGCTGCACTGGGCATGCAAAGCCGGGTTTGAGGTGTTGCCCGACCACGTCCGCGCCGCCGACTGCAACGACTGGCTGACGGCGCAACTGGCCCCGCTGCTGTCGGCGCTGCCACAGGATGTGCTGAGCTTTGACGGTGAGGACTTTGCGCGCTCGGGCGACTTGAGCGTGCATGTACCGCTGCTTCAGCACCAAAACTTGGTGCGCCGGGTGCCGTTCACGCTGGAGCTGCGCAATGTGCCGTTCCGCCAGCAAGAGCAGGTGGCGTTCTACCTGCTGGACAGGCTGCCGCGCTTTTCTGGTGCGGCATTTGATGCCCGGGGCAACGGCCAGTATCTGGCCGAGGTAGCCATGCAACGCTACGGGACTAGCCGCATCCGGCAGGTGATGCTGTCGGAGGGCTGGTACCGCGACCACATGCCCCCGGCGAAGGCTGCGCTGGAGGATGGCACGCTGCTGGACTTACCCAAGGATGCGGATGTGCTGGCCGACCTGCGTGCAGTGCAGATGGTGGGCGGGGTACCGCGCATCCCAGAGAGCCGCAGCACGGGCGGCAAGGGGGATGACGCGGGCAAGCGCCACGGTGACACAGCGGTGGCGCTGGCGCTGGCCTATTACGCCAGCCGCGAGGTGGTTTCTGGCCCGGTGCGCGCCAGGACGCGCAAGCGCCGCCCGGTTTCGCGGGTGGGCGACATCAACGTGGTGGGGTTCTGAGATGACAGATATGCATGAGGTGCTGCAATGGCTGCAACGAGCGTGACGCCGTTTTCGGATCAGGTGGAGATCGCCACGCGCCAGCGGGCGGTGGGGTTCAGTTTTGATGGCTTGCTGCTGCCCAACCCCGACCCCATCCTGCGGTCGCAGGGCAAGAGCATCCAGGTCTATCGGGACATGCGCAGCTATGCTCCGGTGGGTGCGGGTATCCGGCGGCGCAAGGCGGCGGTGCGGGCGCTGGACTCGGGCCTTGAGCGTGGCACGGCCAGCAGCCGGGCGTTCAAGGCGGTTGAGAACTTGCTGGCGAAGTTGCCGATGGATGCGCTGGTGGGGCAAATGATGAATGCGCCCATGTTCGGCTACCAACCACTGGAGGTGATGTGGGAGCAGCGTGGCGGCCTGCTGTGGCCCGCCCGCGTGCAAGCCAAGCCTGCGGAGTGGTTTGCGTTTGACGGGGCCAACCGGCTGATGTTTGTCAGCCAGGGCAATCCGCTGGGCGAGCCGGTGCCGGAGCGCAAGTTTCTGCTGCCGCGCCAGGACGCGAGCTACGAGAACCCCTATGGCGAGGCTGACTTGGCTATGTGCTTTTGGCCCTGGGTGTTTGCACGCGGGGGGATCAAGTTCTGGCTGAACTTTGCCGAGAAGTACGGCAGTGTGTTTGGGGTGGGCAAGCTGCCTGCCAATGCGACCAATGAGGAGAAAGACCAGCTGCTTGACGACCTAGACGCGATGATTCAGAACGCGGTGGCGGTGATCCCAGACAACGGCAGCATCAGCTTGCTGGAGGCAGCGGGCAAGAGTGCCAGTGCTGATCTGTACGAGCGGCTGGTGATGCACTGCCGGGGTGAGATCAACATCGCGCTGCTAGGACAAAACCAGAGCACGGAGGCGTCGGCGAATCTGGCCAGCTCGACCTCGGGCCGGGAGGTGGCCCGCGAGCTGCGCGACGCGGATGCCAAGTTGGTGGCCGAGGCCATCAACCAATTGATCACATGGTTCTGCGAGCTGAACTTTGACGGTGACGCGCCGACCTGGAGCCTGTGGGATCAGGCTAGCCAGGACACGCTACAGGCCGCCCGCGACAAGAGCAACCATGACTCGGGGGCGCGATTTACCAACGCCTACTTCATGCGGGCCTATGGCTACCGGGAGGGGGATTTGGCACAGCCTGCGCCCGCTGTGGGGCCGGTGGCTGGGGTGGCGTTTGCCGAAAGTGTGCCAACAAAGGCACAAACACCGCCGGATGCGCTGGATGCCCTGATCGCACAGGAGCAGGCACAGTGGCAGCCGGTGATGGAGCCGCTGGTTAAGCCGATTCAGGCGTTGTTGTCGGACGCTGCCGCAAAGGGGTTGACGGCGCAGCAGGTGCTGGATTTGTTGCCGGGCTTGCTGCCCAAGCTGGATACCCAGCCGTTGGCTGATTCGTTGACGCGGGTGGCGTTTGCGGCCCGGTTGGGGGCGGCAGCGGGCATTGCAAACGAGTGAGGTGCTATGTCTTCAGCAAGTGATTTTGCGAGGTTAAGGCAGTTGCTGCCTGAGCAAGCGTTGGCGTGGCTGGTTGGTCGGGGGCAGTTGACAGCGACGTTCAATTGGCAGGATGTTTGGCAAGACGAGCATGGGCAGCAGTTCACGATCAGCCGGTTGACGCGGCTGGATTTGTTGCAGTTCATCTACGACACCATCGTGCAATCGGTGGAAGGTGATTTGAGCCGCACGGATTGGATGCGGGATGTGGAGCGGGCATTGACGGATGCGGGCTGGTGGGGGACGACTTCGATGACTGACCCGCAGACGGGCGATACGGCCGAAACGACGTTCAATGCATCACGGTTGCGCTTGATTTACGACACCAATACGCGCATGGCGTATTCGGCTGGGCAGTGGGAGCGCATTGACACCAATAAGCGTACACATCCCTATGTGCGCTACATCAGCAAGCACGATGAGCGGGTGCGGGCCAGCCATCTGGCTTGGGATGGGTTGGTGTTGCCGGTGGATGATGATTTCTGGAAGACACACTGGCCGCCCAATGGCTGGCGCTGCCGCTGTCGGGTGGTGAGTTTGTCGAAGCGGGAGTATGACCGGGGCTATTGGGAGGATCGGCCTGGGGCGGAGACGGATGTGAATGCACCCATTGTTCGGCACGCATTCAATACGGTTGCGCCTGCGGTGGTGACGACGGAGTACGTTAACCCACGCACGGGCGAAGTACAGGCTGTTCCGGTAGGGATTGATCCGGGATTTGGCTACAACGCGGGACAAGCACGGCGGGCAGCACTGGATCGACTGCAACAAGACCGCGTTAACCGGGCGTCTGGCGGCTTAGGGCGGGCGGCGCAAGATGATGGGTTCACGCCATGATTGAGATTTTGGCAAGCATGCAGGGCCAGGAGGTGTGGCGCGCCGACTTGGACAAGTTGTACCGCGAGCTGGGGGACTTGACCGAGGTGATGAACAACCTGGGTATGGAGCTGGAGAATAGGATCAGTGGCCGGTTTGAGACGCGGACTGATCCGGCGGGTAAGGCATGGGCACCGTGGGCGCAATCAACGATTGAGAGCTACCCGGATGGCGGCAACCACAGGTTGCTTGACCGATTTGGCGATATGCTGGGTAGTCTTTCGCATCAAGCCGATGCGTCGTCGGTGCGGGTTGGATTTGGGCAGCCTTACGCCACGTATCACGAGTGGGGCACAGATAAGATGCCTCGGCGCGGTCTGCTGTTTGACGATCCCGATGCTGGGACGTTGGGCCAAGGGGATGATGAGGCGATCAGCGACATCCTTCAGGGGTGGATTGACGGCCTGTTTTAGTGTTTCGTGTGGTGCAACTTATTTTCAGTAGCCCATCCCACATCGTCCCGCCTAGTCCCTAAAAATCCCGATTTATCGCGCCTCTCCTCTTTGATTTATCTCACACCCCTTCATTCAGCGTCAGCGCGTCGGGGTCGGGCAGACGGCGTTGGCGCAACTCGGCGGCGCTGAGCTGGCTCAGCCCCGTCACGCGGCGCAGTGCGGCCAGTTGGGTGGCGCTGTTAAGTTCGGCTTCGGTGAGCTGCGCTTGGGCTTGCGCCAGTTGCGCGGCGGCTTCGGCGGCGGCATCGCGGGTGCCGTCACCCAGCGTCAAACGGCGCGTTTCTTGGGCCGATGCCTGCGCCACAGTGGGCAACACCTGCGCGTAAATTTGCTGCTGGGCTTGGGCGGTTAGCGCGTCCAGCCAAGCGTGACTGGTGCGCAGCCACAGATCCGCTTGGGTTGAAACCAGTTTGGCCTCGCCTTGTGCAGCTTGTAATTGACCGATTTGCAGCCCCGCCCAGTCACGCGGACGCAGCAAGCCTTGGCGAATCGACAGTTGCGTGCTGCGGGAGCGGCCATCAAAGTCATTGCTCAAGCCCTGCGCGTTGTGTGTGGTTTGGTTCAGGTGCTGGGTGGTGTTTTGCAGCGTGACTTGCGGCAGCAGGCGGGCGCGGGCCAAGGCGATGTTTTCATGGGCCGCGTCGCGGTTGGCGTTGGCCGAGGCCAGCGTGGGGTCGGCGGCGAGCGCGGCTTGCAAGGCGGTGTCCAAATCAACCGCGTGCGCGGGGTGCAGCGCCAGCGCCGCCAGCAAAGCCAGCGCGGTCAGGGGAGGGCGTGGAGCGGCCATGCTCATTCCTCCTTCATCGAGGCGGCGATGCGCTTGGTCAGCGGGTGCAGCAAGTACGTCAGCAGCGAGCGCTCGCCGGTTTTGATCAGCACTTCAGCGGGCATACCGGGTTGCAGTTGGTGGCTGCCCAAGTGCTTGAAGCCCTCGGGCGTGACCTCCACCCGCGCCAAGTAGTACGACACGGTTTGCGTGCCCGCGTTTTCTGTCACCACGTCGTGCGACAGCGACACCACCTTGGCATCGAGCACCAGTTGCGGCGAATGGGCAAAGCCAGAAAAGCGCACCTCGACCGAGTCGCCGCGCTTGACGCGGTCGATCACGAACGGCGGCACGCGGGCATCGACCACCAAGGTTTCGCCTTGGGGCACGATGTCCATCAGCCGCTGGCCGGGGCTGACCACGCCGCCGCTGGAACCGATGGCCAAGCCCACCACTTGGCCGTCAACCGGCGATTTGATCTGGGTGCGCCCCAGCTCTTCGGTGATGGCTTTGAGCTTTTCTTGACCCGCTTGCACCTCGCGGCGCACGTCGGCCAGTTGCGCGCCTTCTTCCTTGTGGTACTCCTGCTTGCGCTGGGCCATGCGCTGGCGCACTTCGGCCACCGAGCGGTGGGCGCGGTTTTGGTTGGCCTGCAAGTCGGCGATGCTGGCTTGCAAATCGGCCTGACTTTGCGTCAGTTGCAGCACTTGGTTGCGCGGCGCGTAGCCTTGTTGGGCCAGCTCGCGGATGTTGTTGAGCTGCTCGGTTTGGGCGCGCGCCTGCGCTTGGCGGCTGGTCATCACATTGCTGATGCCCGCAATTTGCGCTTCCAGCCCGGCGATGTTTTCTGAGGCGGCGCTCATCTCTGCCGTCAGCGCCGAGCGGCGGGCGTTGAAGAGCTGAATTTGCGTGGCCATGTGCTGCTTGACCAAAGGGTCTTGCGCCAGCGCCAGCAAATCGGGGTGAAAGTCGATGCTGGGGCGCTCTTGCTCTTCCGCCAGCAGGCGGCTTTCGGCGGCGCGCTGGGCCATGTAGTTTTGCCGCACCGATTCAAAGTTGGCGCGCGCCAAGCCGTCGTCCAGCACGATCAGGGTGTCGCCCGCTTTCACGGCTTGGCCTTCTTTGACTGGCACTTGCTTGATCACGCCGCCGGTCATGTGCTGGATGGTTTTGCGTTTGGTTTCAATCGACACCATCGCCGGGGCCGACACGCCTTCGTCCAGTGGAGCCCAAGCCGACCAAGCCACAAAGCCGCCAAAACCCACCAGCAGCACCCAAATGCCCAGCCGCACGGGGCGGCGGGTGTCGGTGGCGGCACGCAGGTCTTGCACGTCAGTCGGATTGCCGGGGGTGGCGGCCAGCTTGCCGCTGGCAGGGCGCAATGGGGTGGACATGGGAGTCAATTCCTTGTGGGGGCCAGCGGCCCAAATTGGGCGATGCGCCCGGCTTGCAGCACCAGCACCCGGTCAGCGACCGACAGCAGGTTGCGTTGGTGTACCACCATGAACACGGTGCTGCCTTGGTCGCGCAGGGTGGCAATGGCGCGCAGCAGGGCGGCCAAACCGGCATCGTCGAGGTGGGCGTTGGGTTCGTCTAGCACCACCAGCTTGGGCGCGCCGTACAGCGCCCGCGCCAGCCCGACGCGCTGCTTTTGCCCGCCAGAAAACAGGTTGCCCGCTTCGCCCATTGGCGTGTCGTAGCCTTTGGGGAAACGCAAAATCATCTCGTGGATGCCGGTGGCGCGTGCGGCGGCAATCACTTGCGCCGAGTCCAGTTCGCCAAAGCGGCTGATGTTTTCAGCGAGGGTGCCATCAAACAGCTCCACGTCTTGCGGCAAGTAGCCGATTTGGGCTCCAAGCTGATCGCGCGGCCAGTCGCTCAGCGGGCGGCCATCGAGCAGCACTTGGCCTTGCGCTTGCGGCCAAATGCCCAGCAGGCAGCGCGCCAGCGTTGATTTGCCCGCGCCTGACGGCCCCACAATGCCCACCACTTCGCCCGCTTTGAACTCCACGTTCAAGCCGTGCAAGATGGGCTGCGTGCGCCCCGCCACGGTGGCCGTCAAATCGCGCAGCGTGAGTTGCCCGCGCAGCGCGGAGATGTTGTTGGCGCTGTGGGTGTCCGCCGCGTTCTCGTCAGGGTGGGCTTGCAGCAACGTTTCCAGCCGCCCGTAGGCGCTGCGGGCATCCACAAACTGCTTCCAGATGCTGACCAAGGTGCTGATCGGGCGCAGCGCGTTGGATGTCAGCGCGTTCGAGGCCACCATCGCGCCCATGCTGAGTTCCCCGCGCAGCACCAGCACCGCCCCAGCAGCCAGCACCAGCGATTGCTGGCTGTACTGCATGAACTTGGTCAGGGCCTGCACGCGGTGGGCGCGCTCTTGTGCGCTGCCTTGGGCGTGCAGTTGAGCCTCGTGCAGCGCCTGCCAGCGGCTGCGCAAGTGCGGCAACATGCCCATCGCATGGACGGTTTCGGCGTGGCGCAGCTTGCCGTTCAAGTAGCTGTCGGCGGCGACTTGGGTTTGCATTTGCCGCTCGTAGCCGGGCGCGGTCAGGCGGTTGCTCCACCACGCCAGCGCGCCTTGCAGCAGCGCAAAAGCCAGCGCCAACCAGCCCAGCGTGGGATGCATCAAGAACAGCACCGCCACGTAAATCGGCATCCACGGCAGATCAAAAAAGGCGAACACGCCCTGGCCGGTCAAAAACTGGCGCAAGCTGGTTAAGTCGCTGAACGACTGCACTGGGTTTTGGCTGGACTGGTTCAGGTGCGCGGCAAAGCTGGCATCGAAGACGCGTGAGTTCAGAAACTCGTCGAACTTCACGCCCACGCGCACCAGCAGTTGCGAACGCAGCCATTCGGCAAAACCCATCACCGCAAAAAACAGCACGGTGAACAGCGTCAGCGCCACCAGCGTGAAGCCGCTTTGGCTGGCCATGACCCGGTCGTAGACCTGCAACATGTACAGCGTCGGCGTGAGCACCAGCAAGTTGGTGAACAGGCTGAACACGCCGACCCACAGGCATTCGCGCCGAAACGTCCACAGCGCTCGGCCCAACTCGCTGCGGCGGAAGAAATCAGGCGCGTTCATGCAAGGGCTCCGGGTTTGGTGGCGGCTTTTTGCAGCGCGGCCAGCACTTCGTCACGCGGGCCGAAGGCGGCAACTTGGCCGTCACGCAACACCAAAAGCTTGTCCATTGCGGCCAGCAAGTTGGTGCGGTGGGTGTTGATCACCACGGTGGCTTTGCGCGCTTTCAGATGCAGCAGCGTGGCCATCAGGGCTTGCTCGCCAGCTTCGTCCAAGCTGGCGTTGGGTTCGTCGAGCACCAGCAGTTGCGGCTGGCCGTACAGCGCACGGGCCAAGCCCACGCGCTGGCGCTGACCGCCGGACAAAAACGCGCCTTCGTCGCCGATGCGGCTGTCGTAGCCTTGGGGCAGCGCCTCTATCACCGAGGCCAAGCCCACCAACTCGGCGGCGGCGCGCACCTGCGCCATGTCGATGTCGCCAAAGCGGGCGATGTTGGCGGCCAGCGTGCCGTCAAACAGCTCGACGTTTTGTGACAAGTAGCCGACGTGCGGGCCGAGTTCATCTTTGTTCCAAGCGTAGACATCCGCCCCGTCCAGCCGCACTTTGCCACCCGCGCTGGGCCAGATGCCCACCAGCAGCCGCGCCAGCGTGGTTTTGCCCGACGCTGACGGGCCAATCACGCCCAGCACCTCGCCCGGTTGCAGGCTGAAGCTGACGTTGCGCAAGATGGGCACCGTGTTGCCCGGCGCAGCGGCGGTGACAGCTTCCACTTGCAGCACACCCAGCGGCGCGGGCAGCGGCATGGTGGGTTCCACCGCAGGCACGGCGTTGATGACGCTATCGAGCCGCGTGATGGCATCGCGTGCGCCCACCACGCTGCGCCACTGCGCCACCAATTGCGTCAGCGGGCTGAGTACCTTGCCGCCCAGCGTGGAGGCCACGATCATCATGCCGCCACCGCCCAGCATGTCGCCTTGCAGCGTCAACCAGCACGCGCCGCCCAGCAGCAGCGAGCCTTGCAGTTGCTGCACCATGCGGCTGATGGCGGTATTGCTGCCGTTGTGGTCAGAAGCTTGCGCTTGCAGCAGCAAGAACTTGCGTTGGATTTGTGCCCATCGACCATGCAGCGCGGTTTGCATCCCCATCGCCTCAATGACTTGGGCATTGCGCAGCGCGCCACGGGCGTAGTTTTGTGCGTTGATGGCGGTGCGTGAGGCTTCAGTCAGCAGCGGCAGGGTGCGGTGCTCGGTGCGCAGCGCAATCAGCAACTGCACCAGCGCGCCCACCAGCGCCGCCACGCCCAGCCACGGGCTGATGATCCACACCAACACCAAGTAAAGCAGCGCACCCGGCGCATCCATCACCGCCAGCACCGCAGGCGAGGCGATGAAGTCCCGCACCGTGCGCAAATCCACAAACGCTTGCGTGGACACTTGCTGCCCCCGCAGCCGCACGCTGAACAAGCTGTGCAGCAGACGCAGGCGCAGCGCCTCGTCCACTTGGTGCGCCACATCGTGCAGCAGCTTGGAGCGCACCAGCTCCAGCAGCTCCATCACCACATAAGCGCCGATCACCAGCACCAGCAGCATGACCAGCGTGGTCAGGTTGCGGCTGTTGACCACGCGGTCATAGACCTCCAGCATGAACAAGGTCGGGGCCAACGCAATCAAGCTGATGATGGTGCTAAAGCCCATCACCCGCACATAAGTCGAGCGATGCCGTCGCAACTCAGCCGCCAACGGCGACGCCACGCGCGCAGGCGCAGGAAGGGAACTCATGAGGGAACTCCGGATTTGAGGGGGTGCGGACGGCCAAGGTAGCGGCCTGTCCATCTAGACGCGAACACGCCAGTGAGCCGGGCGTGTTGGGAGGTCGCTTCAGTCCAGCGCCATTGCCTGCTGCCAGCTCAAACCTTGGGCATCTTTGGCTGACACTTGCGGCGGCACGTCTAAATCTGGCCAAGCGATGGCTATCGTGCCATCGTGCCAAGCGATGCAGCGTTCGTGCTGGGGCGCGTAGTAATCGGTGGTTTTGTAGAGAAAGTCAGCCGACTCGCTCAGCACCATGAAACCGTGGGCCAAGCCGGGCGGCACCCAAAGCTGGCGGTGGTTGTGCTCGGTCAGCTCCACGCCGACCCATTTGCCGAAAGTGAGCGAGTCTTTGCGGATGTCTACCGCCACATCAAACACCGCGCCGCGTGCCACGCGCACCAGCTTGCCTTGTGGCTGCGCCACTTGGTAGTGCAGGCCGCGCAGCACGCCACGGGCGCTGCGGCTGTGGTTGTCTTGCACGAAGTTGAAATCGCCGCCCACCAGCTCGTTGAACACGCGCTGGTTGAAGGATTCGTAGAAAAAGCCGCGCGCGTCTCCGAACACCTTGGGTTCGAGGATCAGCACATCAGCGATGGCGGTGGGAATGGCGTTCATAGCGTGGTGTCTTCTTTCAGCAAGCGCAGCAAATACTGTCCGTAGCCGTTTTTGGCCAGCGGCTGAGCGAGTTTAGCCAGCTGTTCTGCGCCGATGAATCCATTGCGCCACGCGATTTCTTCGGGACACGCAATCTTCAAGCCTTGGCGGTTTTCCAGGGTGGCGATGAACTGGCCCGCTTCCAGCAAGCTGTCGTGGGTGCCGGTGTCCAGCCAAGCGTAGCCGCGCTTCATGATCTGCACGCTCAGTTGGCCCAACTCCAAATACGCTTGGTTCACGCTGGTGATCTCCAACTCGCCTCGGGCGCTGGGGCGCACGGCTTTGGCAATATCGACCACTTGGTTGTCGTAGAAGTACAGCCCGGTGACGGCGTAGTTGCTCTTGGGTTGCTTGGGTTTTTCTTCAATGCTGACGGCCTTGCCGCTGCCATCAAACTCGACCACGCCGTAGCGCTCCGGGTCTTGCACGTGGTAGGCGAACACGGTGGCCCCGCTGGTTTGCGCGTCAGCCTGCGCCAGCAGCTGCGAAAAATCATGGCCGTAGAACAGGTTGTCGCCCAACACCAAAGCGCTGGGATCGTTGCCCACAAACTGCTCGCCGATGATGAAGGCTTGCGCCAAGCCGTCGGGGCTGGGCTGCACCGCGTACTGCAAATTCATGCCCCACTGGCTGCCGTCGCTCAGCAATTGCTGAAAACGCGGCGTGTCTTGCGGCGTGCTGATGATCAGCACATCGCGGATGCCCGCCAGCATCAGCGAAGCCAGCGGGTAATAGATCATGGGCTTGTCATACACCGGCAGCAACTGCTTGCTGATGGCCA
>ERZ724510.877-NODE-877-length-17366-cov-4.993241_pt1 | contig 17366 bp, 17 predicted proteins | sample MGYA00376043_ERZ724510 | MGnify/ENA primary metagenome ERZ724510 (study PRJEB28724, sample SAMN07190888) | wastewater metagenome | isolation source: influent of sewage treatment plant in Hong Hong | place: USA: Christiansburg, Virginia | collected 2016-03-01 ... | reverse complement strand
TGGCCGACCACGAACCGGACGTCACGCTCCACACAGGCCTCGAGGAACTGGTGGGCGTTATGAGGGAGAATTCCACGGTGCCAACCAGCGCGAGATATCCGTGGGCCGCTGGTAACTCCTCCGGGGTCTCCACCTGCTCGATGCTGGTGCTGCAGAGCTCGGCGAAGCTAGGGCGGACTTGGTCTGCAAGCGATCAGCCGTTCAGAGACGGGCCTACCAGATCGGCGCTAGGGGCCGCTGATGCTCTCGTCGGCTCGGCTGACACCTCCGCCGCCAGCAACGAATGCTGAACCACAGCCAGACTGTTGCCAGTAGCGGACGATGCGGAGGTAGGCTCCATCTTGGCTCCAATGACTGGGGACTCCAGCAGGGCGACACTGGCCGACGCCTGCCCAAACTTGAAACTCATACCCCAAGAGGTCGCTGAACCACAAGAGCGCTCAAAGAATCCGCTGAGGTGTGATGGGCAAGCCGATCGAACCTCACTCATCCCTGCCATCTGCTGACGGCTGCTTCCCAGTCGACCGTATGGATGTAGATGGCGGAGGGAGGGGGATTCGAACCCTCGGAGGCTTGCACCTCAACGGTTTTCAAGTGCGGCCGAGGGCTGTTCGAACCTGCTGCAAGCTGTGTGATCCCGAGGGCTCGCGAGGTGCCCCGTCGGGCCGCACTACCTCCCACAGCCGATCGGATGGGATTCTGGATGGGATGAACAATTCTCAATTGTGAACCTGTGTTGGGGTCGGTCGTTGCGGGCAGCGGCTCACCAAATTCGGCACGGTCTGGCGTCCAGTCGGCTCATTCACGGTTGTGCAAGTACTCATTCACGGTTGTGCAAGTACGTAGTAGGCGCCGCGCTTCTGGCCGCGCATATCGAGCTTCCCGGCGTCGACCATGCGACCGAGCAGTCTGGTCGCTTGGGCTGGTTTCAGCTGGCACAATTCGACGACCCCCGATCGGCTGATCCTGTCGTACCTATCGACGTAGGTCAGGATCATTTGCTCATGTTGGAGAGTGTCGAAGCCGCGTGTTCGCACGTACTCGGCCTGTTCTCCGAGTTGCTCGTACACCGATGAAGCCAGGTGGTACGAGCGACCCTTTCGCTCACCTCTTGCTTCCAGCAGTCCCTGCTCGACCAGCTTGTTGAGTTCGGCACGCGCCTCATCGACGGAAACTTGGAGCACCTCGGCTGTTCGGTCCGAGGTGATGCGACGCTCCTGGCGCACCTCGTGGAGCACCTGGAGGAACCGCAGGTCGACCATCCCCGCGTTGCGAGAGCGGACACTTGCGATGAAGGCGGCAAGCTCTTGATCGGCCGGCCCAGAACGCATCCGGACCTCGACCCAGTCGTTTGTGGATCGCGAGTAATCGGGCGCCGGCCGGCCGAGTTCGAGTTGGCCGGCGAAGACGCGGTTGATCCCTCGCCCCGTCCGTTCAACCAGGCCTGCCCGTTTGAAGGCATCGGCCAAGAGCGGGTTCCGCGGTTTGGGGGGTACGGACAACAGGTTGTGGATCGTGATGCCGTCGGGAAACGCGCCGGGGCTCGTCACCGAGAGGACATCGTTCTCGATCGCAACTCGAACCTGCCCCACCAGGCCATAGTTTCGGTGCACGAGTGCATTGGCGATCGTCTCGCGGATCGCAACGTCGGAGTAGCGAGGCAGCCCGACTCGCAAAAGCCCGTGCTCAACTTCCTCCTCCAGGTTGAAGGGGGCGATGGCACTGCTGAGTTCGGTCATCGCCCGAACCAGCGGGATCCGCTGGATCCGGTTCGCTTGCACCCCGCTCGATTGGTCAAGTACTTGAAACGCAACTTCGTGCGTCGGCACGAATCGCCTCAGCGCCTGTTCAGTGCCGAACATCAGAACCGCGCCCACCACGAGGTCACCGTCAACCGTCCGGAACCCAAGGGCTGAGATCAGATCTTCGGTCGACAATTCGGCCAGCGTTCGATCGCCGATCGTGCGTACCGACTCACGGAAACGGCCGATCTCGATCTCGCCAAGGTCGTCGCTGGTCGCGTCGGGGACCGGCATTGCTGACAGGTCGCGCTGTCCGATCGAGGCAAGTCGAGCGATCGCATCGTGCGGCTGCATAGGTAGACACTGTGCGTCGCCGTTGACATCGAGCGCTCGTCGAACGTAGACACCTGAGGTCGTCGAGACCAGCGACGTCTGCTTCGGCACTTCGATCACGATGACCGTCTTGCCGCCGACGTCAACTGTCGACGCCGTCACGTTGACAGGCGGAGACGTCGTGTTCGCAACGAGCGCAGGGAGGCGTTCAGGTTCAGTGGCCTTGCCATGGCGCGGCCGAGCGCCGATCACGGCGCCATCGTCGTCAACCCCGATGAGTAGAAGCCCGCCGTCGCCGTTCGCCAGGCAGACCACGTTCGTGGTCAGCTCCGAATCGTTGATGTCCCGCTTGAACTCAAGGCTGTAGCTCTCGCCCCCACCGATGAGTCGCTCGAGGTCGGCCGCCAGCATGAGCGAGTTATACCACAGTTATGCAACGCCACCTGGAGTTATGTCATTCGGTGGCATAACTATGACACGGACGGCAAACCTTCTGTGGATAAGTCGATCACCTGTGGCTACTGGTGCCGCTCAGAGACGGCGGTCTGGCCCTGGGCCGCTTGTGGCACGACACACCGAGCGCGCGGCACGTGCCCGGCCGCGCCAGCGCAGCACGTTGCGAGATCCCCACTACGAAATCGGCGGGGACGCAGGCAGACACATCTCGAAGCCGGTCTCAGAGCCCGTCGCCTGCAACTCGGCAGCAGCCACCCGGAAAGATGCCAGCAGCTGATCCGGAGACCACTTGCTTCGGGCCATTTTCAAGTCCCCGTAAGGGAGTTGGGTGGCGGAGGGAGGGGGATTCGAACCCCCGGAGACTTTCGCCTCAACGGATTTCAAGACGCTTGATCAGCCCTTCTGTACCCCCGGCAACCCCTAGAAACCGCGGCGGCCTAGTAGTTCCTTAGGACTTCATAGCCCCATTGAGAGTTCCAATCATGGCCATTTTCATGGCCAAACTGTCCCGCTGGTTAGACGGCGCAATACCGCTGCTATGGCTAGCGCACGCGGGACGGCCGGACGTGCGCATCGCCGCTGGTGCCAAGCTCTCGGGCCGGGGCTGAACCCACCCCAGCGTCACCCACGAACGTGGCGCTCAACAGGTGAGAGGTTGCGTTGTCGGAGAAGTAGGGACTGCAGCCGATGCTGTTCCCGCGTTTCGGGGAGTACATCGGTGTCGGCATCGCCGTCGTCCCGACGAAGCAGGCTGGTCGTTACAGCGAGCCAACCCGAGCAAGGTAGGGCTGGCCCGGCTGTCGCAGGTGGCAAAGGGAGCCGGTAACCGCAATGATTGGTGACGGACAGGGTCAACTGAGGTCCAGGGTCAAATAGTTGTTGTATGGGTCGGAGTCATTTTCCGGAGGGTTGCTGGCGCTGTAGACCTCCGCCCTGGCTTGAGTTCCGGCAAACCTTTCAGGACGTTCCAGGTCGATTTCCACCCGGAACGGATTGCCCTTTTCCAGCGAAGTCTGCCACGAACACCTCAACTTGCCATTTTGCACGTCGCTACAGTGATCGCCGCTACTGAGTTCAGTCGCTTCCGTGCCGTCCGGAACATATACGACGAGGTTTAGGCCACGAGCCGACTCCTTGTCGAGCACTGCGACTGAGAGTTCAAGGGTCGCGCCGGTGTCGCTCGTCTCCGAGACACTGCCTGTGACCGCTATATCAGCACGGTTGAGGTCGGCGCGCTCCCAATCCGCCCTGGCCTGCGCCTCCGGTGACATTGGAGGCTCACCGCCCAGGATTAGATCAGCTTCAGAACTACCGGCTGCGGAAGAATCTGACTCGTCGGAGCAGCCCCCCAACACGATCAGACCAAGGCAGACCGCCATGGCCGCCAAGAACCTCTTTGGCGGCAATGAAGTCGTTAGTTCTACGTTTCGCATCCTCTCACTACCTCCAGGCTGGCGCACGTGTCGGTGCTCCGGCCACCGTATCCAGTGTCATTTCCGTTTCCTCCGGACAGATCGTCGTTGCCAGCTGAGCCGCTGAGGTGGTCGGCGCCGCGTCCTCCTCGGATCGTGTCGCGTCCTGCTTGACCGTCGATGATGTCCGGGCCTGCTCCGCCACGGAGCTCGTCGTTGCCGCCGCCACCTGTGGCGCCATCTGCTCCCGGCCCGCCGTAGAGCTGGTGTGCCTCTGCGTTGCCTCGAATGTTGTCTTCGCCGCGGCCGCTGCTGGCAAGGTCGTCACCGTCGCCGCGTCGAAGGACGTCTGCTCCTCGGCCTCCTCGCAACTCGTCGCCACCAGGTCCTCCGGTGAGGGTGTCGTCGCCGCCGAGCCCGCATATGACATCGTCTCCGTCGGTGCCGACGAGGACGTCATCGCCGTCGGTCCCAACGATTGTGCAGGACGACTCGTCCATGACCTCCACGGTGAGGGTGCCGGTCGAGCAGGTGCCCTGATCGTCACATACCTGGTAGGTGAATGTGTCGGTCCCTGTGGTCATGACAGCGATATATGAGATCCGTGGCGTGTCGTCACACCTACTAGACGCCACCGCCCAGGCGTTCTGTTGCACCCTGCACGCAACCAGCCGCGCTGCTGCTGACGGATCTGAGCTCGAGGATGGAGCTTCTCGCACATCGCCAGGCGCATTCGCAGGCCTACCTCCGCCGCCGGTGATCTCGCCTGGTGACCGGGTTGCCCGTCGTGAGGGCGCCTCGTGAGCGACGATATCTCGGGCGAGTCGACATCGGGTTGCCCGCGCCCGAAGATCGACGCTGAACCAACGTCGTCAACGAGTCGCTGGCTTCACTCGGTCCCAACTCTGCCCGTGGCCGCCTGGTAGGCAGCGTGGCCTCCGCGCGGTCCAATGGCGAGCACTTCGATCGTGTCGGGTTCCTGCTCGTCAGGAGTACGAGTCGGGTCGTCGGCCGACGGCCTGGGCGGCTTCATCGAAGCTCACTCGGTCTGGACCTGCGTCATCGAGACGTCGGCGTGCTTCGGTCGCGTCAAGGTGGTCTTCAATCGCCGGGAGAATCTCTAGCCATAGGTCCCAACCGATGATGACCCCTTGTGGCCGCCGGTGGCTGCCAAAAGTGACGGGTTCGGCGTTAACCCCGTCGAGTTCGAAACCGGCCAAGATCTGAGAGAGCTTGGCCCGGGCTTCGGTGGTAGGGAGGATCTCAAGAGGTCTGGTCACCGACATCGCGTGAATCCTAGTGCATTGATGTACAAATTTACGTACGACTATGTGAGCCGTTTCTTGCTGGGTTCCCAACTTCAGCGAGTTTCGGGTTTTGCGGGGCGTCACAGCGGCGTTCCCTTGTCGGATTATCCCGAAGCCCTCGATCAACACTCTGAGGCCAACCGGCGGGTCCAATAGCGGGGCGCGACGAAGGCGAAATGTCCGGCAGGGGTTACAGTTGTTTCAGTTTGACGGGAGGGTTGCCGATGGCCGGACCGACAACAACGGAACAGCATTCGAAGAGGCCCCAGCTGGTGCTGCGTGCTGACGGGACCGAGGTGCAACTCACGCCACGACAAGCGGACCTAGTCGACCTTGTCCTCGATGATCTGGAGACCGTGTCCCCAGCAAAGGCAGCGGAGTTGCTCGGCGTCTCTCGCCCTATGGTTGTTCGCTGGATCAACCAGGGAATCCTGCAAGATCAGAAAACAGGATCGCATCACAAGATTCCCCTCACGTCGGTGTGGGAACTGAAGTTCAGGCGCATGGAAGCTGGAAGAGCCGCGGTCGCCGCCGTTCGGGACGCTCCCAACGATGATGCGGCCGCCAGGCGCACGGCCGCCGCCCGCGATCGCGCTCGGGAGCGGGTCGCCCGTCGTGACAGCGCCTCGTGACCGACAACGTCCCGTGTGAAGGCTGGCGTCCTTGGCTCTAGTTTGGGCATGTGGCACCCGAACGACTAAGCGCTGAGGAACTGGACCGACGGTTCCCGAACCGGCCCACAAGTTTCGCTGCGTGGGACGCCGACCGTTTCCTCCAGACAGATTGTCGTTGCCTCGGTTGCCCAGATTCTGTCGACCTGTTGCGGGACGAGGAGTGATCCGCCCTCAAATCCTGAGAATCTCGGGCGCATCGTGAACCACGCACATCGCGGCGCAACGTCGCAATCGGGCGCAACCTGAATTTGCCATTTCAGATGAGCGCGTACGCCTCCTTCCCATGATGGGCAACGGGCGGTGCCAGGGCGTGCCGATGCGGTAGCCCGCACCGCCAACGCCAGATCACGGGTGAACCCCATGTCGTGGTGTACCGCGCGGCGCCCCTTTGAGGCCTCCAATCGCGGCAGCGAGGGGAACCCCTGAGCAACAGGGGACGACCCCGTATCCCGGGCGGTTAGCTCGCTGAAGCGAGACGAACGTCGTAGTGGACGGTCACCGCGAGCGCTTCGGCGATTTCGACGAGTCGGGCGAAACTCACACCGGCATAGTCGCCGGCCTCGTAGCGCTGGATGGACTGCTCTGCGATTCCGAGCCGATCTGCCAGTTCGCGCTGAGTCAATCCGCGAGCGATCCGCGCCCTGATCAACGCAGTCGGAAACTCCCCGATTCCGGTCGCCTCAATCAGCGTCGCGTCATGCAACGCATCGAAGTCCGCGAGCTCAGCCTCGAAGTCGCCCAACGTCCCGCTGAGCGCCTGCACCTGCAGCTCGCGCATCTCGGCAGACAGCCCCTCGGGCAAAGGCGCCCGCTCCAGCTCACTGATCGCTACCCGAACCTCATCGGCCTTGGACCGAGTGATCTTGTACTGACGCTCATTTTTTATCATTGTTCGAACCCCTCGTTGGTCAGGTCAATAACGACGACGCCCTTTGGGCGGCCATCACGATCGCGTTGAAAGAACTCCACGAAGTACCGGCCCGACGATCCTTCGATGATGTTGGGAAAGAACTCGCAACCGAACGCAGCCTTCTGCGCAGGCCTCCCGGGTGACATGTCCAACAACGCCAGATGCAGCACCGACCGGTCGACCCCTATCGGGTCATACGAAGCATCGACGTCGCCGGGGTGAACCTTGGCCGTCACGAAGCTCCCATCGATCCATGCACGTCGACACCCGGCCGCCTTCAGCGACAGCAACGCCCGGCGGCAACCCTCGAGGAGGTGAACACGCCAATCGGTTCCCCCAAACGTTGCCTCGACCTCGGCCCAGGACGCCAGCCACTCACCCGGGGGCAACACACCATCGACGAACCGCGGGACCATCAACACAACATACCAGTTGGGTCAGACGTTCCAGGCGGCCAAGCCTGACCCTTGGAGCCCGAATCGGCGTTTCGATGGGACGAACGATGGGATGCCGTGCGACCCCCTCGAGGTGTTGTGCGAGGGCGGCGCGTTGCCGGTCAGCGGTCGCTTACGGCTTGTCGAGGAGGGTGTCGATGAGTTCCCCGGCTGCCTGGTCGGCTTCGGTGGTGCGGGCGGCGTAGACGTCGAGGGTCATGGTTGGGCTGGCGTGGCGGAGACGTCCAGCGACGGTGCGGACGTCGGTGCCATTGGCGATGAGGTGGGTGGCCGTTGCATGGCGGAGGTCATGAAATCTGACGCCGTCGAGCCCATGGGCGTCGGCGAGGGTTCGCCAGTCGTTGGTGATCTGGTTGAGCGTCAACGGATGGTTCCAGTCCCGTGAGGGGAACACCCACCCGTCCGCTCCGAGCGAGCCGAGACCGACCTTGCTGGCTGCGTCGGTTTGGTGGGCTCGCCATTCCTCGATCGACGCCATCGTGGCCTCACCGACGGACACGACACCGGTGGTACGGGTCTTGGTCGGTTTCACCTTCGATGCCGGACCCCCATCAACGACCGAACGTTGGAACGTGATCAGCCGCTGCTCGACGTCGATGTCGGACCACTTCAACGCGCCGAGTTCACCTCGGCGGGCACCGGTGGCGATCGCCAGGCGGATAATCGTGGCCATCCTCGGGTCGGCCTTCCCGATGATCGCCGCCACCGTGTCGAGGTCGGGCACTTTGTGTTGGTGGGGCTCGACGCGTGGGGTGTGGGCGATCAGTGCCGGGTTGTTGGGGATAAGCCGCCAGCGCACAGCAGCAGACAGCGCTGCCCTGAGGATGCTGTGAGCCTCCTTGACCGACTGCGCCGACAGCGGACGCCCAGCCTTGCCGCCTTCAGAGAGGAGTGTTTGGTAGAAGCCCTCCAGGCGTTCAACCGTCAGCCGGTTGATCCTGACGGTGCCGATGTGCGGCGAGATCCAGCCCTCGGCTGTCCGTTGGTGGTCTCGGGCGGTAGTCGGGCTCCAGTCGTTGACGTTCGCCGCCTGCCAGCGTTCGAGCAGCTGATCGATCGTGAGCGTTTGTTCGGATCGGTTGGCCTCGGCTCGTCCGGCCTCGATCTCGGCGATCAGCTGGCGCATCGTGCGCTCGGCTTCCCGCTTGGAGCCCTTCACCGACTTCGAGCGGTACCGCTTCTTACCGGCGTCATCGGTGCCCAAGAACAGGCGGATCTCCCACGACCCCGACGGCAGCCTTCTGAGTGACCCGCGCATGTGTCCCATCCTGTCAGAACCCAGCTCCTGGATGGGATGAGGGATGGGATGGCGGTTCGGATGGGATGGATTGCTTGGATTTCGCCGGCCGGCTAATCCAGCTATTCTCCATTCCCCCGTAGGGGATGCAGATGGCGGAGGGAGGGGGATTCGAACCCCCGGAGGCTTGCACCTCAACGGTTTTCAAGACCGTCGCAATCGTCCGCTCTGCCATCCCTCCATTCACCACCTTAGAGCCGGTTGGCGGGCGGCAGCGAAGCGGTCGGGCTGCTGCGCAACCGACAGGTTGGCGGGCATACCCCTGACCGCGCAGCCGTCGACATTGCGCCACACTGGTGCCCATGAGCGACGCCACTGCAACCTCCACCGCCACGCCCGGCTCCAGCCGGTTGTACTTCCGCCAGCTACTGGCCGGCCGGGACTTTGCCAAGAACGACCCGATCGCCCGGCAGATGGTGAACTTTGTGTACGCCATAGGTGACCGCCAAACCGGCGAGGCCGTGCTGGTGGACCCGGCTTACGCCCCCGGCGAGCTGGTCGATGTACTTGAGGCCGATGACATGATGCTGACCGGGGCCTTGGTGACCCACTACCACCCCGACCATTCGGGTGGGGACATGATGGGCCACAACATCGCTGGGGTACGCGAGTTACTGGAACGCGTGGAGGTTCCGCTGCACATCCAGGGCGATGAGGTGGAGTGGCTGCGCAAGGTGACCGAGGTTTCCGACGACCAGCTGCACACCCACACATCGGGCGATGTGGTGATGGTGGGCGAAGTGCCGATCACGCTGATACACACACCCGGTCACACACCCGGCAGCCAGTGCTTTCTGGTGGAAGGCAAGCTGGTGGCGGGCGACACACTGTTTTTGGAGGGCTGTGGCCGAACCGACCTGCCCGGCGGCGACCCGGCGGCGCTGTACGAGAGCCTGACGCAACGACTGTCAAGAGTTTCCGACGACACCACGCTGTACCCAGGCCACCTGTACTCGGCCGAGCCATCGGCATCGATGGGCGATACCCGCACGCACAACTTCGTTTTCGCGCCCCGCAATGCCACCGAATGGATGGGCATGTTCGGACGATAGGCATTATCAGGCGTTGGAGAGCGACCGGGCGTACATCACCCACTGTTGAAGAGTGCCTACCTGCAACTTGCTGGTCACGGGTATCTGGGTGAGTAAGGACGTGTCTCGCACGGTCCAGTTCAACCCAGCCGAAGGGGCCGACCCCGAAGGAGTCACCACGTAACCCGGGCAGACGGTGATATCACCGATCTGGACCAACGGCTGAGATCCGACCGCTGCAACAGGCGGTGGTGCAGAAAGCCAGGTAATGCGACGTCGTCGGCGTGTGACGGTTGCACATCTTCTTCAGGCATGTGAATCCTCCGGACGACCTTCAGATTGCACCTACCTGCCGGATGCCAACCGCAAGGGATGGGCCCGACTCTTCACCGACGAACCTGGCAAGCTGTGGCCATGACCAACGAGGCCGGAACGGGAAGCGCACAGGGCGACCGCCCGGCCGCCCACGATGACCCCGACCGCCTGGACGACCCTGGATGGACCCGGCACCACGAAAAGCGGGAGGTAACCACAAGTCCGCTCGGTGACCGGCTGCCACCCTGGTACCCGCGAGCCCTGATCTACACCGCGCTCACCGTGGCCTCGCTGGTGCTGCTGCGGGTCACGATCTACCTGCTGCGCGACCTGCTTTTGATGCTGATGGTGGCGCTGTTTCTGAGCTTCGCCATGGAACCGGCGGTGAACTGGCTGGCCGACCGCGGATGGCGCCGCGGCGCCGCCACCGGCCTGGTCTTTGTGGTGGTGCTGTTGGGCGGCGCGCTACTGACCTACGCGATGGTTGACCTGGTGATCAGCGAAACCAGCCGGCTGGTGGACGACGCGCCCCGCTACGTGCGCGACACCACCGACTGGGTGAACCGCAGGTTCAACACCGAGGTGACATCCGACGACCTCGTCAGTCAGATCGAGACCTACCAGGGCGACTTGTCCACCATGGCCACCAACGTGGGTGGACGTGTGGTCACGCTGTCGGCGGCCGCGGTTGGCGCTCTGTTCCGGCTACTCACCATTGGGCTGTTCGCCTTCTACCTGACCGCCGACGGCCCAAAGTTTCGCCGGACCATCTGCAGCCGCCTGCCACCCGACCGGCAGCGCATGGTGTTGGACCTGTGGGAGTTGGCCATCGCCAAGACCGGCGGCTACCTCTACAGCCGGATAGTGCTCGCTGCACTGTGCACCATATTCAGCTGGGTGGCCATGGAGGTTCTGGGTGTGCCCTACGCGTTGGCCTTGGCGTTGTGGATGGGCGTCCTCAGCCAGTTCGTACCCGTCATCGGCACCTACCTGGCCGGCGCTCTGCCCATTCTGATCGCCCTGCTGAACGCCCCGATCGCCGCCTTGGCGCTGCTGATCTTCTTCACCGTGTACCAACAGTTGGAGAACTACCTGTTTGCCCCCCGGGTGACCGCCCGCACCATGAACATTCACGCTGCGGTGGCGTTTGGATCGGTGATCGCCGGCGCCAGCCTCATCGGCCCCGTCGGCGCCCTGCTGGCCCTGCCCGTAGCAGCGATCGTGCAGGCGTTCCTCTCGGCGTTCCTGCAGCGACACGAGGTGGTCACCTCTGAACTGACCGCCGTCTCGATGTCGCAGGGCGACGAAGACGATCTACGGGGCCCAGGTGGCATGGGCGACCTGGGTGAAGAGCTGTGGAACGATCCGGCAGGCGCCTCGCGGGGCGAAACCCCCAGCGGCGAGTTCTTCAGTCGGATGCTTCGTCGAGCAGTCGAGCGACGTCGTCACCCACACTCACCTGACCCTCAGTCCGATAGTGACCCGCCCGCTCGCTGAGCCGATCGGGCTCGTACAGGTAATTGGCCATCAGGGTGAGCGACCGTGCCACACCGTCGTGGGTTCGGTTGGCACCCCAGCACAGCCGTGCCAGCTGCGCCCCGTTGCCCAAGTGGAAGTTGGCCACCGGATCGGGTGACCGGCCGCCGGCGTCGGTGTCGGTGAGGTACTCCGCCGCAAGCTTCAGGAAACGGCCCCCATACCGGGCCGCCTCGTCGCTGACCATCCAGATGTCGTCGCTCAACAGCCGCTGAACCTCGTCCGCCGGGCGGTTCATGCCAAGGGTGCCGAGCATCGTGCGGGGGGGTTGGTCGATGGCGCCCGCGCCGGCCACGCCTTCGGGCGGCGCCGCACCGGCGCCCGAAAATTCCTCGTGGTCCTCATCGCCGGAGATGGTGGCCAGCACATGCTGTGCGAACGAAGGGACGGGCGACAACGTCACATAGGTCGACACCGTCGGGTGCGTGGTTCGCAACTCGTTCACGGTTGCTTTGATGAGCTCATTTCCAAAGCCCATACCGGCCAGGCCGGGCTGCGGGGACGAAATACTCCAAAACACGGCCGTATCGGCCCGGTCGACGGGCACGGTGCCGGCATGCGGGCCGATGATGCGATCGAGAGAGTCCGGGATGCCCTTGGTGAACGCCAACCACACGAACGCCAACGGCTCACCGTGCATACCGGGGTGGAACAGGGCGAACGCCGCCCGGTCGTCTGCCAAACGACTTCGCAACTGGTCGATCGACTCGATGGGGTGCACCTTCTCCAGCGCGGCCACCCGCTGCAACAGACTGGCGGGCGTATCCCAGTCGAGGCGCCGCAGCTCGATCAGGGCCGGGGTCATCAGCACCTGCAATCGGGCCTGCACCAACAGATCCAAAGCAGATGCCGCAGCATCGTCGTCGCGGGCGGCCACGTCGATGGCAGCGGCCCGCAACTCGACCAGGAACCTGACACCCCCGGGGGCGGCACCCAACTCGTCGAGGATGGCATCAGCACGCGTGCGAACCGCCCGTTGCGCATCGGCCAGCAGCTCGAGGCGCTGCCGGGCCGGTGCTCCGACCTCGGGGGAGGAACTGCCCAACACGCCGAGGGCCACACGCTGCGCATCGTCGGGGAGTGCACCCTCGGCCAGTGCCCGCAGCAGGTTGGCCCGAGCGGGTGGCACGTCCTCCGCCCACAGGGTGACCAACTCGGCGGCAAGCCGTCGGCGACCCGACAGCTCGGTGGTGTCGGTCAGCCGCTTGAACACCCGATCGAGACGGCCCAGGTCACGGCTTGACAGTTCGTGGTGCTCGGCCGGATTGCGCGGGCTGCGGCTCCAAACCCCGATGCGTTCGAATACGCCCTGCAGACCAGAGCGGCCGCGCCGCGCGTTCATGGGGTGTCGGAGGCCTCGGGGGCGGGCGGCCGGTACACCGCCACCAACAGGCCCACTCCGCCAAGAATGCCAAGCCCGGCCGACAACGCCAGGCCCAACCAACCGCTCAGCGTCTTGTCCAGCCCCAGGACATGGTCCAGCGAGAAGGCGCCTGGACCAAGCATGGCCACCGCCACGGCCCCAACGGCCAGGATCAGGTTGTACTCCCAGCCGCTCTTCACGATGAAGAAGCCATTGTGGCGGTGCACCGTCCACCCCGCCACGATCATCAGGCCGACCAACCCGGCCGCCATCAGCGGAGTCAACAGACCAAGGGCAAACCCCAGACCCGCACCAACCTCAGTGCTCGCCGCCATCAGCGCCATGACCTTGCCCGGCTTCATGCCCATCGAGTCGAACCAACCCGCCGTGCCCGGGATACGACCGCCTTGGAAGAACTTTCCGTAGCCGTGCAGGGCCATGGTGACGCCAAAAGTCACCCGCAGTAGCAGCAGCGCCGTATCGATGGCGGCGGCGTCGGGGCGAACGGTGTCTGGGCTGTAAGCGAGCAACTGTGCGAGCACTGAGGGCCTTTGCGGTCATTCGAGGGAGGGTGTGTCGGGCGATCCTAGATTCCGAAGCCGGCACGGGCCCCTTCACGGCGTCGTGCACCATTCTCTAGCCTGGCGCCGCCCACTCTCTACGCTGGGCGGGTCCGTGGCAACGGACCGTTGCCGCCCTGCCGAGGAGTCACACCACATGGGAACCGCCGACCTGGACGACCTGACCGCGGGTTTCACTGCGCCAGACGAGGCCGAATGGCTGGCGCTGGTGGACACAGCGCTCCGGGGCAAGCCGATCTCCGCCATCGAAACCACGCGGCGCGACGGCATCTTGGTGGCCCCCCTGTACCGCCGACCCGACGGCGCTGATGCCCCCATCTCGCTGCCCTACCCCGGCCAGGCACCGTTTACCCGGGGCGTGGCCCCAGCCGGTCGAGCCGAAGGGGCCTGGGACATTCGCTGTGTCGTCGACGCAGCCGACCCGGCCACCGCTGCGGCCAACGCGCTGGCCGACCTCACCGGCGGAGCATCCAGCCTGACGGTGCGATTCGACGAGGCTGCGCGCCGGGGGCTGGCCCCAACCGACCATGCATGGACGGAAACCGCCGGCGTGGACGGATTGTTGGCCCTCTCCGTTGATGCCCTGGACGCCGCGTTGGAAGGGATCTTCCTGGAGGCGGCGGCCATCAACCTGGATGCCGGAGCCTCCTTCGAGTGTGCCGCCGAGCTGCTGGTGGGTGTTTGGCTGCGACGCGGCATCGACCCGGTGGAGGCATTGGGAAGCTTCGGCGCCGACCCGGTTGGCGCCCTCGCCGCCACCGGCACGCTGCCGGGCGGCATCGAGGACGCTCTGGCCGCCGCCGGTCGGTTGGCGGCCCGCACCCACGAGGCATTTCCCGAGGTCACCGCTCTGAGCATCGACACGGCCCCCTATGCCGAAGCCGGCGCCACACCCACCCAGCAATTGGCCGCGCTGTTGGCGACCGGACGACAGATGCTGGCGGCGGTCACCGACGGCGGGCTGAGCCTGGAGGCGGCGCTGGCGCAGGTGACGGCCACGCTCACCCTGGACGCCGACATCTGGGGCGGTGTTGCGCTGCTGCGTGCGGCTCGCCGCTGCTGGAGCCATCTCGCCCTCTCGGCCGACGCCCCCGAGGGCTCTGCGGCACTGGCGGTGCACACCCGCACCTCGAACGCCATGATGACCCGACGCGACCCGTGGGTGAACCTGCTGCGGGGCACCGCCGCCACCTTCGCCGCCTCGGTGGGCGGGGCCGAATCGATGACCGTCGCTCCGTTCGACACCGCCCTGGGTCACAGCGACGGACTGGCGCGACGGATGGCCCGCAATACCCAGCTGCTGGCCCAGGAGGAGTCGGGTCTGGGGCGGGTCATCGACCCCGCCGGAGGCTCGTGGTACGTCGAGTCGCTCACCGACACCCTGTGCACCAACGCCTGGGAGCTGTTCGTCGAGATCGAGCGTCACGGCGGCATGGTTGCGGCGCTCACGTCCGGATGGTGGGGCGCCGAAATCGCCACCGCCAGAAATGCAACCCTCGCCCAGGTTGCAACCCGGGCCCGCCCCATCACCGGCGTCTCGGAGTTTCCTTTGCTCACCGAATCGGTGCCCGAGCGAGCAACCATCGACCTCGCGTCGGTCCGCCAGACGGCTCGCGCCGCCTGGGAGGAGACCGACGGGGCTTCTGATCAGGCGACCCCGTCCGCTCAGGAAACCGCTGCCGTCGCGACGCTGCCCGAACCGCTGGGAACGGTGCGCTGGGCACAGGGTTGGGAGGCGCTCCGGCAACGCAGCGACGATGCGCTGGCCGCCACCGGCGAGCGGCCGCGGGTGTTCCTCGCCAACCTGGGGCCGCCGGCGGTGCACATCGCCCGGGCTTCCTGGGCGCGCAACGCTTTTGAGGCGGCGGGCATCGAGGCCCTGGAGACCGACGGCTTCCACACGCCCGAAGTACTCGCCGAAGCCTTCGCCGCATCAGGAGCGCCGCTGGTGTTGGTGTGTTCGTCCGATGCCGTCTACGACGACTGGGGCGCACCGGCAATCTCCGCCCTGGCAGCGCACCGGCCCGCCCGTCTTTATGTGGCCGGCCGGGCCCGGTCGGGCCTGAGCGACGTCGACAACGACGTCTCCGCCTTCGTCGGCGTGGGGGTGGACCTGCTGGAGTTGTTGGGCGACGCCCACGATGCCGCAAGGACGTGACGAACGACGACCCAGGAGGTCACCACCTGAGTGGGGACCTGCTGGCGGCATGGACGACCGGCCTGGCCTGGGCCGAGCACCGAAGCTGGGCGATGGCCGGCCACTGGTCGACCGCCGCCACGATCGACGGTGTCACCGCAACCCTCGCCCCGATCAGCGCCCATCACGGCCGGCGCGCCGACCAGCTTCGAACGTTCTGGCCCCAACGGCGGGGCGGAACCGACGGTGCGGCCTCGCCGGCTGGCCCCCCGACGCCCGACGACGGCCCGCTTCTCGACCTGGCCAACGCGCTGGACGAGGCCCAAAGGTCGCTCGGCCCCCCCGGGGAGACCACGTGGACCGGGACCACCTCGATGGCGGCGCTGAGGTTGACCGCCCAGCTGATCCTGCCGAGGTTTTTGACCTGCTACAAACAATTGCTGAAATTGGCGAATGCACCGTCCGACGCCTCAATCCGCCGGATTTGCGAGCTGGCGTTGACGGACACAACCGCTGATTTCGTTACTGCGACAGCAAAGTTGGCCGCCCTCGGTGAGAATCCGGGTCCATCGCAATTCGATGACATCCAGCACGCGGGCATGGGGCAGAACCCCACTCATCGGCCAAAATAGGTCGCATATCGGGTGGCACCCCTTGACGACGTCCGTATCCTGCATAGTGCCCCAGTTCGTAGATGGAACACCCGACCCACCCATTCTCCACTGAGGCGATCTACCCAGTTCCACGTCACAGCAGCACACCGCAGCGTCAAAATCGTCTTAGACGAAGGCGCGCGTACTAGAGCCGCAGTGACGAACCACCCAGCACCGACCCCAGCAATGGAAGGAACCACGTGGCGAAAGATCGCGTAGAGCGCGACGAGGAAGACCTCGTCCGCCTGTACCTCACCGATATCGGCCAATACCCCCTGCTCACCAAGGACGACGAGGTGCGCCTCGCCCAGGTGATCGAGAAGGGTGCCGATGCCCGAGGGCAGCTGGAGAACCCCGAGATCACGTTGACCCCGGCCAAAAAGCGTGAGCTGCGTCGAGCCGCCCGTAAGGGCGACGGAGCCGAGCAGACGTTCGTGCAGTCCAACCTGCGCCTGGTCGTGTCGATCGCCAAGAAATACCAGGCGTCGGGCCTGCCGCTGCTGGACCTGATCCAGGAGGGCAACCTGGGCCTGATGCACGCCGTCGAAAAGTTTGACTGGCGCAAGGGCTTCAAATTTTCCACCTATGCCACCTGGTGGATTCGTCAGGCGATCACCCGCGGCATCGCCAACACCGGCCGCACCATTCGCCTTCCAGTACACGCCGGCGACACCCTCGCCCGCCTGCAAAAGGCCCGCGCCCGCCTCGAGCTGAAGCTGGGCCGGCCCGCCACGCTGTTGGAACTGGCCGCCGAAGTGGAGATGCCCGAGGAAAAGGTCACCGAGGCGCTGCGCTTTGCGGCCGAACCGCTGTCGCTGTCCGAGCCGCTGCGCGAGGACGGCGATGCCGAACTGGGCGACGTGGTCGAGGACCGGTCGGCCGAGTCACCCTTCGAGGTGGCCGCCACCGCGCTACTGCCCGAGGAAATCTCCCGGCTGCTGTCACCGCTGGATCAGCGTGAGCGCGAAATCCTCAAGCTGCGCTTCGGTCTCGACCGGGGCGAGCCGCGCACGCTGGAGGAGGTTGGCGAGCACTTCAACCTCACCCGGGAACGCATCCGCCAGATCGAGGCTCGGGCCATGAGCAAGCTGCGCCACCCATCGTCCGACACCGGCGCCCGCGACCTGCTGGCCGTCTGAGCAGCCTCGGCGGAGTTTCAGTCCT
>ERZ724510.870-NODE-870-length-17454-cov-5.906029_pt1 | contig 17454 bp, 16 predicted proteins | sample MGYA00376043_ERZ724510 | MGnify/ENA primary metagenome ERZ724510 (study PRJEB28724, sample SAMN07190888) | wastewater metagenome | isolation source: influent of sewage treatment plant in Hong Hong | place: USA: Christiansburg, Virginia | collected 2016-03-01 ... | reverse complement strand
TATAAATCTTCATTAAATACTATAGGCTGAGGTTGTTGATTAGGACTAAGGAAATAAGGCATATTAAAGCTCCTATCTATTCCATTGTTTATAATAATATTGATATATAGAAGGTAAGGATTCTAAGTCATTAGGATATAGCGATTTATTAAAATTATAATATAAAGAATTAGTAAGACCAGTATTATTTTCATCTGTAGATTGAGTAGTAGCAGTAGTATTCTTATTCTTAAACTTACCTAATACGAAATCTGTAAGATTAAATTTATTTTCACCAGTAGGATTACTAGTTAGACTATATCCAAGACCCATACCACCCATAGAACCTTTCAGAAATCCTTTTAAACCTGCATTTTTAGTACTAACAGTAGCAGGTTTAGATGCTAATAATTGAATAGCTTGAGTTTGAAATTGATTAGCATTATTATGTATACCAGTAAGCTGAGAATTTAATCCTTCTGATACAGAGCTTAATACTTGTGGATTATCTTTGTATTTATTAACCATAGCAGAAGCCCAATTATAAGCAGATTGTGCAGCAGCTCCTTCTTTAAGCGATAAAGCTCTAAGATTATTAGCTGCTTCTTCAAGTTGCTTACGCTGTTCTCTTACTTGTTTCGCAAGTTGTTTAGCTTCTGAATGTTCAGTTACAGCACCAGAGATACCACCTAGTATACTAGTTAAAGCTATAGTTAATGGGTCCATTATGACTCCTTGTGTTATCAATTAAAGATATGTTATTATCATTAATAAAATTACGTGCAGATTCTTCATCTTCAAACTCGTTTATTATCCAATCTGTAAAAATATAACAATTAGAAACTAATAATCCTTCATTAGTTTCAGGATTAACTAAAACAGCATAATTATTTATATATTTACTCATAATTCACCAATATAACATTATTAACATGTTTAACATCTTTAAGTCTATTAATTGCTGCAATTACTTCTGCAGATGGATTCTGATAATTTAAATAATCACCAATTATAATCCGATTAGGCAATGCACCTTCTCGTTCTGTTAATTTAGTAAGTAATAAAATAAATTCTTCATCAGTCATTTTATTAATGCGGAAATTATAAAGAGATAACATTTGTATATCTGCATCACCAATTTCATATCCAGTCCAATTAATATTATTACCATTGAGATTAATATATTTAAGATTGGTTGGTAATGAACCATCATAGGACCAATAGATATTATTTCCATAAATCAATAGATTTTGAAGATTAGGAGGTAATGCTCCTGAATATGACCATTTAATATTATATAAGGTTAAATAAATTAAATCTTTAGGCATAGGTCCATTATAATCCCAATTACCCCAATAAATAGCAAACATAGTCAATTTGTCAAAATTTTTGATCGTTAATGAACCAGAAGAATTAACACAAAAGTCCCAAGTTCCATTAGAAATATATTCATCATCTTCTATATAATCTGCCGTAATATCACCCGTATATTCAATTAATCCAGCTTCTACAAGAGTATTAATATCTCCTTCAGTTGGGTGATTATCCCAAGCAACAAATAACACATCGTCACCTGGTTCATCAACATATATAGGCGGTGCAACATCTGGTACTGAAGGGGGTAAATCTATAAGATTAATAGTGATAATTTCTGAATAATCACTTATTTGTTTACCAAGCTTATCACTTACAGATTTCACTCTTACATAGATTGTAGGATAAATAAATTCATCACACTTTAAGATAAAGTCTTTAATAGAAGTATCAGTATAGATTATATTAGTAAATTCTGGCGTATCTGATACTTCAAGTATATGATAATTATAATCAAAATTCTGTTTTACTTTGATTATCTTAGTATTAGGATTATCAGGCTTAGTAGATATAGGATATTCAGTTTCAGGGTCTTTTTCTATTTGAGGAGGTGGTAATATTTCTCCAGGTAATCTTTCTAGTTCTATCTTACCATTAGTATATTTACCTATCTGTAGTTCATCAATATCTTTATTAACATATGCAGCTTCATAATATATAGCGGCTCCTCTATATGGTAATAGATGATTTGGTATATCTAAAGGAAAATCAGCTACTTCTAATATCTGAGGATAACCACTGATAAGCCATTTATGTTCTTCATCATAATAAAGACTAAGTATGATATGAGTAACATCTTGTGGAATATTATTTAATTTAAGATAAGCTTTTGTATGTTGCTCATCATTATCAGGTGTAATATCAGGTTCTGGATATGGTGGAGTAATAAGCTTAATAGTATCATTTAATATAGGCATAGCGTGTACTATCCAATTGATATTACGTATTATACCAGAACAATTAGTAATTCTATAAGAAGCCGTACCTACAGGTATAGATTTAGGTAATTTTATTACCTCTATTAGATTAGTGTTATTCTTAAAACTTTTATAGAATACATTACTGAAGTTAGATTTTATTTCTATATCAAAGTCATATTCACAGACTTCAGGATTGAATTCTATTTGTAATCCATCTAATAATAAGTGATTACCTTCTTGTAAAGGAAAATAGAAATCACTACTCTTAATATTAAAGTTATTACGAGTATTAATAATTACTGGTATATAAGCGTTATTATCATTATGCTTACGTAACATTATGTAAGAAGAATCAATGTCATCTATAACATCTAAGCTCTTTATATTATTATAAGTAGCTAAAAGATATATGTTATTGACTTGTAAATCATATATAGTAACTACATAGTTATCATATATAATTAAAGCTAGACCTAAGTTATTTATAAATCTTATATAAGCCTTATGATTAGGACTTACAGATATAGATTTAATAGCTAAAATATTATTCTGATTAATAGAATAGATAGTTACTTTATTATCATAATAAGCTGCTATAAATAGTGTAGTATTATTAAAGTAAGGCTTATCTATTATCGTACCATCTATAGAAGCTAGATAGAAAGTATTATTCTCACTAGTGATATAGATATGAGACTTATCATTATTAGATATAAATATATATTGAGCTATGCCATAGTAGTTATTAGAAGCTCTCGGTATTTGATGTTGAAGATGTTCTACATCTGCAGAGAGCTTATATTTATTAGAAGCTAAGTATAGATTATGCTTATCAGTAACTATAGTATTATTAGTTACATCTAATAGTTTATGTCCATTAATATATTCGCCATTATAGGCTATCATATTAATGACATCTAGGGTATATAATACAGAAGTAGGTGTACCTAGTTCATCTATAGCACTAGGTTGTATCATTTGTATAGTTCCTAAGTAGGGATATATATTAGCGATATAATAAGTAGTATTATTAGAGATAATCTTATGTATAACTGCCTTATTACTATTAACCCAAGCTAAATCTAGGTTAATTAGTTTAGATTGATTATTAACTAGGTTATAAGATTTTATTTGTTCAATAAGATTATTGACAAAGAAACCAAATATCTTCTGATTATGATAAGCTAACCAATTATCTTCAGATATAACAAAGTTCTTATATGGTAATAAAAATTTTCTATAATTTCTTATCCAATAATGTTGCTGATCTTCTGCATCATTCCAGGTTATAGGACCATTAATAGTAAAGAAGTTATTTAGATTACTATAAGTTGAAGGCAAGATTATGCTATATCCACCATATCTAGTATTAATAGGCATACAATGAGGATAGAGTATAGGATATATATCTGTAGTATAGTATTCACTAGTAATATGTTGATATTCGGTATGGCTATTATATATAATATCATTCGTTATGAGTGGACGCATAAGTCCATAGGATAAGCCTAAATTAGTAATTCTATCATTATAAATATGGATATTAGAACCTATAATGTTTTTAGTAATAATGTCTTTAATACGAGGTACTCTATATAAACTAAGATTCTGAGATGCTAGTTCTGTATTAGGATTAACTATAGTATGATTAAGATTAGCATCATTAAGTTCAATCATAGAAGATTCAGATGGTATAGTCAGTGTAGACTTATTAGGTTGATTAATAGTTATGTTCTTAGATAAGTTTTGTGTTTCTAGTACTTTATTTGTTACAACTATTTGGTCTATAGTATTATAACCATCATTATACATTAGCGAATTTATATCAGAAGCTAGACAACGAGATGAAGATATAGTTACAATAGAGTTACCAATTAATAGATTTATAACATAATCCTTTTTATTATGTGATAGATTTCTAGGATATTTATAGATATAGTCACAACTAAAAACCTTAGAAGAAGCTAATATATTAGATGTCTCAATAGATATTAAGTTTTCAAGGTTAGGTGGTAATATATATTTACCATCTTCTAATTCCCATCCAAATTCAAGATGTAATTTTTGAGTAGTTGTATTACCTCTTATGACATTACCTTCATCATCATAGCTATCTTCATTTATGCTTTCAGGCTCGTAGAATATGAAGACTACAAAGTATTCATTACCATCTTTAAATAATCTCTGTACTCTATAACCTTCGTATTCATAAGGTAACATATCAACAATATTATTAGCCCAAGACTGTAATCTAGGATAACCTAGCCACATAGATTGAGTATGTGGCGCATAATAAATAAATGTAGAATTATATTCTAAAACTCTTTCAGGTAGACAAATGAAGTATTGACCACCACAATAGGTTATATTAGGATTAGCAGATGATAATTCATATTGATTAGTAGGAGTATCATTCTGAGTAGGTTGTCCAATACCAATCTTCTTATATTTAATAGAACATAATTTATAAGTAGTATTAGCTTCAGCACTATCAGGTAAAGTATATTGAACTATAATACAATTAGTTAAACGAATAATAGGTCTATCAGGTAGGTTTAGTCCTGATTGTTTAATATTAAATAAATCATCTGGATAAGCGCTAGGGTTATATACGTGTATAGGTTGTTCTATTTCTCTAATATTTACTGATGCTGAGTTGTTATCATACTCATTAAGAGTACACATATCTCGTATAGCAGAATTATAATAAATAATAGCAGGATTGTCTTCTAAACTATGTCCCCAGGTATATTTTACTTTAGCTGATATAGTTTGTCTAGTATTAGGGTCAGTTATGCTATCAAGATTATATATAGGCAGATTAACTGTATACTGTGCATAGCCAACACATTTAGTATTACCAGAACTAAAGTTGCCATCTGTATCAGTCATAATTGTACATAGTTTCTCTGAACCTATAATTGGTATAATAGGTATTACTAATACGCCTTTATTATTAGTATTATTTTGTCGTTTAGTGGCATAAAATTGTATAATAAACTCATTATCAGTAGCGCCTATATAGGTACCAGTAAACATATGAGAATCAGAAGGTTGACCTATAACAGCCTTAGGATGAATGCCATTTATTTCAAGAGGTATAGACCTGAGATTACGATAATTATTAGTTCCTAAACCAAAAATAGATAAGTGATTAGAATAGCTTTCTGGTATACTAGGAGATGATTCAATATAATTCATAACACTATATTCAGATTTAGGTTCTAAAGCTACAGATTTCTGAGGTCTTATCTCACCTGTAACAGATTTAGTATCAGTATATTCTGTATTAGTTAAGATAGTTCTATCCATTGGATGGATAGTATTAACACCCATATTCTCATAGTCTATAGCAGGTAATTGTAGCTCAAAAGATTCAAATACCTTAAAGCTATTTCTTTCTACTTGAGGATTAACATTATTAGCAAAGTTGCCTATATCAGATTTCTTATAAGCCATATGGTATCACCTTATAATCACTAGGTTCAGGACCAATGATAGATACTTTATTAGAGACTATATTTATAAGTTGTAAGAATACTTGAGACAATACTAAAGACGTAGTAGAATCATTAATGCTCATAGTCTTATATAACTCATATAATAAATCAGTAAATATGTCTAATTCTGCAGGCTTACTAGCTAGGACTTGTATCTTATCAGATAAGTAGTTAGCTATAATAGTAGGCTTATCAGATATAAGATTATGTTCAAACCATTCATAATTACAAGATTGATAAGGATAAATGTAGTTAATAGGTAAGGCTGTATAGGTATAGCTATTATATATCATACCAGGTTCTAAGGTATCTATCTTAACATTACCTGTTAATATATAGATAAATGACAAGAAGACTGATAAGTCATCTAGTATTTTATCTGGTATAGAATTATTTATAAGATTCATAATCTAAAAGGTTCTATTGTACCTGCAGTATCTATCTTTACTTGTAGGTCTATATTGTTTTCACTAATCAAGTTCTTAGTAAGATTAGATATATCTTTCATAAGATTATAAGCGTTAATAACATCTTTATATTTAAGTGTAAGCCATAATCTATCAAGGTAATCAATTAACTGAGGATTAGGTATTCCATAAGTAGCAGTTAAAACACCATCCTCTGAAGCAAAGAGATAATTATATTTTATTTTAATCTTTGGATTATCTGGTAAATCTGTAGTCTCTACTGTAGAAGCTAAGTTATCTTCATAGTGATGATGAGTATCTATATCGTCATATTCAGCATTGTAGATAGATAACACATTAAGATAGTAGACATTATCTTGACTTACTTTAATATTATGTGCTCTAATATGTATATGAAATACAGCAGGTATAATATTAGTCAAATCATAAGTCATAGGTAATGATGTCTCCTATCTTTGACCAATTAGTAGGCATAAGCTGAGTAGTATATCTATTCAGATAGTTAATTAAATTAAGTGCTATAGCTTCATATCTAGATGCAGAAGCTAAGTCTTGTATATCTTTGTTATATTCATACATAGCATAGGCTAGAGTAGGTAATAATAAGCCTTGAGGTATCTCATTATCTATTATTTGAGGACATAAGTATACTATAAGATTAAAGTAAGCTTCATTAGCCGCTATAATAGAGTTAAATAGATATAGTTTACCACTAGGCATATAAGGTCTAAAAATAAAGTTTAAGCTTGATTGATAATGTTCATCATAAGTAAACTCAGATATATCATAAGACCGTTCTTCACATTCTATATCTTTAATATCCTTAAGTTCATATAGAGCATTATCTATATTGATATATCCTCTATTGTCTACTATAGGCTTATTAATCATATTAAAAGCATATCCACCTATAATAATAGGTGCGAGAGTAAGCTTATACTTAAGATTATCAAAGCCCTTACGTATATAATTCTCAGTTAATAAAGGATAGTCATTAATAATGTCATCAATCTTCATAATGGTAAAGTTACATCAGTATTAATATAAAAATCTATTATGTAATGTATGCCCTTAACAAAATCAATTTCTATGTTGACATACTCATAGGGTTCTATCTCTAATTTCTTATAGAAGAGATTATACCCAGTTCTTTTTGATTCAAAAGTATCAGATATAGTTCTTATACCAGATGAACTAGAAAACGTTAAATTCAGCCTAATTTGACCCTTGTAGAGGCAATCTGCAACAAGAACATAACTAGAGATAATTCCTTTAGTGCCACTGTGGATTAAGTTTTGAGTTTTAAGTTTCATATTCTAAGCTCATAGCTAGTAGATATATGTATCTGTATATCTTTATTTGGAGGTTCAGGTAGAGTATAATAGATTACACCTATAGGCTCTTTTGAGTTTACTTTTAGTTTTCTATTAGTTAAGACTCCTAAATCTATAAGGTCATTATTTAGAGTTAAACCATAGAAATGTAGAGGGTAATCATCAGATGAGGATATAGTATCTATCTGATTTAATACTCCTTGTGCTATCATAAGATACGGCTTAGAGGTATAAGTATTACTCATTTCTTTTTAGTTGTCTTTCTAGTAGTAGTCTTCTTAGGTGCAGTCTTTTTAGGTTTAGGCTTTTCTTCATCTGGAGGAAATACTTCATTAAGTTCTTCTGGACTTAATTCTACATCATCTTCTTTTTTCCATATATGACCAGTCATCCATCCATTAGCTTGTAAAGAAGACTTTGCTATAGTCTCTTCAGTATCGTGCCATAAGAACTCTCTTACTTCTTCAGGAGAGCTTATGTTCTTATCTATAGATGGTAGTCTATCAAATTGAGCTGTAGCCCATCCTTTAAATTCCTTATCATTAAGGTCTCTACATCCTACACCTTTTATCTGAGATAAGAAGTCTATCTCTTCAGGGTCATCAGTTTGATAAGAACTATCTGTGGTAAGCATTAAGTTTTTACCGTTAGGTAAAGCTATACTTATATTGACTATATCAGTTCTACTGATAAAGAATATTTTAGGTACAATCATTCATTCTCCTAGTTGATATATTGAGGGGGCAGAATTAACTACCCCCTCTTATTAGGTTAAGCAGCGGGGACCCAGACTATAGCGTGATTCTGAGGGAATCTTAATTGAAATCCTGATTCACCACGCATTGCCTCTAAGAAAGCATCCTGTCCAGGGTCTTGAATATTACCGTATATCTTGTCAGGTCTAAGGACCATACGTCTCATATTCTGTGGGTCAATACTGATTAATAGGTCTCTAGGCGGAATCTGAATCTGTCCGAATATCCATTTAGGTACGTTAATAGACGGAGTATTATCCATACCTGGGTCGTGAATGAATTTCACTAGAATACCAGAACTAGACTCATACTGATAATACTGAAGCCCAAAGCTAAGCTGTGAAGGCTTCTGTAATTGAACAGCTCCACCCATTATGGCACCTTCATTAGTAATTAATCTAGTGTATCTATTGAGCTTATTACAGAAGTTCTGAGAGCATAGGAAGGTAAGAGATTTAGTGCCTTGCTGTCTGAATGCAGCTAAGGAATCAGCTAGTCTATCTAACCATTCAATGAATTTACTATACTCGGCAAGTGTAGAACTCCAAGTCACATTTGGTAATGGCATACGCATATATCTAATAGGATGTAAAGCGTAATCCATTAGACCACCAGTCGTACGGATAGGTTGTCCTTTAACGAAGTTGTTAGTATAGTTAGAATCATTAAAGCCAGAGACTACAGTCTCACCTTTGATTCCATACATAAATGCAGCTTGCATCTGTTTCTTATAAAGAGTGAAGTATAAATCACGTGTAGTCTGGAAATCATTTTCAAATCTAAAAGAGCTTGCTTGAGTAGTACCAGTTATACCATAACTAGGAGAAGCAAATATCTGAGTGAAGTTCATCATTCTTTCTCTTCCAGCTGTCAGATTACCAGATGGCGTGAACTTATCACCCTCTGGAATACCATAAGGTGCAACAGTAGGACTTCCTAACATAATCATACGGTCTATAATACCTGCATATTCCCGAGCTATTTCGGGTTTCCAAGCAGTACCATCCCTTCCAATAAGTGCAGTTATACTAGCATAAGTATCAGAAGGAGTATCAGTATATGCACTAAACGTAGGCGTACCATTAGTATATGGCAAACTTATCTGAATAGAACTAATAACCTTAGTTCCGAATGCAGCTCCAAGGTCAACCTGAGGTAAATCAGCTGCAGTAAGAGGAGTATTAGAATCAGTAAAGTCTAAAGCAATAGCAAGATAAATATCGCTACCAGATAGATTACCATAGTAGACGGAATGTATTCTAGCTAATACCTGGTTATAGATAGTTCTAGTAACAGTTGAGCCTGCATCATTCGTAGAAGCTACAGTAAGTGTAGGAAATGCCATATAGACAGGCGCCATAGCCTTAACTGGATTATCAGTATCACCATAGAATAACAATTCACCAGTAGCAGTTGCTACATTCCAACAATAGTATCCAACATTAACTAATAGATTACGAAGTCTATTCCAGACTGGTTCTAACTGACCAACAGTATTATCGTTATTCTTTTTAAAGCAGAAAGCTACAACACCATTCTTACCATTATTGGGTGCCCAACAATTACCAGATACATAATGAGAATTAAGGATATTATTAAGCGTAGCACCGCCTGGAGCTCCAGTTGATAATTTAGTCATTGTTATTGAATTACCAGAAACAGTACCAGGAACGATAATATTAGGAGAAGAAGGTAATGAGGCTATAGGTTTAATGTCTAGAAATCCGCCAACATAATTATCACTAGTCATAGGAATAGGCATAGAAGTAGCACTAAATTTAGCACCAAAACCAGATAATGGAATAGATATGTCTCCACCAGAACCTGGAACGGTATCTTTAGTGCGTAGATTATCTAAGCCTGTATCCCACCACGAAGTACCCTTATATTCGTCAGTCCAAACGAAATAAGGCGCATTAACACTTTGAGAACCTAAGTTCTCCATTATAGTAAGCATAGGTGTCTCTTCAGGTCTATGTGTCTGAAGTGACCCATAAAGGTCAATCATATATTTATCACCTACGCCTAATATAGTTTGGGTATTTATACCAGCACCGACAGTAGTCTCAAGTTCTTGAGTGAGTCCTATCTGATTTAGATTTTTGCCGATATAATTACCAGTATATACATTTTCATTAGGCATTGTATATGTCTCCTATATATTTAAGATTATTAATTTTAATGATTTAATCCCCTAATGATTAAGGACATCAATGTATGGACTTAATCCTCTAATGATTAAGATTATCATTGTATAAGCTTAATCCCTTAATCCCAAAGGGGATTACGAGTCTTATTAGGCATATAGGAACTAGTAGGAGGTGCAGGAGTAGCAGGAATATTCTGGATAGAAGTAGGAGGTGCAGGCTGAGTGTTATAGGTAGGAGCCTGAGTAGGAGATGGAGTAGGCGGTATATTCTGAGATTCAGTTTCAGCTTCCTTAAATGCCTTATAGAGTTCAATCAAGTCGTTAGGTGTTAAGCTGTTCATAAAGCTTATGAAGTCTTGAGGATTCACTCCTTGTGAGGTACATAAGCCTATGAGTTGTTCCATAGCTTGTTGTTCATTCGCATTGTTATCATTCATAGTAGGAGACTCTGGCATAGTCGGCTCTGCATTCGTATTCTGAGCATTAGCATCATTCATCAGATAGGCATCATACGGATTATAGTTATTTGTCTCAGGAGACGGATTAAAGGTAGGAGTTTCAGTCGGCGCTGGATTACCGTATCCTGTCATACTAGGATTCGGTGTAGGCGGTGTTGCAGTAGGATTTAAGGTCATAACTGCAGCTAAAGCCTGAGTGAACTGAGGTGTTTTAACAAACTCTTCAAGTTGTTGATAATACTTCAGCTTATCAGGCGGTATTGTCTCCTGAGTCTGAGTTTGGTTTTGCGATAAAAGTTGTTCTGAAATCATTCCGTGTACTGAGCCTGAACCATTGAAGTAGTTGTCTATAATCTGACGCTGTATTTCAGGCACAAAGTTTTCAGTACCAAAGCGATAATCTACAGATAGATTATCTCGTTTTAGACTATTAGGCTGTATGTTGTTAGACATATCAATAGAGCGATTATCTAAGTTGTCAACATTGTAGTTAGGGTTAGGTGATGTAAGATTATTGTAATCCATTTGTTATACTCCTCATTCTAGGTTGAAGTTATTGTTATAAGCTTGTGTCCAATCTAAGACCTCAGGCTCTTGTTCTTTAGCTCTTAATTTAGCTTTCTCTATTTCTAATTCTACTTCATTAAGAAGCTTCTGTATCTCATTCTGTAACTCAATCTGAGCTTCTCTAGTAAGTAGCTTATTATTATATTTATCAAAGTAGTTCTTAATGCGTTGCATCTTGACTTCACTATCAATTCTAGTCTTACCTTTCATAGACTGGACTTGAATATCAGCGTCTATTAATCTCTGTTTCATACTATTAGCCAATTGTTTGAGCTCATTATTCTGTTCTTCAAGTTGATTAATCTGAGCTTGTAATTGCTTAATAGTATCATAACGCTGTATAAGTTCGTCTTTATTATCCACAGGAAGATAACGAAGTGGCATACTTGGGTCTACAGAACCTACTTGTAACAATTCTAACATTAGTCTTAACATAGCCATCTCATAGGTAGGTGTATAAGATGCAGGTATAATAGTGACATCGTAATTATCAAAGTCTAGTTCATTCATAAAGTATTGTATAGCTTTCTGTTCATCATAAGAATATTTATAAGTTGCAAGCTGAGCTTCTATCTCTTGGTCTTGTAAACCACGCTGTTTCTGATATTGTATCCAAGCTTGAACACTCTGTTCATCATCTAGATTTAAGGTCTGAGGAATATTAACAATTAAGTCTTCATCACCTAAGATACGGATAATCTTATTCTGAGGTAGATAAGCTCTTGCGTATTGTAATATTACTTTGCCTAATTGTGAACAAGCTAGTTCTATATTAGACATAAAATCTTTATAGCTATCAAGGACAGTCTGTTTCATATCAAGTAAGGCTGAAGGCTGATAACCTTTAGTAGAATCCATCATACCTAACAGTTGATTAGGTATAGTATTCCACTCCATTTCTGATTTAGCATCTTGATATAAAGTAAAGAAAGCTTGATTAAGTGGCTGTCCTTGTACTATTACTGGAGTCTCAGCTCCAGCAGTTAATACATTGATAGAACCAGGCTGAGCAAAGTGTTGCTCAAATTTTCTAACATCTGCATTTGGTATATCAGTCTCTCTAATGAATACTTTAGGATTAGACATAAGCTGAGCATTAAGTAAAGTCACACCATAAGATTTATTAATAAATCTCTGTAAGTCTTTTAAGAAGTGTACTTCACCTCTAGGATAAGGATTCTCAGCCTTATCTACATAACCAGGGATAATAGGATACTCAGTTATCTTGTCATCTAAGTATTCATCATAGACGTGATTAAAACCTAATACGGTCTGTTTCCGTATTCTATTGCGTCTAGTTCCATCTTCTAACATATAAGGCTCTTTAGAATAGACTTCATAGATACGCACAAATAGTCTATCGGGAGACCAAATATGTTCTAGAAAAGCTGAAAAAGTAGTAGTATAATTCTTATCTACGCCTCCGTAATTAGTATCAGCCCATTCCCATTGGATTTCCTTAACCATCTCATCAGTTATGCCATAATATTGCTTAACATAATCTTCTGATAGCTCACGTCTAACTAATATCATTTCGGCATCACGATATAACGGGTCAGTACAGCTAGGGTCAGGTATGACTTCATTATAAGCTAAAGTCTTAAATCTAATCATATTCTGTTGGTCAATATAGACATAGAAATAAGATACATTATCAACTGCTGCATTCTTAACGAATAGTCTCATAGCATTAATACCAGAACTATTAGCCCAAGCCCATTTGATAATCTTCTCTCCAATAGCAGCAGTATGATAATCATTATTAGTAAGTGGTATAAGCTTATACTGAGGTGGATTAGCCGCTACCATACCTACTATACCACGCATAGCTTTACGTATCTTATTCATTACAATTTCATATTGACCACGCTTCTTCAGTTCTTCTTTCTCTGCATCAGTAGATTGAAAGCCATAATAGAATCTGCGATTCTCAGTACAGGAATTAACCCAAGTAGAATAATATCCACATTCATAGCTATATATTTTAAGCCATAGCTTATGCGCTTGTTTATTGTCTATCTTAATAAGATTAGCTCTAGGTGCTTGTATATCCACTTATATCTCCGTTATTATTTTTTACCGTGTGTAGCCTTATAAGCATTCAAGGCAAATGCAGCTCGTCTAATAGTGCGTGTATCATATCTAGATTTATTTGCTAATACGTGTCTAGCATAGGCTATAGTATCAGAGTATCCAGCTTTTCTAGCTTGAGCTCTGAAGGCACCAACTGTGCCTTTCTTCTTCATCTTTGATACAGCCTTAGTAATCCATTGAGGTTGAGCCATAATGTTCTCCATTATTGTTGAACTGTTGTGAAACATAAAGTGAAATCATAATATTCCTCTTTATGTTTTAGGATAGTATGTATTTTCCCATTTAAGTCTTGGATAATAATAGGGTTTAAAAAACCAATAATCAGTGCTATAATTAAAATCATTCATTAAATAATTATTATCTCTCATCTTATTATCTATTAAACCATTATCAGTTGGTAATAAAGTATCTTCTTCTATATCACTTATTTCTTTATTCCATAGACAATTAGTTTGAGTAGATGTACAACCATCTACTCTTGAACCACAGAAGCCTTTCTTAGTAGTTCCCGCACCAAGTATAGTAGTATTGGCATAACAATTAGAATAATATTTATTGCCAGAAGCTTGAGTGCATTGGTCTAATCCTACAAATCCACCAACTGCAGTAGCAGAAGTCATATTGATAACGGATTGAGAATAGCAATTTTCAATTTTGAAATTAGAATTTTCTTTCAGTCCAGTTAATCCCCCGATATAGGTTCCATATCCCCTAATATTACATTTAGAATAATTATTAGTAAATGTATTAGCTGTACCAATATTTCCTGCTAATCCACCAATATAGGAGCTTCCAGACAATCCTTCTATATCTACTTCTGCAGAACAACCAGAAGCTGAACATAATTGTCCACTAAGCCCACCAATACTATTACCCCTACATTTAATAGAACCAAATACGTGACAATTAATAGTAGTATTCCAATTAAATCCACATAATAAACCTATTCTATTAATACTTATTGAAGAAGGAATATTTATATTTCCATATAACCAAATATTTTTTAATGTTCCCGTTCCAGAAACACAACCAAATAATCCAGTTCCATCTGTATTGGTATTATAAGTATTCTCAAAAAAACCCGTTATTTTATAATTATTACCATCGTATGTACCAGTAAATCTATTAGAATAAGTTCCAATAGATGGAAAATGAGTATTAGGGTCTAAGGCTATATTACATAATTGAAGATAATAACTACTTAATCCATTACGGACATCATTAAGTTGAGCTGGACAAGCTACAGGATATGGATTAGCTGATGTACCATTACCAATATAAATATCTACAGGTATAACTATATCTTGACAGCCCATACCTGATATAGCTAAATAATCTGTAGTAGTTCCTAGTTCTGTATAATTAAGTTTAATATAAATAATACTATCATCCTGACTAGTTATAGTAAGTGATGATACATAATCATCATCATCACTACTGACCAATAGTTTTGGACCACAAGAGATATAAGTAGGCTTAGTATCAGATTTATAAATAAAAATAGATTGATAACCAGTATTAGCTGACTTATCAGGATTAGCACCATATTTAACAGAAAAAGGAACAAGATTAGTAGAGATTATAATTCCTGTATTATCTATATATTTATCTATAAGCTTATTATTAGAATTATAGACTTTAATAAGTTTACAATAACGAATTTGGTCAGGGAAACTAAAATGATAATGTTCTTGATAATCACCAAATCTTTCTACAAAGACAGTACCTATATTACCATCAGGAAATTTAATCTCTGCAGAGATAAGTTTGTCATTAGAATCATATTTTAAGTTATTGTAAAGCTCATAGTCTTCAGTTAAAGCAAAATCTCTAAATTTAGTTTCAGTTGATAAACAACTTTGAGTAAGTTCGTCATATGTAGGAAAACTATGGCAGTGGTCTGCTCTAGCATACTCTATAGAGGTACCTACTTGAGAGTTGCCAGGTATTATGCCACTCGGCATTGACTGTGTTGGCTTAATAAGATAGGTTGTATTAGACCAAGTATTACCTTTTCCTATCTTAACATAACCTGTATCAGTCTCTAATCCTAGTTCTCCAGAATTAAGAATAGGATTATCACTATTCCACTGAGAACTAGAGGCTCTCTTTACAAGTAGTTTTAGCGAAGTAGACCACGCCATATTATTTAGTTTTCTTCTTTATGGTTTTAGGATGAGAATTATCTTTGATGGTAGACATCATAATGTTCTTACTGAAGTTATCGATCTGATTATTAAGCTCAGCTATAGTGGTATTGAGACTATTGATAATAGCTTCTTTATCAGTAATAACTCTATCTTTTTCATTTATAAGATTCTTAATTTTCTCTAATTCAGAAGTTAAATTATTGATTTCTACTTGAGCATTATATAGCTCTTGTTTAAGTTGATTAAATTCAGATTCATTATTAGTAGACTTAGTTTTAAGATTACTTAACTCTTTCTCTTTTTCATTAATAGTATTAGATAAGTTAGTTATATCTAAGTCTTTCTTAGTAATTGTAGTTTGAAGATTTGTAATCTCAGATTTAAGCTGAGATATTTCAGCTAAAAGATTAGCTTCACTATTACTTGATTCATTCATTCTAATCATAAGAGTATTAGTTTGCTCTTCTAGTTGTCTAACTCTAAGGGCTTGTTCTCCATACCATTTAATAAACTGTTCAAGGTCAATCGTAGAAGTTTCTTCGTTCATAATTAACTCCAAGTACCCCCGTCTATAGTATCAGTATAAGTAAATGCAGTACCACCAGAATTAACTGCTACTAATTTACTTCCGTTACCAGAAGTAGGTATAACAGATTGTTCAAGATTAATAGTATCCCAAGTAATACTACCTGATGTAGTTTTAAGAACAAGTCCTGCTCTTGCTACGCCAATAGATAGGTTTTTCCATTCAGAACCAGAAAAATAAAGTATATCACCAGCAGTTAATGTGCTAACATTAAATTTATTAATATCATTAAGTTCTAATTGAGACCACTCTAAATTAGTTGTACCTTTTCTTAATACTTTAGAAGAACTATCTGGACCAGCTAGATTAACCCATTTAGTACCATTATGATAGAGTATATGATTAAGTGCTGGGTTAGTTAATGTAACATCAGATAAAGTAGCTAAGGCTTGAGCGCCTGCACCACTGAATTGTGTCCAAATACATTTTTTTTCAACAGGATTAACCTGTGATATAACCCATCCTGTATTCTGATTAATAGTTCCCTGTTCAACAAAAACAAATATACCAGCATCTAACGAATCAAAGCTTTCTACTTGTTTCAATTGAGCTGGATTTTCAGCATCACCTATTATTTCAACAGTATAAATATTATTATATAAATCACCAGGTCTATTCTTAACTAGAACACGCATACCTGGAGTAAAAGTTATACCATCTATAGAGCCTACTTTAGTATATGGAGCAGTTAGAGCACCTTCAGAATAAGTCCAATCAGATAATGTTTCAGATGGTGTAGTAGCACAAACTACAGATTCTCTTATATCTAAACCTTGTATATAAGTCTGTATTTGATTGTCTACATATTGTTTATTAGTAACATCATTACCATTATTAGGACTAGTAGTTATTGTTACAGTATTAGTAAAATTGACTGGACCATTAAATCTCTGAGTTTTATCAAAGGCAAATTCATTATCTTCATCAGTAAATACAGGATTCTGTCCTGCAATAACTCTAATTGTACCATTATCATTAATGTAAAGTTTTTTACCATCAGTAGACCAACCTAAACTGTAACTATCTAGGTTGCTAGTAGTGGGAACGCCAGTACCACGCCGTATGATTATTTTGTTATAAGGCATTATATTCTCCTAAATTTATTTACCAAGTTCCACCATTGATTTCAGATTGTTGAATATATTCTTGGATATATTCAA
>ERZ724510.869-NODE-869-length-17456-cov-5.876042_pt1 | contig 17456 bp, 14 predicted proteins | sample MGYA00376043_ERZ724510 | MGnify/ENA primary metagenome ERZ724510 (study PRJEB28724, sample SAMN07190888) | wastewater metagenome | isolation source: influent of sewage treatment plant in Hong Hong | place: USA: Christiansburg, Virginia | collected 2016-03-01 ... | reverse complement strand
CTACAAGCAGAAACACCAATAGCAACAACCATATATCAAATTTTGTCGGAGCCATTACCTGCAGATGAAGGCTTTAGAAAAATAGAAGAATTGCTCATGTAATTTTTTGTTAACCAACACCATTGCTACTATCATCGTTCTCGGTGTCACTCACTTCAAGGGTTATAACAATATTCAACATAAAGAAGAAGTGATAGAGCATTTACGTCATCTTTTCTTAAAAGAGTTTTTAAAAAATGAATCTACTTTTTTATTAAATTCATCAGCATGTTCTATTAGAGTAGCATGCCCAGAATTGGGCAATATCCATAAATTTGCATTGGGTTTACATATTTATTCCATGAGCGTTAGAATAATTACTGGCAACTTTATTATTGCCATAATCAATTTTGCTTTGACAAAAGGCGGTACATGAAATTGTAAAAAGTACAAGAAGAAAAAATAGTTTATGCACTGTAAAAATATTAAAGTAAGCAACTTGAAAAGTAAATAAACTGTTCAGTAGACAATACAATTAACCTGTTACAAACAGTAAAAATAAACTAAGCTAAGAATATTTAATTTGGAGAGGGTTATAAAAAAATTACTCTTCCAATCTTTCGTCTACAGCATTGGCAAACATTCTGGCACTCATTTTTTTCAATGGATTTTGACGTGCATCAGCAAAGCCATTTCTTCTTCTTACAATATCTATGGCTTCGTAAGTAGCAGCTAAGAAAGAGGCATCATCAGCCTTGCTTTTTCCTGCAATATCAAAAGCAGTTCCATGATCTGGACTTGTTCTAATAACTGGTAAACCTGCTGTATAATTTACGCCTTCGCCAATGGCTAAAGATTTAAAAGGAATCAATCCTTGATCGTGGTACATGGCTAAAACGCCATCAAATTTTTCGTGTTGTGCTCTTGCAAAAAAGGCATCGGCACTGTATGGTCCAAAAACCATCATCATTTCTTTGGCCTCTTTAATTGCAGGCTTAATAATTGTTTCTTCTTCGTTACCAATTAAACCTTCATCGCCTGCATGTGGGTTTAATCCCAATACTGCTAAACGTGGTTTTTCTATACCAAAATCTTCTTTTAATGTACCGTTCATGATACGTAGTTTTCTAACAATATTTTCTTTGGTAATGTGGTTAGCAACTTCTGCAATAGTTACATGTTCTGTAACCAATCCAACTTTTATATTTTCGGCAACCATAAACATTAAAACATCGTTGGCTTCAAAAACATCTTTAAAATAAGGGGTGTGACCACTGTATTTAAAGTCGTCGCTATAAATATTTTTTTTGTGAATTGGGGCAGTAACTAAAGCATCTATATGCCCATCTTTTAAAGCAGCAGTTGCTTGTTGTAGCGATAGTAAAGCATATTTTCCACCAAGTTCATTTAATTGCCCAGGTGTAATGGCTACTTCTTCTTCCCAACAATTAAATACATTTACTTGTTTGGCATTTAAACGAGTTAAATCTTTACAACTTGTATAAACAAAATTAATATCGGGTAAAGTTTTTCTGTAAAAGTTAATACTCTTATTGCTTGCAAAAATTACTGGTGTACAAATTTCAAGAATGCGACTGTCGTGTAATGATTTAATGATTAACTCTAAACCAATGCCATTAATATCGCCAGATGTAAATCCTACAGTTGGCTTTTGCAATTCAATGTTCATAAAAAAAAATTATGTGGGTGAAGATAAGCTTTTGTTGATGTTTTTTTTGTAGGTGCTACAACAAGTTATTTTTTTCGTTTATACTTTTTTCTAGGATTTCTTTTATGATGGTAGATTGCAATTACAGTAACGATTTGGTTTAAATCATCGATTGTATAAATTACGTTGAATGGATATTTTTCTACACCAAGTTCATAAAAGTTTTTATACTTATTCTGCCATCTTTTAGGATTTGTACAAATAAGTTGAAGTGTATGATTAATTGCTATTATAAAATTTTCGGCAGCAGTTGAACTTCTTTCTATATACCAAAAAACAGAATCTTCATATTCTTTTTGTGCAGCTTCAAGTAATTGGTATAAATATGCCATTATGGTTTTGAAGACTTTATTATTTTCTGAATTCTTTTCTGACTATCCTTTGCCGAAACTACTACAGCTTTTCCAGTTTTAAAACGGCTATTTCTTTCGTCTAATTTCACCTTAAATTCTTTGGTATAATTTGATGAAATATCTTCAATATCAGCTTCAATAATTGTGTATAAAGCTTTTAGCTTTTTACTATCAGCAACTTCAAGATAATTGTGTAATTTTTGTTTTATGCTAGTTGTTGTCATAAAAAAGTGTATTTGTACAAACTTAATTTTTTTAAATTTACCCTTTATTGGCCAATTGCCCACAAGCTGCATCAATATCTTTACCTCTACTTCTTCTAAGCCTTGCATTTACTTTATTACTTTCTAAGTGCCTCATAAAAGCATCTGTAACTTCTTCATCGGGTTTGGTAAAACGAAATTCTGAAATTGGGTTATACTCAATAATATTAATTAAATCGGCAGGTATTTGTCGGTAAATTTTAATTAAATCGTTGGCATCTTGTTCACTATCGTTCAAGTTTTTAAATAAAATATATTCAAGTGTAATTTCGTTGCCAGTTTGCTTATAAAAATAATTTAGTGCTTCAATTAACACCTTAATGTTATTGGTTTCATTGATTGGCATAATTTGATTTCGTTTTGCATCGGTTGGTGCATGTAAACTTAAGGCCAACTTAAAACGTACTTTATCATCGCCCAGTTGTTTAATTTGTTTAGCAACGCCTGCAGTAGAAACTGTAATACGAGTTTGGCTCATAAATAAACCATCTTCTGCACTAATTCTTTCAATGGCTTTTAATACATTTTTATAGTTCAATAAAGGCTCGCCCATACCCATAAAAACAATATTGCTTAGCTTTTGGTTATAGGTTGCTTCACTTTGTTTGTTTAACAAAACAACTTGGTCATAAATTTCATCGTAGCTAAGGTTACGCTTTCTATCCATATAACCTGTAGCACAAAACTTACAACTTAGGCTACAACCAATTTGAGAAGAAACACAAGCTGTTTTTCTCTTTTCTGTAGGAATCAACACACCTTCTACTAAATGGTCGTCAAAAGTTTTAAATCTACTTTTTATAGTTCCATCATCACTGTGTTGTATAGCGTCAACTCTAAGAGCAGGTAGGGTAAATTCTGATTCTAATTTTTGTCTTAAGTCTTTACTTAAGTTCGTCATATCCTCAAAGCTGGTGGCATGTTTTTGCCATAGCCATTCCCAAACTTGTTTTGCACGAAATTTTTTTTCACCAATTTTTAAAAAATGAGTTTCAATTTCGTCATAAGAGAAGTTCCTAATATTTTCCATGTTGCAAAGATAACAGCCACTTGGATAAAGTAGTTGTTATACTTAGGTATGGTTAAAATGTATTAAAAAGTACCTTTAATAAGCTTTAAAGCTTCAGGATCATAATCTTTTAAAACAATTTTTAAACAATTGAGTAAAGTGGGTAAAGTACCATCGCATTGGCGACGAAGCAATGTGCCTAAATCGTAATAGCTAATTTCAGTTGAAAAATTAGGAAACATTTTAATACTTGTTTCCGTTGGGAAAAGCTTTTTATGAGCATACTCCAATTCAGTCCAAACATTAAAGTCCTTAACTGTTTTGGCATTGGCTAAATAGTGATTGCCCACTGCTACCCAAGTTTGTTTTTTGCCCATTATATATGCTAAGTATTTAGTAAAGTCTCTCATATATTCTTTAAGCGACAAATTATATATGGTTTGATATGTTGCTTGTTCAAACTTATTGTTTGGTTTAACATACAATTGGTTAAATGCTGCTTGAATACCTTCGGCAGAGTAAAAGAAAAACTCAGGAACATATCCATTTTCATCCTTTACCATTTTAACATGTTTTCCAAAAAGCGATTTTTTAAATTGTTGAATGAATACTTTATTAAATTCATCGTTATGGTAATAATATTCTGGAGTAATGGCATCAGCAATTCCATATATCGATGGAAAACCATTGTATTTAAAAGATTTTACAACATTATAGGTTGGGTACTCTTTATCAAAATCTAGCGTTTTAAATTTTAAGGTAGTATCTGGATATGTTTCAGGAGAATAATATTCAGGATTTAATTGGTTTAATAAATAATTTTCAACAATCTTATTCCTTGTTTGAGGTAAGTTGTTTAATGGTTTTGCTAATGTAAATGCAGTTGCTACAATAAAAACTGCAGAAATGATTATGAAGTTCTTTTTCATATTAGTGAATTAATAAAGGGTTAAATATTAGCACATAATTAGCTGTTTTATTTTGTAAATAAAATACCCATTACTTGGTATTCTTGCAATAGTACACTTGTGAATATATAATATAAATCCTTTTCCTTTGCAGCTTAGACTACAAAAATTTACTTTTATGAAACCCTGTTATATAATAGATGCAGTAAGAACGCCCATAGGAAGATATGGTGGAAAATTAAGTACAATTCGCCCAGATGATTTGTTGACACTTGTTATTAAAGCTTTAGTGCAACGCAATGCTTCGATTGATGTAAATATGATTGAAGATGTAATTGCAGGAGCAGCCAATCAAGCAGGAGAAGACAATAGAGATGTTGCAAGAATGGCAGCATTGTTGGCAGGTTTGCCCATTACTGTTGGGGGAAATACTGTAAACAGATTGTGTGCAAGTGGCTTGCAAAGTATTATGGATGCAAGTCGTGCTATTATGTGTGGTGAAGGCATGTTGTATATTGCTGGTGGAGTAGAAAGTATGACAAGAGCACCGTTTGTTACTGCCAAAAGCGATGGGGCTTGGAGCAGAAAAGCAGAAACTTACGACACCACAATTGGTTGGCGTTTTACCAATAAAAAATTGGCTGAAATGTATCACCCTTTTGCGATGGGCGAAACTGCTGAAAATGTAGCCAAGCAATGGAATATTGGTAGAATAGAACAAGATGAATTTGCTTATCATTCTCAACAAAAATATGCACAAGCACTTGCGTCGGGTAAGTGGAGCAATGAAATTGTGGGTGTAGAAATTACAGAAAATAAAGAAGCTGTTATTTTTAAACAAGATGAACATCCAAGACTAACTTCAATAGAAAAGTTAGCTGGTTTAAAACCTGCTTTTGCAAAAGAAGGAACTGTAACTGCTGGAAATTCATCTGGTATTAACGATGGAGCAGCTGCTGTTTTATTGGCAAGTGAAGAAGCTGTGAAGTTGTTTAATTTAATGCCTTTGGCAAGAGTTGTAAGCATGGGTGTTGCAGGTGTAGATCCAAGTATTATGGGTATTGGTCCAGTACCTGCAAGTAAAAAAGCTATGCAACGTGCAGGGATTGGTGTAAATAATTTAGACTTAATAGAATTGAACGAAGCCTTTGCTTCTCAGTCTATTGCTTGTGCAAGAGATTTAGAATTAGACATGACCAAAGTGAATGTAAATGGTGGGGCAATTGCTTTGGGTCATCCTTTGGGTTGTAGTGGATCTCGTATTACAACAACATTGTTGCATGAGTTAAAAAAACGCAATGCAAAATACGGATTGGCAACAATGTGTGTAGGTGTTGGACAAGGTGCTGCAATTGTATATGAAGGATTGTAATTGTTGACTTTTTTTGCTTTTTTGTAATTTCTAATTTAGATAGTATTGTACAAATTTTAAACTATACAATTATGTGGTGGATATATGCTTTATTATCTGCACTATTTGCTGCATTTACAGCCATTTTTGCTAAAGTCGGAATTAAAGGAGTTGATACAAATTTGGCAACAGCAATCAGAACAAGTGTTGTATTGGTGTTTGCATGGAGTATTGCTTTTTTTAGCAACAAAAATATATCTGTACAAAACCTAACAAAGCAAAATTGGTTATTTCTTATTCTTTCTGGTGCTGCTACTGGCTTATCTTGGATATTTTATTTTAAAGCATTACAATTGGGAAAAGTATCTCAAGTTGCACCTGTAGATAAATTAAGTGTGGCACTTACTATTCTTCTTGCATTTGTTTTTTTAGGTGAGCCACTAACAATAAAAACAGTATTGGGTGCATCTTTAATTATTGGTGGTACAATTGTATTGATTGTTTAAATTAATAGATAAAGAAAGCTTTTTTCAAGTAAGTCTACTGCAAAGTATCTTCACTAAATTATACCTTAATTTTTATCATCACAAATCAATGCAAAAGCTGAACGGTGTAGCTTTATAATCTTGTTTATTGTTAACTGAAAAATGAAAAAATCTTTTTTTAAAATACTTGTTTTTTTATTGTTTGAATTGGTATCAATTAGTTCCTATGCACAATGCAATACAATCATCAATACATTTCCATATCAAGAAAATTTCGAGACAAATAATGGTCAATGGGTAATGAATGGAGGTACATGGGAATGGGGAACTCCAACAAAACGAATTATTAATAAAGCAGGTAGTGGAAATAAATGTTGGGTTGTTGGTGGACTAAATATTGGCCAACTGTACGGTGCTAGCGAAAATTCAGTTTTACAAAGTCCTTGTTTTGATTTTAGCAATTTGCAAAATCCATACATAAGTTTTAAAGTAATTTGGGAAGTAGAATGGATTTGGGATGCTGTTACATTTGAGTATTCGGATAATGGAGGAAATAGCTGGAATATTTTGGGCACAAATAATGATAATGCCAATTGTTTAAATGCAAACTGGTACAATGCTACTGGTGCAAAAAAAGGATGGTCGGGTAATGTTCAGCCTTCTGCAACATCAGGATCGTTTAACTGTTTAGGAGGTAATGGTAGTGGCAATTGGGTTATTGCAAAACACGTAATGGCAATGCTTGCTGGCAAACAGCAGGTAATGTTTCGATTTCGTTTTTCTGGCAGTCCCATTTGTCGTGAGTATTATGAAGGCTTTGGCATAGATGATATTGTTATTAAAGAAATGCCCATTTTAGGAGCTGATTTCAGTTATAACTGTGAGGCAAATAACAAAGTAAATTTTATAAATAATTCTGGTGGATGTCCAACAAGTTTTTTATGGAATTTTGGCGACATCGCTTCTGGCATAAACAATACATCTACCGATGCAAATCCTATACATGTTTTTTCATCACCCAACAATTATACAATAACACTCACTTCATTTTATGCAGGTGCTCCACTTTCTGTAATTAGTAAAAATATTACTGTAGTAAATGTAATGCCTGTTGTAGTAAGCAATATAAAATGTAATGGAGATGCAACAGGTAAACTGAGTGTAACCGTTTTGCCAGTAAGCAATCAGTACAATTATAGTTGGAATACAAATCCTGTTCAAACAACATCATCAATAGAGTTTTTAAAAGCAGGCAATTATACAATTACAGTTAATGGAACAAATGTTTGTACTACATCGCAAACAATTCAGCTTACACAGCCCGATAGTTTACTTATAACACCAATTGTTGGCAATGCAAAATGTGGCAAAAATTCTGGTATGATAGATGCAAATGCTAAAGGTGGAACAACGCCTTATCAGTATCAATGGTCAACAGGAGCCAATACACAAGTTGCTACTGCACTTTGGCCAAATAATTACTTTTTGAACGTTACCGATCATAATAATTGTTCAGCATCAGCAACCAACCTCTTGGTTAAGAATATTGAAAATAACATTGCTGTTTTTTTAGGAAATGATACAGTTATTTGCCCTGGCGATAAATTAATTTTAGATGCAGGCAGCTTTGCGTCATATAAATGGCAGAACAATGCTACCACATCTACTTTTACTGTTACTAAAACTGGCAAGTACAATGTAGTTGTTGTTGATGCTGATGGTTGCACTGCAACAGACGAAATTGATGTAACCGTTGATTGTACAGATGTATTTTTCCCATCAGCATTTACACCCAACGGCGATGGGAAAAACGAAAATTTTGGACCATTGGGGAATATTGCTGCATTAAAGAACTACACGTTAAAGGTGTTTAATCGTTTTGGACAAATTGTTTTTGAAAGCAACAATCCATTTAAAAAATGGGATGGAAAATTTAAAGGAATTGGGCAAACTGAAACTTTTGTTTGGATGGCCAACTATTCAATTAATGGAGGGATTAATTACAGTAAAAAAGGAACTATTATAATTATGCATTAGTTTGTTTATTATACCTTCTTTTGCTTAAATGATTTGGTTCGTTCCCTCACGAACCAAGGTGAAAGCCTTTAGCTACTAAATTTTAATTTAAAAACACGATTCTTCTCATTATAAAACAAGGGAAAGTTCATTGCCAGTTGCTAACCCTTTTAGTGAAAGAGTAAAACACCTACCATTCGTAAAAAATAATTTGTATATAGTGTTTATGATAACTACTTTTAAAGTTCACCCTAATAAAAACTGTTTATGAAAACAAGATTTCTTACAATAGCCTTTTGTTTAACTACAGCTCTTGGTTTTACACAAAGCAATGCATTGTGGTTGCGTTATCCTTCAATTTCACCAGATGGAAAAACCATTGCCTTTGGGTATAAAGGAGATATTTATAGAGTTGACGCAAGTGGTGGTGTTGCAGTACCATTAACAATTCATGAAGCACAAGATATGATGCCTGTTTGGAGTCATGATGGAAAAACCATAGCATTTGCTAGCGATCGTTATGGAAATTTTGATGTTTTTACCATGCCTGCAACAGGTGGTGCACCAACCCGTTTAACGTATAATAGTGCAGCAGATTATCCTTCAGATTTTTCAGTAGATGACAAACAGGTAATTTTTGGTAGTGGACGTAACTCCACTGCTCAAAGTATTCGTTTTAGTATACGCATGTTTAAAAATTTATACAGTGTACCAGTTACAGGTGGTCGTTCTGTTTTAATCAGTGCTGCAGGTATGGAGAATGCTCATTACAACAACGATGGCTCACAAATTGTTTTTCAAGATACAAAAGGGTATGAAGATGAGTGGCGTAAACACCATACATCTTCTGTTACAAAAGATATTTGGTTAATGGATGTAAAAGCCAATACCTATCGCAAACTCAGCAGTTTTGAAGGAGAAGATAGAGAACCTATTTTTAGTAAAGATGGGCAGTACGTATATTATTTAAGTGAGAAAAAAGGTGCTCAAAACATTTTTAAAACACCAGTTGTATTACGCATTGCAGAACAACAATTAACATCTTTTGAAAATCATCCCATACGCCATTTAAGTGTTAGCAATAGCAATACACTTTGTTTTAGTTATGATGGAGAAATTTATTCCATGACGGAAGGCAGTATTCCAAAAAAAGTGGAAGTTCAAATTTATAATGATGGACGTGCAGGTGTAGAAAAAAATATTCCCATTAATGGCAATGTTTCAGAATTTGAACTTAGTCCCAATGGTAAAGAAGTTGCTTTTGTAACAAGAGGCGAAATTTTTGTAAGTAGTGTAGATGGTGGACAAACAAAACGCATTACCAATACACCACAACAAGAGCGTATGGTTTCTTGGAGTCCTGATAGTAAAAATATTATTTATTCAGCCGAAAGAAATGACAATTGGGATATTTATAAAGTAAGTATTGTACGTGCCGATGAACCTTATTTTTACACATCTACAATTTTAAAGGAAGAGCCTGTAATTGCTACAGATAAAGAAGAATATCAAGCAAAATATTCTCCAGATGGAAAAGAGATTGCTTATGTAGAAGAACGAAACAGTGTAAAAATTTTCAATATTGCCACGAAAAAAAGTAGAGTTGTTTTTCCTTTTGGCCACAACTATTCTTATAGCGATGGAGACTGGGATTTTCAATGGAGTCCTGATAGTAAATGGTTGATGGTAGATGATCAAAAAGGATTTTGGTTGGCTACCAATGCAGCATTAATTAAAGCTGATGGAAGTAAAGAAATTTTATATCCTATCAATGGTGGTTATGGAGAAGGTAGAAGTAAATGGGGTATGGGTGGTAAATTATTTACATGGGTAAGCGATAAACAAGGAAGACGTTCATTGGCTTTAAGTGGTAGTAGAGAAGTAGATATATATGCTGCATTTTTTGATAAAACGGCATACGATAAATTTTTGCTGAGCAAAGAAGATTTTGATCTGCTAAAAGAAAAAGAAGGGAAGGAGAAAAAAGACACTGCAAAAAAAGAAGAACCAATTGCCAAAACAAAAGATAAAAAAACTAAGTCAACTAAAGATACAGTTGCAGTAAAAGACAGTGCTCTACAATTGGATTTAGTAGATATTGAAAACAGAAAAGTTAGATTAACCATCAACAGTTCTACAATTAGCGATTATGTATTAAACAATGATGGAAGCAAACTCTACTATCTTGCTTCATTTGAAAAAGGATACGATTTATGGGTTACTGAACCTCGTACCCACGAAACTAAAATACTAGCAAAATTAATGGGCAGCCCAAGTGGTTTAATATTGAGCAATGATGGTAAAAATATTATTCTTACCAACAATGGAGGGTTGGTAAAAGTAGAAACTCAAAGTGGTCAAGTATCACCAATTGGTGTTAGTGGAGAAATGGTACTAAATGCTGCTGGCGAAAGAGATTATATTTTTAATCATGCTTGGAGGCAAGTAAAAAAGAAATTTTACGACCCCAAACTTCATGGTGTAAACTGGGAAATGTATAAGAAAGCATACGCTAAATTTTTACCACATATTACCAATAACTACGATTTTCAGGAGTTGATGAGTGAAATGTTGGGAGAACTGAATGCATCACATACTGGTAGTGGTTATAGATATATGAGTCCAGGTTCTGATGCTACTGCTGCATTGGGTTTGTTGTATGATGAAACCTTTACTGGCAAGGGATTAAAAGTAGATGAAGTAATTGCTGGTGGACCAATAGACAAAGCTGAAAGCAAAGTAAAAGCTGGTAGCATTATCGAAAAAATTGATGGTGTTGAAATAACAGATTTATTAGATTGGAATCAATTGTTAAACAGAAAAGCAGGAAAAAATGTATTGTTGAATTTTTACAATCCCGATAGCAATTCAAGATTTGAAATGGTTATTAAACCAATCAATCCTGGAGTTGAAGGGATGCTATTGTATAAACGTTGGATGAAACGCATGAATGAAATGGTAGCAAAATTAAGTGGAGGCAAAGTAGGCTATGTACACGTTGAAGGAATGGATGATGATAGTTTTAGAGAAGTGTATGATGAAGTGTTGGGAAAAAATATAGAAAAAGAAGCATTGATTGTAGACACTCGTTTTAATGGTGGTGGTTGGTTACACGATGATTTGTGTACTTTTTTAAGTGGCAAACGTTATTTAGATTTTGCCCCACAAGGCAATCGTGTAAAAGGTGCAGAACCTGCAGGCAAATGGCAAAAGCCAAGCTGTGTATTAATGAGTGAAAGCAATTATAGCGATGCTTTTCTTTTTCCGTATGCATATAAACAAAATGGAATTGGCAAATTAATTGGTATGCCAGTTCCAGGAACAGGAACTGCAGTTTGGTGGGAATTTCAAATAGATCCAACTATTTATTTTGGTATACCTATGATTGCAACGATTGGTAAAGAAAATAGACCAACAGAAAATTTGCAACTTGAACCAGACATTAAAGTAGCATTGCCTTATGAAGAATTTTTAAGAGGAAAAGATGCACAATTGGAAGCTGCAGTAAAAGAAATGCTGAAAACAATTCGCTAAAAAATAACCACAAAAAAGCCGATGAAATTTTCATCGGCTTTTTTAGTTTTATACATCTTTTTTAGTTAGGTAATCATTGTATCAATTGATTTCTTCATGCTCAACATTACAGCCATATTTAGATTACTACATTAATCATTTTGTTTTTTACAAAGATGATTTTTTTAGGTGGTTTGCCTTCTAACCATTTTTGAACAATTTCATTTTGTAATACAATAGGTTCAACATCTGCCTGAGTGGCATCTATTGGAAACGTAAGTGTAGTACGCATTTTACCATTGATACTTACAGGATATTCTTTAGAATTTTCAATTAAAAATTGAGCATTGAAAATTGGATAAGTAGCATCTAAAATACTTCCTTCATTGCCCAATGCATTCCACAATTCTTCTGCAATATGAGGAGCATAAGGCGTTAATAAAATAAGTACTTGCTCTAAAATTTCTTTTTTAGTACATTTTAAATCTGCCAATTCGTTTACACAAACCATGAATGCAGAAACTGCTGTGTTGTAAGAAAAACGTTCTGTGTCTTCATCAATTTTTTTGATGGTTTTATGCAACACTTTTAATTCTTCGGCAGTAGCCTCACCTCCAGCCCTCTCCAAAGGAGAGGGAGTTGTGGTCGTCCAAATTGGAACACCATCAACTATTTTCCCATTGATTGGCTTTGATTCGCTATAAAATAAACGCCATAATTTTTTTAAGAAACGATGTACACCTTCAATGCCTTTTGTATCCCAAGGTTTACTAGCTTCTACAGGACCTAAAAACATTTCGTACATACGGAAAGTGTCTGCACCATATTGTTCACATAGTTCATCGGGATTAACTGTGTTGTATTTGGATTTAGACATTTTTTCTACTTCTGAACCGCAGATGTATTTGCCATCTTCTAAAATAAATTCAGCGTTGGCGTATTCTCCATTACGCCACTTTTTAAAAGCTTCAATATTCAACTCATATCCATCAACAATGTTTACATCAACATAAATAGGACTAGATTTGGCTTTGCTTGTAAATCGGACCGTTTCATTGTGTAAATTTTTTCTAATTTTTCTAAGAATTTCAATCTCTATTTCTTGATGACTTTCTTTGCTATCAGACATTAACTTTTCATGCAGGGCTTTGGATACATATATTGGATGAATATTTTCTATTTCAATGCCATTTTCATAAGTAAGTGACAATTGTACTCTATATACAAATCTACTACTGCCTTGTATCATTCCTTGATTCAACAACTTCTTAAATGGTTCTTCAAAACCAATATAACCCAAGTCGTACAATACTTTGGTCCACATACGGCTGTACAATAAATGTCCAACAGCATGTTCAGTTCCTCCAATATATAAATCAACACTGTTCCAATAATCGCTTGCTTTTCTATCTACAAAAGCTTCAGTATTGTTGGGATCCATATAACGCAAAAAATACCAAGAAGAACCTGCATAGCCAGGCATGGTGCTGGTTTCTCTTCTGACCTCACCCCTGCCCCTCTCCAAAGGAGAGGGAGAAGCAGCTTCGGTACTTAGCTTGTCTTGTATTTTTTGTATAACAATTGGCAGTTGATGTAACACTTCCTCATTTGTAAATCTTATCAATTGATACTGGTGTTCAATTAACCATTGAGTTCTTGCTTCATCATATTTTTGCTGCCCTTCTTCATTGTGATATTCACCATCAATTTCAATAATTAATTTCTTTTCTAAACAAACAAAATCTGGAATAAATCCTGCAATAGGATGTTGACGTCTAAACTTGCAATTATCAATATTTCTATTTCTAAGTTCTTGCCATAAAGCATCTTCAGCTTCGGTTGCATTTTTTCTGTTTTCCTTAGCAAATTCAGATAATATTTTCCATTGTTCGGGAGAAGTTGTATAATAATGTGGAGCAGTTGCTTGCCCCTCTCCCTTGGAGAGGGGTTGGGGTGAGGTCTGCATACTTACCCAATCTGTAATATTGGCCAATGGACCTTCACCCTCTGGGCCTGGACCATACTTTTCTACATGTGGTAATTCTAATGGCAACTCACTTGCGTCAAGTGGTGTTGCAACGCCATCTTTCCATACAATAGGAAAAGGTTCGCCCCAATAACGTTGCCTGCTAAAACCAGCATCACGCATTTTAAAGTTTACTTTTCTTTTGCCAATGCCCATTTCTTCAATCTTGTTGTTGGCAATTGCAATGGCATCTTTCATTAACAAGCCAGTTAAAAAACCACTGTTTTCTAATGTAGCTTCTTTGGTTGGGTTGGCTTCTTTACCATTAAAATGATTGCCAATAATATTGGTAATCGGAATATTAAAATGTTGTGCAAATTTAAAATCACGTTCATCGCCACAAGGCACAGCCATTATAGCACCTGTGCCATAACCTGCCAACACATATTCACTAATCCAAATAGGAATTTGTTTACCATCGAAAGGGTTGATTGCAAAAGCTCCTGTAAAAACACCACTAATATTTTTTTCAGCTTGGCGTTCTCTATCACTTCTACTTTTTACATAAGTAATGTATTCTTCAACAGCTTGTTTTTGTTCGGCACTTACAACATCATTTATCCAATCTAATTCAGGAGCAATGACCATAAAATCTACTCCAAAAATTGTATCAGGACGAGTTGTGTAAACAGTGAGCGGTGAATGGTGAATGGTCAATGGTGAATGGTCGGTAGATGCACTTTTCATTATTTGAAAACTTATTTCTGCACCCTCAGAACGACCAATCCAATTGCGTTGCATTTCTTTCATGCTTTCGCTAAAATCCACTGTTTCTAAGCCTTGTAGCAAACGATCGGCATAAGCAGTAATGCGTAAATACCATTGCCTCATTTTCTTTTTTACTACAGGATGGCCACCACGTTCACTTACTCCATTTACCACTTCATCGTTTGCCAATACAGTTCCTAAAGCTTCACACCAATTTACTTCTCCATATTTTGAAAATGCCAATCTGCGTAGCATCAACCAATCTGTTTTTTCTGCCTCAGAAAAATTGTTCCATTGTTCTGCAGAAAATTTACTGCTTCCTTTGGTTTCATACTTTTTTACCAATTCTGCAATGGGCAATGCTTTTTTACAAGTATTGCAGAAATAACTATTGAACAATTCAAGGAATATCTTTTGCGTCCACTTATAATAATTGGGATCACTGGTTTGTACTTCACGTTCCCAATCGTAACAAAAACCAATTTTATCTAATTGATTTTTAAAAGTGGCAATATTTTTTTTAGTAGTTTCTGCTGGGTGCTGACCAGTTTCAATAGCATATTGTTCTGCCGGTAAACCAAAGCTATCAAAACCCATCGGATGCAATACGTTAAAGCCTTTCAAGCGTTTGTATCTGCTATAAATATCGCTAGCAATATAACCCAATGGATGGCCTACATGCAAACCTGCACCACTTGGATAAGGAAACATATCCAATACATAATACTTAGGCTTGCTACTTTCATTGCTCACTTTATAAGCCTTGGTATCTTTCCAATGCTTCTGCCATTTTTCTTCAATCTCTGTAAACTTGTAATCCATTTGAGTAAAAACTATTTTAAAACTAAGTATGTATTTTTTTACGATTGGGCTTTACTGCCATACGCTAAATCTCCTGCATCGCCCAAGCCTGGAACGATATAACCTTTGGCTGTTAATTCATCATCAATATCGCCACACCAAATATTGATGTTGTTTCCACATTCACGTTCTATGTAATCAATGCCAATTGTAGAAGCAATTGCACAAACCACATAAATTTTTGCTGGTTTCCAATCTGCTTGTAACACAGCAATTGTTTTTACAATTGAAGCTCCTGTTGCTAGCATAGGATCGCTAATAATTACCACTCTTCCTTCTAAAGATGGGCAACTCATGTATTCTAAACTAATTTCAAAAGTTCCATCTCTATGATGTTTTCTGTAAGCAGAAATAAACGCATTATCGGCTTTGTCTAAATAATTCAACATGCCATTGTGCAATGGTAAACCTGCTCTTAAAATGGTAGCCAATACAGGTTGTTCAGCCAAAACTTTACTGTTATGTGTACCCAATGGGGTTTGAATTTCTACTTCTTTCCAGCTCAATTCCTTACTAATTTCATAAGCAGCAGCTTCACCAATGCGTTCTAAATTTCTACGAAAACGCAAACGATCTGTTTGTACAGTTACGTCTCTAATCTCACTTACCCAGTTGCTTACTAAACTATGTTTTTCACTTAAATTAACTACCATAACAGTTTGTTTTAAAGGCTTCAAAGCTAATTGTTAAACAGCAATATTTTGGCTTTTCTTTCCACTAACATATAAATTATTGGCTAATATAAATCTGTAGGGTAATAAGGCATCTTCTTGGGCATAATCTACACCAATTCGTTTTGTGGTAAGGATACTTTGTTTTTTGGGCGAATTGGAATGTTGAGCAATAAATATTTCATTGCCAGAAATATCCAATCCATTGTGTGTATTGTTGATGCCCATTGCTTTGCATAAATTACCAGGTCCTTTGGTTAAAGTATAATCTGCTTTAGTTTTTCCTGTTCTTTGTAGCATTGTTTCAATACCAAAAACTGGTTCTCCTGCTCTAATAAGAACAGCATGTGGTTGGTTAATTGTGTTGGTTACCACATTAAATAAATAATGTATTCCATAACACAAATACACGTAGGTTAAACCACCATTGGCAAACATAATTTCTGTTCTTGAGGTTCTTCTGTTTTTGTAGGAGTGTGAGGCTTTATCTACAATTCCATTATACGCTTCTGTTTCAACAATTGTACATGCAGTAATTGTTTCGTTGAATTGTGTAACCAATATTTTGCCCAATAAATTCTTAGCGATAGAGCATACATTTTTTTGTGTGTAGAAGGAATTAGGTAGTTTTTTTAGTTGGTCAATCTGCATACAGTATTCATTACTTAAACAATTGTACTTAAAAAATTTGCATTTAGCAACGTATATTAGCAACGAAAATACCCCCAAAGTGCTTAAAGAACTCATTATTGCAATACAAGCTTATTTTGAAGCTCATCAATTTATTAAAAAACATAAATTGTGGAAATGGATTATTATTCCAGGAGTTTTATACGCCATTTTGTTTTTTGTAGGAATGTATTTTTTTGGACAAACTGCCAACGATTTTTTGGCTTGGCTTAAAGGCTTATTACAAGGCACGTTGAATTCTATAAATAGTGAGTTATTGGGCTTTTTTGTAACTATGGGAAGTTTGCTATTGTGGTTAATGATGATGTTGTTTTATTTCTCCTTATTCAAATACTTTTTTTTAATTGTAGGCTCACCTGTTTTTGCTTATTTAAGTGAAAAAACTGAAGCCATTATGGAAGGGAAAGATTACCCTTTTAGTTTTGCTCAATTATTGAAAGATATTGTACGAGGTATAAAAATAGCTGCAAGAAATGCTCTTTGGCAAACAGTGTATGTATTTGCAATTTTAATACTCAGCTTTGTTCCAGTTGTGGGTTGGTTTACACCAATATTGGCTATTTTGATTGAGTGTTATTATTATGGTTTTTCGATGTTGGATTATAGTTTAGAACGACATAAAAAAACCACAGCAGAAAGCATTTTTTTTGTTGGCAACCACAAAGGCTTAGCCATTGGTAATGGAATGGTTTTTTATATAATGCATATTGTGCCAATTGTAGGTTGGATTTTAGCACCTGCTTATGCTGTAATTGCTGCTACTTTGAGTGTTTATCCTTTGAAGAAGGGAGAGGGGAAGAGGTGAATTGTGAGTGGTGAATAGGGAATTTGGAAAGGCAAAAGGCAAAAGGCAAAAGGCAAAAGGCAAAAGGCAAAAGGCAAAAGGCAAAAGGC
>ERZ724510.867-NODE-867-length-17520-cov-5.583453_pt1 | contig 17520 bp, 16 predicted proteins | sample MGYA00376043_ERZ724510 | MGnify/ENA primary metagenome ERZ724510 (study PRJEB28724, sample SAMN07190888) | wastewater metagenome | isolation source: influent of sewage treatment plant in Hong Hong | place: USA: Christiansburg, Virginia | collected 2016-03-01 ... | reverse complement strand
TCTTGTCGTAACCTTGGTCACGCAATTTTTCAATGCCTGCCAGCAGTTCCAGGGTGCGTCCTTGGCGGCGCGCAATGTTTTCAGCCAGACTCATGATGAAAGCGTCTTCATCACTGACTTCGACCACCATCGCTGGAATCGTCGTTTCGCCCAGTGCTTTGAATGCGTTAAGTCTGCCTTCACCGCAAATCAGCATGAATTTTTCATTGCCATCCGCGTCGGTTCGCGGTGTCACGGTGATGGGTTTTTTCAGGCCGATATTCTTGATATTGCCCACGATATCCGCGAATACCTTTCCATTGCGGTCACGCGAGTTGAGTACCTCGATCTTGTCGATCGGGATCATTTGCAAGTTGCTGGATGGGCACTCTTTATTCATGCGGCTCTCCTAACCCGTATGCGTTCGGCCATGCCATAGAGGAAATCTAGGCTGTCGAACCGGTAACTCTCGAACTCGATCTCATTGTGTTCAGCCAAGCTGATGCGTGGCTGGCCGAAATCCAGTTGCGGCAGGAGGTAGTAGTCGAGGGCGGTTTGGTTGGAATGGTCCAGGCGCACCGCCACTGTGATGTCCGGCCGCAAGCTGGCATCGAAACGGACCTTCCACCGATGACCGCCAGCCTCGGTGGTGTGGCAGCGAACCACCACCACTGAAACGCTGAACTCTTGATTGACTCGCAGCAGATCGGTCGCCGGATCGCGGACGACCAGTCCGCCAATTTCTCTGATTTGCGCCTCCGTGTCTGCCACGATGACAGGATGAATTCGGCGCAGGAGGCGATTGACCTCCAGGTAGTGATAGTCCCGGTCGGGCGTAAAGCCGACCATCTGGTAGGCGCGTATCAGACTGCCAAAGCGATTCATATAGACAGCGGCCGAAGGCATGTTTTCGGTCTCGTCGATGATCAATCCTGACAGAAGTCCACGATTCTCGTAGAGGGCACGCAGCCGCTCGATTAACTCCTGGTCGGTGTAGCGCCGATTCCGTTCTCGGATAATTCCCTGGGCTGTGTAGAACAAGTCAGGTTGAACGATGGGCTCGAAGGCCGCTTCCTTTTTGATCCACATCTCACTGGGATTGGCGACCCGGGTTTTCTTGAGCTTGAATGAAATCCGGTTGTAGACGTTGTTGCCGATGTACTTCTCATTGGTCAGGATTTCCTGAACGGTGGCGCGGGTCCATTCGCGTCCCAGGTCGGTTTTCACCTTCATGCCGTTCAGGCGGCCGGCGATCTCGGATGTCGATATGCTGTGATCGATAAACCATTGGTAGATCAGATTGACGGTGCGAACTTCGTCGTCCGGGCCGGGCATCAGGATCACGCGGTCTGTCTGCAGACTCTTGTGCTCGCCGCGCGCAAGCTCGCTTTTCACGGATCCGTTCTGATCGACGAGGATGCGGCGCAGGCCATAGCCGGCCGGGCCGCCCTGACGATAGCCGAGTTCGATCAACCGGCACTGGCCAGCGAATACCTTGGTCGATAGTTCGCGGCTGTATTCACCAGCCATTGCCCGTTTGACGCCCTTGACGATGGTCGAGACCGGTGAGCCATCGTTCTCGAACTGCTCGGCGCAGTAGGCCACCTGAATGCCGGCGCGCCGGCAAATGTACTCGTAGTAGGCGCTTTCGTCCGCGTCCTGGAAGCGCCCCCAGCGACTGACGTCGTAGACCAGGATGATTTGGAAGTCCGCCACCCCGGTTTCGACATCCTTGATCAGCTGTTGCAGGGCCTGCCGGCCATCGATGCGTAGACCACTCTTGCCGGCATCGGCGTAGGTCTTGATGATTTCGATGCCGCGCCGGGTCGCATATTCACGAATCTTGTCGGCCTGATTTTCCGTCGAGTACTGCTGGTGCTCGGTGGACATCCGCACGTACTCGGCCGCCCGAAATAGGGACGCTTGCGTTTGCCCGTCTCTGTCAGTGTTTTCTTCTTGCATCGCCGCGATCGTCCCTTTACATGCGAAAGTCTGCCTCTCGAACATCGGGCTTCACGTTGCGACAAACGCTGGATCAAGGCATTTACATGTCGAGTGTCGGATTCGGATGGTCAATGATTCGAGAACACGCACGCGACGTTAACAGGCAACGGCGATGCCGCTGCACACGTCCTCATTTGCAATCACACGTCTTCATCGACCCAAGCCATTGCTAGCGTGGTGATTTCGACAATCCACGTCTGGCCGCCAATCGCACCATCCTCAAGGATTTGCGCCATTCGGTAGCGGCCTGATGGCGGGGTAATCAACGCGTGTGACACGTCCTCATTTGCAATCACCGCCGTGCGCTGTTTTTGATTGCGTTGTTGCTGTAAATTGCGGTTGCGCTCAGCGTAGGCAGGATTCTCATCGCGGTACCGTTTCCAATACTCAGGATTTTCGGCGGCCCACGTTTTGCTGGTACGGATGTCGTTGTCGCGGTAATCGGAATCGCCCTGACGTGTTTGCTGTTGCCAACGCCGACGACGTTCGCGCTGGCATTCGGGGTGGTTGCAGTAGGTTTGATGTGGTGTTTGCGGCCGAGGGGCGAAGGTGCGGCCACAGGCATTGCAGGTTTTTTGCTCCATAAGAGTCTCCAAAAAAGACTCTATGGGAGCGCAGTCAGCATCAGTCTCGAAGCGCGTGGCAGCCGTGATTCAGCCGAGCGTTACGGGCATAAACAGAGTGCGACAGGCCAAACTTGCTGAATTCTTGGATTCTTTGGCTTTCGGAAGTTCGAATTGACTTGAGGGGGCAGTCAACGTAGAATTGATCCCAACACGGCCCGCTCCTCTGCGTCGAAAGACGTACGGGCGGGTTTTCTATTTCAGGGGCCGCATGTCCACCTATAACAAGCCCTATCTGAGTTTTCAGCAGCAACTGGAGTTACTCAAGGCACGCGGCCTGGACGTGACGGATGACGCGGCTGCGATCTCTTACCTCGAGCGGATTGGATATTACCGCCTCAGTGCCTATTGGTACTCATTCCGCAAGGCATCGCTGATCCAAGATCCAACTACCAAGAAAATTTCGATCTGCCGGGAAGATACTTTCCACCCGGGTAGCAGTTTTCAGCAGGCCGTGGAATTGTATGTCTTCGACAAGCGCCTTCGGCTCATGGTGCTTGATGCCATAGAGAGAATCGAAGTCGCGGTCCGTGTGGATGTGTCCTATCAACTGGGTGCCAAAGATCCTTTTGCACATACCAATGCGGCGTTGCTGCACGGAAATTTCACCAAGAAAATCAATCCAGCGACCGGCAATACCCGGCATCAAGATTGGCTTCTAAAGTGCAACCAGGTTCTGACACGGTCCAAAGAAGACTTCGTTCAGCATTACAAACACAAATATGGCTTGCCACTGCCGATCTGGGTTTCGGTCGAGCTTTGGGAATTCGGGATGCTCTCGACTTTCTTCCAAGGGATGGCCGTTGCCGACAAGACAGCCATTGCGGCGAAATACGGAATTCCCGACTGGCAGGTCATGGAGAGTTGGTTGCGCGCGCTCAATTTCGTACGCAACGTGGCGGCACATCACAGCCGGTTGTGGAATAAAAACCTTGTAGACCAGCCGAAGTTGCCGAAACCAGGAGACATCCCGGAGTTCGATCCGCTCATTGGCACGCCCGGAGTTACATCTCGTTTGTATGTTGTGTTGTGCATGCTGATTTACTTCATGCGCGCGATTTGCCCGAAATCTTCGTGGCCCACACGACTACGTGAGATGCTCGGCACGTTTCCTGCGGTGCAGAAATTATCCGTCGGCGACATGGGGTTCCCCGCTGGGTGGGAAAAGCATACGTTTTGGTCTGTGTGATGTTGATCGGAATGGATACAACAGAAAGATGCCTCCAGTTCGGTTGTCAAATACGGAATCGAACTCGGACATTTCCATTGGCTGGATTGCGGCGCGGTGCATGGGCGGGGGTGGTAGATGTGCGAAAAGCCTCCTCCGAAGCCCCTGCTGGCCTCAATCCTTCCTAAAACCCGCGAAATGCTTTAAGATGCCGGTTATTGAGGTGGAGGTTCTCCACCACCAAGCATTCCCCTTGATCTTCAAGGTAAAAACGCCAACCCTAACCGGTTGGCGTTTTGCATTGCGGAATACGCTATTTCCAGCCTGGTAGTCCAGCCCATGAATATCATCCCCTTTCAATCTCTGGCCTGCCCACTTGATGGTAAAGCATTGCGTGGCGATGGCTCGGCATGGCGTTGTGCGGCAGGCCACAGTTTTGACATTGCCAGTCAGGGCTACACCCACTTGCTGCCGGTGCAGCAAAAACGCTCCCGCGATCCGGGTGATAGCAAGGATATGGTGGCTGCCCGCCGGCGCTTTCTCAATGCCGGTCATTACCAGCCGATTGCGGCAGCGGTTAGTCGGGCAGCTTTCGCCAATTTACCGGAAGGCACTATGGCCAGTTGTCTTGATGCCGGCTGCGGCGAGGGATATTACCTGCGGCAACTGGCGGCGGCTGAATCGTCGGTAACTACGCTAGCGGTGCTTGGCCTGGATATATCCAAATGGGCAGTTCTATCGGCAGCAAAACAGGACAAACGCCCTAACTGGGTTGTTGGCAGCAACGCCAATCTGCCGGTATTGCCAGGCACGCTCGATATTCTGTTGTGCATGTTTGGCTTCCCCGTCTATCCCGAATTTGCCCGCGTGCTGAAACCGGGCGGCTTATTGCTGCAGGTTGATTCGGGGCCGGATCATTTGCGGGAGTTGCGCGAAATCATCTACCCGACGCTCAAGCCGGAGCGCACGGCGGATATTCAAGTGCCAGAAGGATTCGTCAGCTCACCCAGCGAAGTGATTCGTTTTCCATTGAGCCTCTCCGGCAAGGAGCAGATTGCTGATCTGCTGGCGATGACTCCTCACCTTTACCGCGCCAGCGCCGAAGGCAGGGCAAAGGCAGCGGAATTAACGGCACTGAATGTTACGGTTGACGTGCGTTTGGCCTGTTTTTTTCGGGATAGGCAACGCGTCAAATAAGCCATTCACGAATCTGGCGATAGACCCGCTGGTCGGTCAGTAATTCCATATGACCAATCCCGCCAATTTTTGCGCTTTGCACATCACCCGTCATGTCATGGCTGGTCGCACTGTTCGGCGTCACCAGTCCATCGCCGAAAAATTCGCTGAATGGATGATCGGCATTCCCCGCCAAACTGCCGCCAAGAAACCGGAATGCAAGCGTATCGGGCATCGCCGTTGCGCCGGGCGCGCCTGGCCCGTACCGTAAATCCTTGATGCCCTGACTGCGTGCGCCAGCGATTTTGCCAAGTGGCGCCGTGAATTTTGACTGGTTCAAAATGCCATGTGCGAGATGCCCCAAGCGCTCAACCGGCGAGCCAAGGTGCGGAGAACCCAGGCAAATCAACATGCGCGTGGCGCATAACCACTTAGATGCCACGCTTGTCGCTTGCTGGCAGGCAGCCAGCGAGATCAGGCCACCCATGCTGTGGCCGATGATGCGCAATTCGCAATCAGGAACCGGCCAAGCACGAATCAACGCATCAAGAAACGCCGACAACTGCGCCCCGTTTTCGGCTATCGGCAAGCCAGTGTTGTAACGAAGGTACAACGGGGTATAGCCGAATTCACTTTGCAACAGCGGAGCAAATTCGCATTCGGATTCAGAATCAGCCTTGCCGGGAATCCAGCAATGCTCGTCACAACTCAAGCCATGGATGAATAGACAGATTTTCTTCCCGGCCAAGGGGTAGGCACTGCGCAAGGCGGCAGGCTCAAGGGCAATCGGCACACCGTCGAGATGCAGTGCCATCTCAATCGCCAGCCGATTGTTAATCGCCGCGAAATGATCGCCAAATGCGCCATTCAGCGCGCTACGCAAACCACTGGCCAGACGACCCGGCGGCTTCTCGTCAGTAAAGTCAGAATGACTTTTTTCAAGCAACGATGCGGCACCGAGGACGCCACCGGCACCATGATGAATGGCGGCATAAACCCCAGTCGAAATGGCGTCATGGGCCTTTTGTATGACCTGGCTTGGGCCAGAGATTAGCGGGATTTTGTTCAGCACATCAAAAGACTGATCAGCTATTGCGCGATGCATTTCCTGAACGCGCAGCGTAGTTTGCTGGACAACGGTTTTCGCCGCGTCGCTATAACCGGTGCTGGGCGAGCGATCTGGCCGTTTCTTGCTCATTGGCATACCTCACTTAACATTCGTGCGCTTACATCAGCACATTAAGCCATGAACTGTTACGGTCGACAGCAAACTAAGGCTTATTTTTTGTGCATCAAAAGTGCGCAGTGAATTTCAGCCGAAAGCTACGTCCAATCTGGGGAATCTGCGCGCGCGAACCGGCCAGTGTTTTATCCAGCCCGACAGGATCGTCATATTGATGATCAAAAAGGTTGTAGACACCCAGCGCAACATCCCAACCCTTCCCGGATGGTTGGTAGGTAAGATTGGCGTTGGCCACCCCGTAGCCGGAAACCCAATTGCCGTTATCACCGGTTTGGCGACGGCTGAGCAACTGCCCCTCAAGCCCGGCCAGCCACTGCGTGCTGAAAACGGGGAACGAGAAGTTGCCGCGCAGGGAGTGACGCGCGACGTTTTCAATGTAAGTACTGACCGTGCTCGGTTGCTGCAAGGTATAACCAATGCGCAAGACCGCGCTATTCAGCCAGCGGTGCTGCAACTCCAACTCCATCCCGCGCCCGATGACATCCGGCAGATTGGCGCTCAAGCCGGTGGCGGCATCAAGGCCGAGCAAATCCTGAATACGGAAGATATAAAGAGAAGAAGTAAGCCGTGTGCGCGCCCCCAGACGTTGCTCCCAGCTCAGATCGATGGAACGCATACGCTCCGGCACCAGATCTGGGTTGCCCAATGAATAGGTTGGCGTCGTGTAGAAACGCTGATAAACCGTTGGATCACTAAAGGCGGTAGCGTAAAGGAATTTGAAAATCCCGCCTGAGTTGTTCTGATGCACCAGACCAAGGCGCGGGCTCCAATGCCCCGGCATGTCGCTCTGGCGATCATGCCTTAGCCCCAACGTCAGGTAAGTACTGTCGCCAATAGTGATTTCATCCTGGGCATAAAAACTGAATTGGCGGCTGCGTCGATGGTCATCAAGACAGGCTGTGTCACTGATGCCATAACAGCCGTAACCGACATCCTCATTTTTCTGGCTCTGACGGGTATTGCCTTTGTATTCAATCCCTGTGGTCCAGCGCTGCCCCTGCCAACTAGTGTTCAGCAAACGGCTCTCAAATCCCCACCATTGGCCAACGACACGGTCTTGGTTGAGTACATAGGGCGGATAGTCATAGGGAAAATCTCCCTTATAAGTATATTTCCCGGCATAGAGGCGCGAGTACAGCGTGTTTTCTCGATTCAGCTTATGGTCGTTGGCGACTTCAGCCAGCGTGTAGTTATCTGCTTCGCGATGCCGGTTATCGTTAAACAAGGTTTCGTAGGAACCAGTCGGAATAATCTCGTCGCGCTGCGAATGTAGCAACGTAGCCCGCCAGTTATCACTCCGCACCCGGGCAAAAAATTTGCCGGCTTGGGCGCCCTCAACGCCGTAAGCAACCGAATCCAGCCCGGCACTAGCCATGTCGGGGAAATTCAGCCGGTGACCACTGCTGTAAGCCCCGGTATAGGACAAAACAATATCCGTGCCGCCCTCGGTGAGCGTCCCCCAGGTAACCCGTCCGTCGCTGGCCTTGCCGCTGCCACGCGCGACAGAGACTTCAGTTCCCTTTAGTGAGCCACCGCTACGAGTAATAACGTTAATCACGCCAAACGTGGAGTCACCGCCATAAACCGATGCACTCGGCCCACGCACCACTTCAATCTGCTCGACCAGATCGATATCCAGCGGAAATGCGCCATCAAAGCTCGCGCTACCAAAAACATTCTCGTTGATCGGAATACCATCAATCAAGACCTGCAACCGGGAACGATAGTCACCCGGTGCCGAAACACCACGGGCGCCAACATAACTATAAGTATGGTCATTGGTGACCGTATAGCCATTGAGCGTACGCAAGGCATCAGCAATGGTGCGCCAGCCGTAGGCACGAATTTCCTGGCGCGTCAGAACAGAAACCGACGATGGCGTGAATTCAGCGTTGAGGGCAAATTTAGGTGTGCTGATCACTTGGACCTTGAGCAAGTCCTCCAGCGACATATCCTCAGGGACTACGGTTTCACCATGCACGGCCCCCACCCACAAGAGAAGCATCGCTGCAGACAAATTAAATTTGAAGTCAAACAACATTAACAGCCCCTCCATGGGGCATGCGAGTTAGCCATTTCAGCATGGTGATATAGAGCAGATCAGGATCAACCGGCTTGGCGATGAAGTCACTCATCCCGGCATCCAGGCAATGTGCCTGATCCTCGGCAAAGGCATTGGCGGTCATGGCAATTATCGGCAATTCCTCACAACCGGGAATCTGGCGGATACTCTGAGTCGCTTCAAGGCCATCCATGACCGGCATTTGCATGTCCATCAAAATCAGGTCATAGGTATTTTTCTGCGCCATCTCGAAAGCAATCGCACCATCGGGCGCGATATCAACGACAAAACCAAGCACTTCGCGCAATAACTCCAGCGCCACCTCCTGATTCACCCAGTCATCTTCCGCAACCAGAATGCGGCAACCGGGGAACTCCTGGATCAGACGTTTTTCTGCCTCGACACCTGACACGGCAACATCTACTGAAGCAACCGCCGGCACGGCATGATGCATCGGCAAACGAATGACGAACGAGAAAGCGCTGCCGAGTTTAGGTGTACTCGTCACGGTGATATCGCCACCCATCAGGCGCACCAGCCGGCGGCAGATCGGCAGGCCCAGGCCGGTACCACCAAATTTACGGGTGGTTGAACCATCTGCCTGTTCGAACGGGTTGAAAATTCGCCCGACAGCTTCGGGTGAAATGCCGATACCGGTATCCCGCACGACAAATTCAACCAACAAATCCTCATCCGACTGATCATGCAGCTGAACAGAAAGAACAATCTTGCCCTGATCGGTAAATTTAATGGCATTGCTCAGCAAATTGAGCAGCACCTGTTGCAGCCGCAAGGGATCGCCCAGCAGCTCACAGGTTTGCAGGCGCGGGTCGATTTCGTAAAGCAGCGGCACTTTTCCGGCACCGGGCCGGGCGTGAACCAGGCTATCCAGATTGTTGATCAGCGACGCCACGCCAAAAGGTGTTTTTTCCAAGGTCATCCGGTCGGCGTCGATCTTGGACAGATCAAGAATGTCATTGAGCAGGCTCAATAGATGATTGGCCGCATTAGTCACCTTGCCCAACTTGTCGCGCTGGCTGGGGTCCGTATTGTTACGAGCCAGCAAATGAGTCAGGCCGATGATGGCATTCATCGGTGTGCGAAGTTCGTGGCTCATGTTAGCCAGGAAGGTACTCTTGGCACGGTTGGCCGATTCGGCATCTTCCTTGGCGATGGAAAGGGCAAGCGTGCGTTGCTGCACTGTTTCTTCAAGATGCTCACGATGCGCGCTCAATTCGACATCGCGATCCGAAATTTCGGTCAGCATCGTGTTGAACGCATCGGCCAACTGGCCGATTTCATCATCTGAAAACTTGGTGGCGCGTTGCGAAAAATCCTTTGATTCCGCCACCGTGTTCGCGGTATTCGTCAAAGAACCCAGCGCATTGAGCAAAGAGGTTTGCATACGACGCGCAACCAGCAGTGAAACCAGAAATGCAATGAGCGAACCGGCAAAAACCAACCCGGAATTCCAGGCAATATCACGCCAGACGCGAGCCATACCTGCCGTCAAGGTTACTGAACCAATAATGCCTTCAGGCGTTTCAATCGGCACCGCCGCTGTCAAGCACGAAAAATCGCTGTATTGGGCGCGCCGCTCATGGACTTTATTACCCAAGGTAATCGAGTCAGGCAAAACTTGCCCGGTTCGATCAAAACGATGGCTAAACTCCAAACCCAAACCATTCAATCGCGCCGCCAGGATATCCGGGTGAGTCGCTAAGGAACTGAACAAGCGCTCGGCACCCTTGTCATCCTTAAACTCAACGACAGCAGAAGCATTAAATGCAATCACCTCAGCCATCGAGTAGAGCTCGTTCAGTTTAGCTGCACGGCGCTGCTCAATGTCGCGCGCGGTAAAAAACAGAAAGGTCAGCAACAGACTTAGCCCGACCGCGCTCGAAATCAGCACCGTCAGCTTGTGCCGCAAGGTTTCCCTTATGATCACTTGACCGTTCCAATCACTTGCCGAGCGAGGCGCATCATTTGCGAATGCGGCTTGAGTCCAGCGCGACCAAGCACATCCACATTGATATCAAACTGCAAACGTCCATCGGCACGCACCAAGGCTATCGCGCCACCCTGGCGGGTAAAGACATCCGCATCACTAACCGTCAAGACCGGCAGATTTTCAACCCAGCGCAAGACGGCACCAAAACGCGCATCCTCAGTATCCGGAACAAACAAGATCTGACATTCCGCCACCTGATCCGGCCCGTTGATACGCCGAATACGTAGCTCACGGCCAACAATGGTACGGCCTTCGTAGCTAGTCAAATAAGGGCCCAGCGTATCGCGACCAAACAAACAAATGGTTGCGGTCGACGCACTGGAAGCGGGCCATTCTATGTATTTGAGAAAATTAACCAGGAACGCTGCCTTGAGCTGTGGCTCGCTATTCACCTGGGCATGACCAAGCACGCCCGGCAAAGCCAACAGCACTAGCACGGCAAAGCGCCGCAAAAGGAAGAAGAAACGATGGCCAGTCATGGCGATATCAGAATTTCCAGCGAGCGGAAAGCAATACCGAAGGCACTATTTCAATAGGAATGGACGGGATGTAATCCGATACAAATTCCATGCGGCGCTGGCCGACCAGATTTCGTCCAGTCAGGGCAACTTCGAGATCCTTGTTTACTTTGTGGGCGTAACGCAAATCAAGTGTGACATAGCCCGGAACATGGACGTAATTCGGGTATGGCGCATTTTTCATGTCGAATCCGCTAGAGCCGCGCACCCAGGCATCAAACTGCTGATTTGATGAAACATTCCATTGCGAACGCAATGATGCATGCTGGCGCGGCACACGTTTTTCATCCGTCACCGCTGCGGCCTGGATATAGGGGTTGCTGGAATCATCCATATCAACCCGTGTCCAGGTATAGGAGAACTGCAAACGCCAAGCGGGCAAGACCAGCCAGTCGGCACTCAGCTCGGCGCCATCGGTCCAGCCACCACCGCCATTGATCAGGGTGACGTTTTGAATTACTGCCAGAGGGTAAAATGTGTAGGGGTCAAGCGAACCCGCTTTGCCCGAAACAATATTGGTATAGCGCGAACGGTAGGCCGACACGTCGAGGTTAAAACTGGGCGTCAGCTGGCCACAATAACCAATTTCAACCCCTTCCATTTTCTCGGCGGTCAGGCTGGCGTCACTATTTGAGTTGCGAATCAGAATCGCTGGCCTACGCCCCTCTGGTGGCAAAACGGAGGAAAAAATACTGACCGTCTGCTCGGCGCGTGACGGCATGCGTGGTGCTTGGGCGTATTTTGCCCACAATGTATTGCTGCGACTCGGCGTCCACATCAAGGTGGCATTCGGCGCAAAGCTGCTGCCGCCAAGATTGGTATAGTCCCAACGTGCACCCAGACCGAATTGCAGCGTATCCGGAATCAGCGTCCAGTCATCCTGAATGAAGAAACCTTGAGTCCGCTGCGTATATTCGCTTGGATTAAAAGTAAGCACGCTCGGATACGAGGAGATGGAATCGGACGTATTCCGGTAGCTTAGGCCCCAAATCACGTCGTGCTTGGCAAAGGTATAGCGCCCCTGGTAATCGATATCAAAGGTGTTGCGATCTTCCTTGTAGAAACGTTCAATTTCCATCGTTGATGATTGATAGGAGGTTTGCAGTGATGACTCAATGCCGGCATCGGTCAGCCAGCGATAGCGACCGCCAATCGTTTGGCTGCTGGTATTTTGCTTGATTGCGTAAGGAAGCAAAGCAAGCGGAGGTTTGGCAGAAAATTCGACGGTCATCATGTCGCCAAGCGAGGAATTCAAGGCATTGGCCCAGACGGAGAGATCGCTGCCGCTGCCTAATTTTTTGTCAAATCGTGCGTCGACCGTCGCATTGCTCAAACGATCTTCCGCTTCCTCGCGATTCGACAAATACTGTGATGGCTCAGCGTGGCGCCCCTGAGCGGAAAGCTTCCAGGTTGTGTCCTCGTCAATGGCGGCACCAAAACGTACATACAAATTTCCTTTGCCATTCGTGCCCACTGTCGGCGCCAGCAAGCCGCCCTGCTGGTCGCGAGAGTGCTTGCTGATGATGTTGATCACGCCGTTAACTGCATTCACCCCCCAAACAGCAGCCCCTTGGCCGCGGATGACTTCAATACGCTCGATGTCTTCCAGCGGAATGACATCGTTCTCCCACATGACACCGGAGAAAGTCGGGTAATAAATGCTGCGGCCATCGACCAGCACTTGTAGCTTGTTGGCAAAGCGTCCGTTGAAGCCTCGCGCGGATACGGCGTAGCGCCCATTATCCAGCTGTGCCACCTCAATACCCGGGGCCATGCGCAAAACGTCAGGAACCGTTTGCGCACCGGAACGCCGAATATCGTCGCTGGAAATAACAAAGGCTGCCGCCGGCACATTGGCCAGGTTCTGGCTTTTGCGCGAAACCGAGGTAATTTCGGTTTTGGTCAGCTCTTCAAGACTGAGATCATCAAGAGAGTCAGCCGCCAGAACGGGCAAGGAACTCACCAGCAGAAGCGCGAGCGGAAAGCTGCAGCGCTTTAACACATATTTTTTTGTCATTTTTACAACACGAGTATGCACGCGGTTTGAATTGATCGACGATCATGGTCAATGAGTCATTCGATTGCGTAAGGATATGCCTACACAACCCATATTACAAACGTAATATTTAACTCACATTATAAACTTAGGCGTGAGACGCTTCATATGATGAAAGCGTCACCCCGGCATGCGCCAGAAACTCCCTGAGTTGCTTGATGTCGGTCTTGCTGCAAGTGCTGCTGTTGTGCGGGTGGTGCAGAAAAACCTCGACCTTGTTCAGCGTGATTTTGAAACGCGCGCCGTGTGACGGATCAACTTCGGCACCAAGGTGATGGAGTAAGGATTCGACTTCGCGCCAGTGAATATTGGCACTCAAGGGATCCTGAAAGATGCTGCGCATCAGGTGGGCATGCTTATGGCTCATGATGAATCTCCCTGCGTATTAGGCAGGATTATTCTATGCCTGCGGAAAGCTGGTGTCAGGCAAAAACGAACTTGAGCAGGGCCAAAGAAAGCAACGTGTAGCCAGCCGCAATTAGATCGTCGGCCATCACGCCAAAGCCGTTTTTGACGTGTTCGTCAAAATAGCGTGCCGGCTGCGGCTTGGTGATGTCGAAATAGCGAAAGAGCGCGAAGGCGGCGGACTGCCAGAGGAAGGTATCTGGCGTCAGCATCAGCACCAGCCAGAAGGGAACGATTTCATCCCAGACGATGTTGCCGTGATCCGGGTCGCCGATACCTTTACCGGTGACATCAATCGCCCAGATGCCAAGCAGGTAAGCACCGGCAAGCAGGGTTAGCAACTCACCATCGTTAACATGCGGGCGAAAGAAAACAAAGGTGATCCAGGCGAATAAAGTGCCAAAAGTGCCGGGCGCCCAGCGCGTCAGGCCGCTGCCGCAACCACAGGCAATGAAGTGTGCCGGATGAGCAAAGAGAAACTTAAGGCTGGGTGGGCCTTTTTTCAGTTCAGGCAAAGTGGTCGTATCCGTGATGATCGAACACAATCGGCTTGCCATCCGGGTCAAATACAGCAACTTCGCCGGCAATGCCTGCCGTCATTTGACCGATGCACCAGAGCGGCAACTCAAGCTCGGTGGCAATTGCGGCAATTTGCTGGTTATGCGCCGGCGGCACGGTAAAGCACAGTTCGTAATCGTCGCCACCGGCCAACTGACAATCAAGCGCCAGCGCACGTGGAATGTCGTTGTGCTGCTGGCCTTTGGGCAAATGCGGCAACTGCACCAGTTGCACGGCGGCGCTCAGGGCCGAGCGTTTGGCGATATGGCCCAAATCGGCCAACAGGCCATCGGAAACATCAATCGCCGCCGAGGCGATACCAATCAAACGCAGGCCGAGCGCGACGCGCGGACGCGGTTTTTCCAGCGCGATTTGGCAAAGGCGACGCCAAGGTTCCGGCAATTCCACTTTGCCCTGCAAATGCGCCAAGCCCAGACTAGCCAAGCCAGGGCGGCCGGAAACATAGATCAGGTCGCCAACTTTCGCACCATCGCGACGCAATGCCTGACCGGGTGCAACTTCGCCAAATGCCGTGATGCACAGGTTGAGCGGGCCGCGCGTTGTATCGCCGCCGACAATATCGACGCCGTACGCCGCCGCACAAGCAAAAAAACCTTCTGCAAATTTAGCGACCCATTCCTCGTCGACCGTAGGCAATGCCCCGGCTAGCGTTGCCCAGCGTGGCTTGGCGCCCATCGCAGCGAGGTCGGAAACATTAACGGCCAGCGCTTTCCAGCCAAGATTAAACGGGTCGGTATCCGGGAAAAAGTGGGTACCGGCAACCAGCATGTCGGTAGTGACCGCCAACTGCATACCGGGGCTGGGTTGCAGCAGGGCGCAGTCGTCGCCAGGACCAAGCACGGCCGAGGGGGTCGGCCGGGCGAAATAACGCTCAATCAGTGCAAATTCACCAGCGTGCGACACAACGCATGTCTCAGCGTTTGTTACGGGCGACGAATTCCGGGCGAACCGCTGCCGCAACCTTGTCGAGCACGCCATTGACGTACTTGTGGCCATCGGTGCCGCCAAAGGCCTTGGTCAGCTCGATGCACTCGTTGATGATGACGCGGTAGGGGGTTTCCAGATAATGAACCAGCTCAAAAGAGCCCATCAGCAGCACATTGGCTTCAATCGGCGAGAGTTCGGCAAAGGGGCGATCAATGTGCGCGCCAATCTGCTCGGCGAGCTTTTCGTTTTGAGCGATGACACCGCGCAAGGTACCGACGAAGAATTCACGGTCCGCCTTGGCGAAGCCTTCCAGTTCCGGCAAATGGGCTTCGATGGCCGCTTCATCCGCACCGCCGACCCGCCACTGATACAAACCCTGGAGGACGAATTCACGCGCCCGGCGCCGCGCCGACTTAGGTGGCGCCTTGGGTTCCGGGACGATATCAAGCTTGGCGTCGCTGGCAAATTCGGTCATTGGTTCAGTGCTTTCTTGAGGTTGGCCATTTCGACGGCAGCCTGCGCGCAGTCGGTGCCTTTGGGTTGCACGCGAATTTCCGCCTGCTCATCGGTATCGCAGGTCAGGATGCCATTGGCAATCGGCACGCCGGTGTGCAGTTGCACTTCCATGATGGCGCGGCAAGAGTCGTTGGAGACGACTTCAAAGTGATAAGTATCACCACGGATGACGGCACCGAGGGCAACCAGCGCATCAAACTTGCCGCTTTGCGCCATGGTTTGCAGCACCAGCGGAATCTCAAGCGCACCCGGCACATTGGCAATCGCCATGTCGGCATCGGCCACGCCGAGGCGCTTCAGTTCATGCACACAGGCGGAGAGCAACCCTTCGCAAACCGGCAGGTTGAAGCGGCTCATCACGACGCCAACGCGCAGGCCGGCACCATTCAGGTTGTTGTCGTATTCGTAAATATTGTCAAAACGGGACATGGTTCAAAGCTCGGCAGGAGAGGTGACAAAACCGGTGACTTCGAGGCCGAAGCCGGTCATGGAAGGCATTTTGCGCGGGCTGGAGAGCAGGCGCATTTTGGAGACACCCAGATCGCGCAAAATCTGCGCGCCGATGCCGTAGGTACGCGGATCCCATTTGGTTTGAGCGCGCGGCTTGGCACCTGTCAGCCGGGTAAGCAGGGCTTCGCCATCTTCCGGGCGATGCATCAGAACAATTACACCATGACCGTTTTTGGCCAGCGCAGCCTGCGCTTCATCAATCGAGAAAGATTGCTGCTTGCTGGTCGGATCAAGGAAATCGAGGACCGACAGCGGCTCATGGACACGCACCAGCGTTTCAGTATTGGCCGGAATCGCCCCGCGCACCAGCGCCAGATGCGTTGCACCACTGGCGCGATCAACGTAGGCGTGCATCTCGAAATCACCGTGGGCGGTGGCCACCGTTTTGCTGGTGACACGCTCGATCAGCGTTTCGGACCCGGCGCGGTAATGAATCAGGTCGGCAATGGTGCCAATCTTCAGACCATGTTCCTTGGCGAACTCCATCAATTCCGGCAGGCGGGCCATGGTGCCGTCGTCATTCATGATTTCGCAGATGACCGAGGATGGCTCAAGACCGGCCATGCCGGCCAGATCGCAACCAGCTTCGGTATGGCCGGCGCGGACCAGAACACCACCTTCGCGGGCAGTAATCGGGAAAACGTGGCCGGGCTGAACGATGTCGTCAGCTGTCGTGTTCTTGGCCACGGCAACCTGCATGGTCAGCGCGCGGTCGGCGGCCGAAATACCTGTGGTAACGCCCTCCGCGGCTTCGATGGAAACCGTGAACGCAGTGCCGTACTGGGTTTTGTTGTTGCGTGCCATCTGAACCAGACCGAGTTTTTTACAGCGCGCTTCGGTCAGCGTCAGGCAGATCAGGCCACGGCCATGTTTGGCCATGAAATTCACGGCATCGGCCGTGATGTGCTCGGCGGCCATAACCAGGTCGCCTTCGTTTTCACGGTCTTCTTCATCGACCAGAATGACCATGCGGCCAGCCTTCAGTTCGGCGACGATTTCAGCAGTTGTAGCAATGGCGGGATGGGGAGGCATGAATATCCGAAAACAAACGAAAAGGGGTGCTATTTTCGCAGAAACCACCCCCTAGTAGCTAACTTTAACGTGTTGAAAGTGTTACGGCGGGTAGGCTTCCACTTGAATTCGCAGGCGCACATCATCGCCAATAAACGGCAAGCCGTTTTGCAGGCCGAAGTCGGAACGCCGCAAAACACCTTGTGCATCAGCGCCACAACCGCGCTTGCGCAGGGCCAGATTGAGGCCGCATTTGAAGCGCGTCACTTCGAGCCGCATCGGCCTCGCCTCGCCGAGCATAACCAACGTGCCTTCGACCGCAACTAATTTATCCTGCTCGAAAATCATCTTCTGACTGCGAAACAGGATATCGGGGAAAGCCTTGGTGTTGAACCAGGACTCGCCGCGCAACACCTCGTCACGCAGGTCAAAGCCGGTATCCAGTGAGGCGGCATCGATGCGGATTTCAATGCGTCCGCTACGTGCCTCACTGTCGAAATCAATACTGCCACTGGTGCGGTTGAACTGGCCGCGCTGAGTTGAAAAACCCAGGTGATCGATTTCGAAACTCGCATAGGTATGGCTGGCGTCAATGGCGAATTCAGCAGCAGCAACAGGCAGCGCGAAGAGAGCGAGTAAAAGTGGAAATACCTTACGTGTCACGGTCGACGTCCAAAAATGGTTATTTTTTTATGCGAATTACCTGCTCTGACATTGCGCCGAGGCGATGCG
>ERZ724510.860-NODE-860-length-17595-cov-4.168643_pt1 | contig 17595 bp, 16 predicted proteins | sample MGYA00376043_ERZ724510 | MGnify/ENA primary metagenome ERZ724510 (study PRJEB28724, sample SAMN07190888) | wastewater metagenome | isolation source: influent of sewage treatment plant in Hong Hong | place: USA: Christiansburg, Virginia | collected 2016-03-01 ... | reverse complement strand
TGATCCCCCTGCCGGACTACTCGATTTGGATCGTACGTAGAGCGTAACGATGGCGCAATCTATAGATATCATTTCAATTTTTCCTGAAATGTTTGATCCGGTATTGAGAATTAGTATAACCGGACGAGCGATCAGTAAAGGGGCGTTGGTGGTTCGTCCTCACAATTTGCGGGATTACACCGTGGATCGGCACCGCTCCACGGATGACTCTCCGTACGGCGGCGGCTCTGGAATGGTCATGCTACTGGAGCCGATGGTTCGAGCGATGAAGTCTCTCGAAGCTTCGTATGGCCAGGCTCGTAAGATCGTACTGGCACCCACGGGAAGACCACTGAACCAGAAGATCGTGCGTGAGCTGGCTCAAGAAGAACGGCTGATTCTGCTGTGCGGTCGCTATGAGGGAATGGACGAACGTATCCATCATTATGTTGATGATGAGATTTCGATCGGTGATTTTGTGTTAACTGGTGGCGAGCTCCCGGCGATGATTTTGATTGACGCATTGGCGCGACTGATTCCGGGGGTACTTCATAACGAGCATTCATCGGTAGATGAGTCGTTCGAAAGTGGATTACTAGAATATCCGCAATACAGTCGTCCGGCAGAGTCTGATGGCTTGGTCGTGCCACCAGTGCTGCTTTCTGGCAATCATGAGTTGATCCGGCGTTGGCGTCGACAACTGGCCTTGGTGCGAACCCGCGAACGTCGGCCCGACTTGTTTGGGATGGTGGCTCTTTCTGAAGAAGATCGTCGTCTGCTCGCTGCCTGGGATGCTGAGCGGCGCGACACCCAACAGGAGGCGACCTCCCCATGAGCCACCAGGTTGAGAGTCCGGTCGCTAGCCTGGCCAGAAGATCATATGTTGCACTTGTCCACCACCCCGTGTATGACAAGCAGCATCAGGTCGTAAGCACCGCAGTTACGAACCTAGACATCCATGACATTGCGAGATCCTGTTCCACATATGGCGTGGCTGCTTACTACGTCGTCCATCCCGTCGCTGCCCAGCGTCAACTGGTCGAGCGGATCTTGGGGTATTGGCACGAGGGACCGGGGCAGAGTCAGAACGATTTCCGTCGCGAAGCGCTCTCGCATGTGCGGGTTGTTTCGACGATGGATGAAGCCATCGACGCGATCCATAGAGAGCAAGGGATGCGCCCAGCCGTTATTGGCACGTCGGCTCGTCCGTTGGGGCCTGCCGTTTCGGCCCAAGAACTCCGCGCTGAGTTTCAGCAACAGGCGCGACCGCTGCTGTTGGTGATGGGGACCGGTTGGGGTCTCACAGAAGAATTCATGTCACATGTCGATCGAGTGCTCGAGCCGATTCAGGGAACGGCCCCTTATAACCACCTATCGGTGCGCTCCGCGACAGCAATCATTTTAGATAGGCTCTTCGCAGAAGAAGCCAGAACGTAGGAGAATGACGAGATGAGCGATGTTGTCCCCGCTGTTGAGCTGCTAGAGAAGACCCTTCTGCGCAAGCAGGCGCTGCCGGAGTTTCGTGTTGGGGACACGGGCCGGGTGTGGGTGCTGATTAAGGAAGGCGACAAGGAGCGTACTCAGGCGTTCGAGGGGGTAGTGATCCGTCGCCACCACCACGGCCTGCGTTCGTCGTTCACCGTCCGCAAGGTTAGCTACGGAGTCGGTGTGGAGCGTATCTTTCCGGCCCACTCGCCGCGCATCGATCGCGTCGAAGTTGTGAGCCGTGGTGAGGTTCGTCGTGCGCGCCTGTTCTATCTTCGTGAGCTTTCGGGCAAAGCGGCACGCATCAAAGAGCGCGTCACCAAGCGTCCCGGGGCAGCCGACGCAGCTTCCATCACGACCGCTGAAGGGTAACTCGACTCGCTGGAGAGCGCGGTTTGCTGCGCTCGCGAAGTCGTTCCCTCCGCTTTGTTCCGTCGATCGTGAGTCCCAGTTTCCTTTGCAGAGGAGAGTGGTTCCTTTGCCGTCGGCGGTGCCTTTCTATCAATCCGTAGTGCACTGTGGAAGGGGTCATCCACCTGGATGGGGTTGCTCTCTGGTGAACCCCTAGGTGTGTGATTTTCACCCGTGGTGACGGGAGGCCCGAGGTCGCGCAGATCAGGGTCTAAGAGTCTATTTCTATAAATAAATCTAAGATAGGTGGAACTCCATGTCGGTTTCAGTCGGACAGACGGGAGAAGAGCAAGCGGCCCTGTATCTCCAGGAGCAGGGGCTGCGTATTGTTACGCGCAACTATCGTACGAAACGAGGAGAGATAGATATTATCGCTGATGATGCTGGTACATTGTGCTTTGTTGAAGTACGGCTGCGTGCGGACTCGAGCTTTGGTGCTCCTCTCGATACAGTAGGAATTAGAAAACAAAAGCGACTTACATATGCAGCAATGCAATATCTGGCCAAACACGCAGCGGTCATGAATAGATATCCATGTCGCTTCGATGTCTTATCAATAGAAACATATCCGGCGCGAGTGATTTGGGTTAAAAACGCATTTTGTTTGAATTCCCAGTTCTGAGAATTTATGGCTTAGGGTGTAGCGGATAGAATGGGACTTCTCTTGCGGCCGCATCCGTGAATTGGGCTTGTTGGATGCAGTTCGGCCGCATTGACTGCGAGCGGTGCGGCTCAGTATGATAGGGACTATGAAAAAAATCGCTGTTCTTGGTTCCGGTACGGTGGGTGAAGTTCTCGCAAATGGTCTCCTCAAGTATGGCTATGAGGTGATGCGAGGCACTCGCGAGGTGGGCAAGCTTGCGGAATGGCATGCCAAGGCTGGTTCGTCTGCCTCGGTGGGTTCATTTGCTGAGGCTGCGCAGTTTGGCGATGTGGTGCTGTTGGCGGTGAAGGGCACCGTTGCGGAGGAAGTAGTCGCTGCACTAGGTAGCTCGCTCGATGGCAAGACTGTCATCGATGCAACGAATCCGATCGCGGACGCTGCGCCCGAAAACGGTGTACTCAAGTTCTTCACTGGCCCCAATGACTCGCTGATGGAGCGGCTGCAAAAGGCTGTCCCAGGGGCGCACTTTGTGAAGGCGTTTTCTTGCGTTGGTAACCCGTTTATGGTGAACCCGGACTTCGCTGGTCAGAAGCCGACGATGTTTATCTGCGGCAACAGCTCGGCAGCCAAGCAACAGGTATCGACGATCCTCCATCAGTTCGGCTGGGACATCGAGGACATGGGTGCTGCTACGGCAGCGCGAGCGATCGAGCCGCTGTGTATGCTGTGGTGCATTCCGGGCATGACGCGGGGAAGTTGGACCCACGCATTCAAGCTGCTGCGCAAGTAGACTGGCACTGGTCCTCCGAGGGTGAGTGTCTTGCGAAGGCGGAGCTACTTGCGCTGCCGCAGCTTGTAGGCTGACAGCCAGCGTTTGCGTGGCGGATCGCCAACGGACGATGCGATTCGGACGTCATCGACGACGTAGAAGCACTGGGGATCGAGTCTTCGAGCCTCGTTGAGGATGCCGGGGATGCGACGGCGCTCTGTTTCGACATAGAGCATATGCACTGGTCCGTCTCGACCCATGCCGTGAAAGAGCGTGACTCGGAAGCCTTGCATCCTTAGTTCGTCGGCAAGCTGATCGCCTCGTCGGGAAAATACTCGTACGACTTGGTTGCCCATGGCAGCCCAGCGTTCGATCGTGAGGCCGACGTAGTTTCCGATGGCAAAGCCTGCGGCATAGGCGACGGCAAGCTGAGGCTTGCTAAGGTTTCCGATCACCCTCGACGCGGCAAATACCCAAATCAGCACCTCGAAGAAACCGAGGATGGCTGCACGACCGCGACGACCTTGGGTGACCATCACTACGCGCAGGGTTCCCAGCGAAACGTCACCGACGCGGGCCAGTAAGATCATCAGGCAGCTAAGGAAGAGAGAATCCGGCATAGGCGGCGGCAGCTTACCAAGCAATTGGCACCTTACCGGGTTCTTGTTAACGTAGCAGCACACTCCTCGTGGTGAATACAAACCCTGTGAGTCCGTCCGAGGAGTAAAGAGGGCGGACTCAGACGATGGCAAGCATTGGCGCACACATCCGACAGCTCAGCAAAGGTCATCCCACTGCCTACCCTGGCTGGCAAGGCAACGGTGGGCGAGCCCAATGCGCTGCCGAATGGAGCACCAAGTCGGCGAGCCAGCGATCCGGCGACCGAAGAACAGCGTCGCGCCGAGGCCGAGCTGGTCGAGCGTTGTCGAGGTGGCGATCAGCGGGCCTTCCGGATCTTGGTAGAGCGCTATCAGCGACGTGTCTTTTCGCTGGCGTTCGGATTGCTCAAGGATCCCGACGAGGCACGCGATATCTCGCAGGAGGCCTTCCTCAAGGCTCATCGGCACCTTGGATCGTTTCAGGGGACCGCCAGCTTTTACACCTGGCTTTATCGGATTACGGTCAACCTGTGCATCGATCGGAAACGCAAGGTTGGTCGGGGCAGCGAGGTCGAACTGGACGAGCGGCTGTCGCATCAGCAAGTGGGCAGCCCCGCCGATGTTCTTTCAACACAGAAGCTGTCATTCAACCCACAGCGAGTGGCTCAGTCGAGCGAGCTACGCGGTCGAATCTTGGCCGCACTCGAAAAACTCTCGGAGCAGCATCGTGCGGTGCTGATCTTGCGCGAGGTCGAGGGGTTATCCTACAAAGAGATCGCCGATTCGATGGACTGTCCAGAGGGTACAGTGATGAGCCGCCTTTTTCACGCCCGACGGCAGATGCAAGAGCTGCTTTCGGACTTCGCCGAGGACGCAGAGCAGGAGGGGGCCGATTAGGCCCGAGCGACCATGGCAGTTGCCGATAACAAGCTAATTAGACTGTTTGATAACGAGCTACCCGTCGATGAGGCGGATGCGCTGAGGCTAGAGCTGTCCGAAGAAGACAACGCCAAGCTCGCGGCGTTGGCGGAGCTTTCGTCGTCAGTTCGCGACGCGATTGAATCAGAAGCGGCGATGCATGAGGTGGATCTCTGGTCCACGCTGCAGCGCCAGCTTCCGCAGCAGGCTCCGGCGAAAGTTGTGCCGCTTCGACGGAAGGTGCTGGTTCGTACGACGGCGGCGATCTCGGCCTTTGCCGTCGCTGCGTCGTTGTTTTTCGCGCTGCGGACTGGGACGGTGCGAGACAGTGGCTGCGACGTCGAAGAGCTTGAAGTAGTCGGAAGCGGCGCGACGGTAATGAAGGTTGCCGACGATCGCGGCAACGACACGACGCTGATCTGGTTCGATCATCAGGAAGAAGACGAATGGGAAAGTCTGTAATCGGACAATGGACATGGCGGCTGCTGTTTGCCGGGCTGCTCGTGTTGCCAAAGGTTGCCGTCGCGCAGATCGATCCACCGAAGGCTGTGCCGGTCGAGGCCAAGCCGGCTAGCAAAGCGACCTGCTCGGTGCGGGTGATTCACGCGACTGCAAATGGCAACGAGTTCGACGCTCGACTAGAACCGCTTCGTCCCCAGCTCAAAGGACAAGCCTTCCAGTCCTTTTCGCGCTTCAGCTTGATCAAGCAGCACGAGTTGTCGATCGCTGGCGGCGCATCGCAAAACTTCGAGGTGCCCGGCGAACATCAAGGGGTGTTGTCGTACGAAGGGCGGGCGGACTCGGGCGGCAAGCAGCGGCTTCGTCTGCGGCTGGAAATCCAAGATGGTGCCGCCAAGCTTCTGTCGACGAAGTTTGTCATCAACGACGGTGGCACGGTGATGCAGGCCGGCATGAAGTACGACAAGGGCGTGCTGGTTCTTGGCATCACCTGTCGCATCGCCAGCTAATCCGCCGTGGGCGGACTCCTTCCCCGGCGTTTGGGTTACAGTGTGACGATATTCGGAGGAATCATGCGAGTTCTGTTTCGTTCCATCCTGCTTAGCTCGGTTCTGCTTTCTGCCTGTAGCTCGGGACCGAAGTACAAGATCGATGACGCGCTGCTCGCCGATGTGGCACCGAGCGATAAGGCGCAGATGCTGCAAATTCAGTCGGACCTAAATAAGGCGACGGAAGAGAAGAACAAGGCCACCAGCGATGCTGCGATTGCGGAAAAAGAGCTAACCGTCGCTGACGCCGAATACGACAAGGCCAAGGCAGACGTGAACATGGCCAAGGCGGAGCAGTCGCTGGCTGAGTCGACGAAGGATCTCAACCGGGTCGCCTCGGCAAAGAGCAACATGGAGCAGAAGCAGCTCGCCAAGGATGTATCGGACGCGAAGGTTGACTATGCCAAGGCCCATCGCAGCCAGGCGCGTGCCCAGCTCGAGTTTACCGAGAAGCAAGTAGCGGCCCTTCAGGCTCGGTATGAGCAGTCGAAGGCTCAGCTTGCAGCGGCCAAGGGCAAGAAGCCGTCCGCTGACTTTGCCGTGTCGACTTTTGATGAACAGGCCTCGAACGCGCAGCGGAAGGCGGATGATGCCAAGCTGACCGTAGATCGCCGTCAGCTTGACGCAACCCAGGCGCAGGCCAAGTACAATCAGCTCTTCCAGAAGCTCCAGATGATGCAGGGAGCGCAGATGGCACCAGGGGGAATGCAAACCCAGCCCGGAATGCAGCCGCAGCCCGGAATGCAGCCACAGCCCGGAATGCAGCCACAGCCCGGAATGCAGCCGCAGCCCGGAATGCAGCCACAGCCCGGAATGCAGCCACAGCCCGGAATGCAGCGCTAGTCGTTGTTCTCTGCCGAGGTGGTAGCGCTGGTGCCGTGACAGAACGCCCGCAACTCGCATGCGAGCCGGGTGCAGACCGCAAGAGGCCTTTCCGAAAGTTGCAGGACGGCATGTGGCGGCAACGGGAGCCTGGGCAGTCCATCGAGAGGTGCCAGCGCGGCGTCCACTTCGGCTCGGCTGATGAGTTCAAAGTGCGGCGCGGGATTGGCATCTTGTAGGTACAGGATGCCGACGCGGACCGGCGTACTTGTGCCGGTGAGTTGCATTGCGACGTGGGCGAGGAGTGCTCTTCGTGCGGTGTGCCAGGCGCTTTCAACGGGCGGTGGGCTGGCTAGCTGAACGTCGATGACGCTGACCGTCCCATCGCGAGTACACCAATACGCATCGAGTTCGCCGTGGAGTAAAAGCTGGGGCTCGCGGCCGACGGGTACTTGATAGCGAACGGCTGTATGCAACGACGGCAAAATGCCAGGCTTACGGATCTCCGAAGAGAACCAGTGGCTGCGCAGCAGGTGACCCAGCCAGGTGAGGACTTCTTGGGCGTGAGGACCGTCCCGGAGGATTCCTTGGCCAGCGAGACATCGCTCTAGATCATGGCCCTGCCGCTGCCAATCAATGAGTCCCAGCAGTCGCTGCGGCAAGGTGCCCGCGAGTAGACAGGCGATCGGCGACAGATCCATTGTCTCATCGCTGGTGCGTGCCCGTGCCGTGAGACGTGATAGGGTGCCGGGAATCGTCGTGAACAGGTGATACCGACGGGGACACGCCAAAAGCTCGGCCGCTTGCGCGGTTAGAATCGGCGTAAGATTCAGCGCGTTCGACGGTGGACTGTACATCGCACGGGCTTGCTGTTCAGCGCAGAGTGCCACCTGGGGCGACTCGGTGCCCACAGTTACAGGCGACAGAGTCTGAGGCGCCTCCCTTGGCGGCTGCCACTCCGTAATCAGACTGTGAGTGGCGGAACTCGTGAGCAGTTCTTCAATCGACTGACGCCAGGTTCCGCTGTAGCCACTCCCGCTTTCACCCAGCCAGATCAGTCGATTTTTGGCCCGGGTCGCGGCGACGTAAAAGAGGCGATCAGATTCAGCCTTGGACCGCAGCTTGCGACGGACTTGGATCCGTCTTTGCGGCAGCGACAGGCATCGTTCACCGTCCTCGTACAGCGATAGTCCCAGTCCGAGGTCGCGATCGTAGACCACTTGGGGCAGATCGGCGCGCTCGCGGGTCGTACATCCAGCGACAATCACCGTCGGAAATTCCAGACCTTTGGCTTGGTGGACGGTCATGATGCGGACGACGTTGTCGCGCTCGCCGAGTACCTGCGCGGCTGGCTCGTCCGATGGATCGCCACTGGTGCGGACCAGCTCGGGATCGGTCTGTAGACGAACGAAGCGCACGAAGGCTCGGAGTCGACCGGGGTAGCCTCGGGCTCGGTGTAGCAGCCGTTCGACGTTCGCCAGGCGCTGTTCGCCATCGCGATCAGCGGCCAACACCGCCAGGTAGTCACTGTGATCAAGCGCCATTCGTAGCAGACGCTCCGGTTCGAGCCGATCCGCCTCTGCGACGAGTAAGCGAGACATCGTCACAAAACGCTGGAGACGGAGCATCTCATCGGCAGGTAGACGGAGGTGAAGATCCTCGGGCTGGTACTCGGGTTCGTGATCCCAATGCGCTGGTTCGGGATGGGTCAGCGTTGCGAGCGGTCGAGTGAGAGCACCAAGCGACAGCCTGCCGGCGAGGTGTAGACGGGCCAGAGATTCATCGGACAGCCCGACGAATGGTGAGCGCAGCACAGCGACCAGTGCGAGCAAGTCCGTGGGATCATCGATCAGACGAAGTAGCGACGCGAGATCAAGTACCTCCTGCGCCGCAAAGAAGCCGCGCCCGCGTACCACATAGTGGGGAATGCGTTTCCGTCGCAGTGCCGTCGTGTAATGGAGTAGGTGGGTAAACCGACGCAGCAGCACCACGATGTCGCTTGGCGGCGTGCCATCACTGGTGAGCGCGACGATTCGTTGAGCGAGCAGCTCGGCCTCGCGCACAATCGCTGGTGGCGGGGTTGCCGAGGATTTCTCCACCGGGCCACCTGAGGGACGCAACAGTTCGACTTGCGGATAGTTGGTCGCGTCGCTGCGTATGGCGGTCAGCGGATCGTGAGCAGGCTCCCAGCGCACAAACCAGTCGGGCTGCTCATCGGATGGCGGCTGCATGACTCGTGCAAATAGCTGGTTTACGAACTCGAGGACACCCGGCAGCGAGCGATAGGACTGCGACAGGGTTTCCTCATCGGCTCCGTGGTCGACAAGGCGCTTGCATAACCGCGCAAAGGCTGCGACATCGGCTCCTCGGAAGTCGTAGATCGACTGCTTGCGATCACCGACGATGTAGATGCGGCCCGGCGAGTGTCCTTCATCGCCGATGAGAAGTGTCAGCAGCTCGGCCTGTAGCGGGCTCGTGTCTTGAAATTCATCAACCAAAAAGACCTGGAAGCGCTGGCTTAGCTCGTCGCGGACCTCGGGATGATCGCGCAGCAAATCTCTCGACAGGCGCAGCAGATCGGAAAAATCGAGCACCGCCTCTTCTTGCTTCACTTTGGCAAAGCGTTCGGCGAGTGGTCGAAGTAGCGTTTCCAGACCGTTGGCCAAGCGTGCCGCACGCTGCGAGATGGCGATGGCCTTGATATCGTCGATTGATTCGTAGGTCTGCTGTCGATAGTCCTTGATCGCTTGCACCAGCGACGGATCAGCCTTTGCACCACTCGGGCCCCGGAGCGGCTTAAAAAGCTCCCGGATTTGGGCAAAATCTGCACTGCAGGTAGCTATCTCATCGATGCTGTGGAGCCTCTCATCGATACGAGTCGCCAGTCCCCCGAGGAGAATTGCCCGCTCTGCTGACTTCTCGGCCAGCTCATTGGCTCGGCTTGCCAGTTGATGGAGCGCCGACGAGAGTCGATCGCGTGCTAGGGTCAGCTCCTCGGCTAGTCGCTGGGGAAGATAGGCTGCGGCGATGCCTTCGGCCGGTCGTCCTTCCTCGGCGCGCTGACGATGAAGCAGACACAGCACTTCGACCAGACCCCCGTCGCCACCCGCTCCTTGCGCAAAGCCCAGCTCGGTCAGCAGCAGTGCCATCGTTTCAGTCATTTCCGGATCGTGACCGACGGAAATGGGGTCTTCGATAGCGCTTAGCACCAGCTCTTCGCAGGTTTCCCGCAGTCGCTGGTCAGCCGCATCTTCATCGAGTAGGGCGAACTCGGGATCGATTCCAAGGGTTTGGGCATAGCGACGGAGCAGTGACGCCGCAAACGAGTGAAACGTGCTAATCGTCGCGCCACCGAGAGAGGCCAAGACCTGTTCCCAAGCTTCACCACCGGGAATGGCCAGGCCGAGATGAGCTGCACTTTCGACCAGAGCAGGTTCGTCTGTGGCGATCGCATCGGCGGAGCGGCCGTCTGGACAGGCGGCGAGGCGACGACAGATGTGCGAAATCCGCCCGACGAGCTTGTGACGCATTTCGGCTGCTGCTTTTTCGGTAAAAGTCAGCGCACAGATTTTTTGCGGCGGAATCGGTCGATGATGAGCAGACAGCCCGGCGCAAAGATGCAGATATTGGGTGAGCAGCGCATGCGTCTTACCGGTGCCCGCACCCGCTTGCACGACCCGATCGCGCTCGAGCAAAAATCGCAGAGCAACGCTCATCGGTTGTCTCCGTCGACAAAGTCGCGAGTTGGCGAGAGCTGACTCGGGGCGATCGATTGACTGGTTGGGCTTTGCTGACCTCCGTCGTCGCTGTCGCCCGATGGATCGAGAGGCGCAGCGCTGATCCGGCAGACGCTTTCCATGCCACAGCCCTCGCAGGTTCGGGGCGCGACGGCAAAGTCTCCGTCGCGTAGCCGTCTCCACAGATGATAGGCAACCTCGGCGACGTTTCCGTCAGGGTTCTGCAGTCGGACCGCTCGATCGAGCGTGGTCATTTCTGCGTCGTCGAGAGCCTCAGTCACTTTGCCTTGCCGCAGCGAGTAGTAGCAAGCTGTCACTCGCTGGAGTGGCTCCTCGGCGTTCAGCGTTGGATCGGCCCGCAGGGCGGCGATGTACAGCGGCAATTGGAACGAGGTCTTGAGCAGATCGTGGTTCAGGTGATGCTGGTAGCGCTCGCGCCGTCCCGCTTTGTAATCGAGAACCATCGCTTTGCCCTCCCCCAGATCGACGCGATCGATGATGCCGTGGATGTGCAGCGGCATTTGGCCTTCGTCGCCCTGCGCGGCTGCGATGGCGAGAGGACCAAATTTCCACTCAAACAGCGATGGCAAGCAGTCGGGATCGGGCGGGGCCTTGGCCTCGTTTTCGACCAGCCGCCATAGCTCGGTACGGAGACGGACCAGTCGCAGCTTGAGCAACTCGGGATGACCAACGTGTTCTTTTCGCACAAAGTCGGCCAGCACTTGGTCGATCGCCAACGTAAGTGCGACACGATCGCCGTCGTCGGCATGGAGCGGCAAGCGACCTTTGGCTTGGCGATCCTTGAAGAATGCCTCGAGCACGGCGTGGTGCAGTCGTCCCGAGGCGAGTGGGTCGAGTTCCTCCCCGCCTTCACCGAGAGGCCGAATCCCAAGCACACGCCGCGCAAAAAAGCGAAACGGACACCGCGCAAAGTCCTCTAGCACCGACGCCGACAGAGGGTGTTTTGGACTGCCCGGCAAGCGAGGTTGGAGCACTCCGATCAGTTTTTCGTCGAGCAGGCGTCCAACAAATGGGTGGCTGTCGAGGTGAGCCGCCTCAGCATTGGCAAAAGTCGCGCCAAAAAAGCGGCTGCGTTGTTCCTCGATCCGTGACAACGCCACGATTCGGGAAGCACGCGGGCGATCGCAACGGGACAACGAGTCAAACAGCGCTGGACTCTGCTGCGACCGCTGCCACAGCTCAGCAGGATGGTTGGCTGGTGGGACCGGCTCGGTCGTCGCAGGAAGCTCGGAAATGGCTGCCGCATGGAGCACCTCGTCGACAAACAGCGAACGTGCCAGCGGTCGACCTTCGTCGTCGGCCAGAGGCCAGAACAAGTGCGAGTGCGAGGTGTGAGCGAGTGCAACCGCCAGCTTCAGTGATTCGGCATCATTGGCATGCTGCGCCTGCGAAGACAGCGGTCGACCCATCGCATGCTCGATGCGTCGGCGGTCGTCATCGGACAGCAGCGCGTCGTCGAGGCGATAGGCGGGGAGTTCACCTTCGATGAGTCCACCAATGAGTAGGTGGGAAAACGTCTGCGGTGGCACATCGGCCAGCTCTCCGATACACACGGCATTCGGGGTGGTCATGGCGAGCGGTTCTTCCCACAGCCGCCCCACCGAGGACTTCAGGATCGTCGCGAACGACCGCTGCGAAAGCGACTCGGTAGCGATGCCAAGTCGCCCTGCCCACAGTGGCAGCTCGCTCAGAATGAGAGAGAGCATCTCAACGGCAGCCTGATCGCGCTTTTGGGCCGCCAAGACCTGGGTTAACAAATCCGCCGTCGAGGAGTCCTCACCGAATGGCAGTTCGGGTAGTGCTGAGGTCAGCTCGAAGAACCGGAGTCGCACAAGCAGGCGGTGGAGGGACCGACAGTGTTCGGCCAGCGGTGCCGTTTCGGGAAGGCTGGTCAGCTCACGCAACACCTGATCGGCCTGCTCCGCAACGAGCGGCAGGTGGGCACGGCGTGGCTTTGGCTCGCTCCCTTCCTCCGGTGTTTGGGTGGCCAGCCAGGTGCGGAGTCGGACAAGCCCCCAGGTTGGTTCACGTTTCCGCTGCTCATCCCACAGCTCGGCGGTTTCGTTCGGAGGTGTGTACGGCCTGCGCAGACTCCTGACTCCGGCGGCGCGCAGCGCTTGGGCGAGCAGCCACGGTTTTTCGCCGAGCGGACCCGGAAAGCGCAGGTAGCGACTGGTCAACAGTTGAATGAGCCCTTCGCGAGGCAGCCCGAGCGCAAGCACTTCAAAGAGCAGCGTCAAAAGCCGGATCGGAGCGGGCAGTTCGAGAGGTCGCAGCCGCGAGCCCGCCACTCCACCGCGCAACGGTGTTGTCGGAACCCCCGCACGCAGCAATGCGGCCGCAAACCTCTGTCGACGCGCTGGCGACTCAGCCAGCACCGCGATCTGGGCCGAAGGAACCCCGCTTGCGAGGAGTCGCACGACCTCTGCGGTGATGACCTGGGCTTCGGCGCGTGGAGACGGCTGGGGTTTGAGCAAGAGCAGTCCGTCGAGTTCACCGGGTGCGACCAGCGATTGGCTACCGCGAGGACGGAACAACCCACGGACAAATCGCGCCCACGGCTCATTCGATGCGGCCAGCGGACCCAGCGGGCAGCTCTCTTCCTCAATCGCGAGCTCGTGTTTGCGGTACATCCCATCCAGCAGAGGCTTCAGTGCGCGCTGCAGGGGCGGCCTGTCTTCGACGGTAGGCAGCAGCAGTCGGAGCGGCCTATCGGGTCGCGCCAGCACATCCAAGCAGCCCAGCCATGCGGGCAGGGATGCGGTGCCAGTGAGGCCAATTGTCAGGTGAAGACCCTCCAGCTCGAGCTGTTCGGCTGCGAAAACCGATGGATGATCGGCGAGCCGTCGCAGTCCTTCTTGAAACAGTCGTCCTTCGCTCAGGTTGCGCTTGCCGAGCATCTCCACGGCATACGCGCAGAGCCTGCCAGCCTCTAGGATGCGTGCCGCTTGGCTGTACTGCTTTGGATCACTGGACGCTTGTGCTGCGAGGCGCTGACCCAACCGAATGAGCTGCATCGGGGACAGTTCCACGGCCTCGGCTCCGGCCAGCAGTCGCGCCACCGCCTTGGTGAGCCCGGTAGAATCGCGCAAACCCGATTCCCGACTGGCCTCCTGCGCAACCAGGAAGTCTCGTAGGATCTCACCAATTGGTCCTACCAATTTGGCTCGTAGCTCCTCCGGGGTTGCGGCGAGCGCTAGCTCATACAGCGACATTGGGCGCGGAGCGGAGGCGTCCGATCCTTGCGGGCCGCTGCTGAAAACTGTGGCGACCGGTGCCGCGCCGCGCAAGGTGGTGAGCCGAAGAACCCGCACGGACGCTGCATACCACATGCCACTTGCTGCTGACCATCCGTCGGCAAGGAGTGCCTAGTAGATAAACAGGCAAGACATACGCTACGATGGCCTCTTGTGCTGGAGACTGTGAACATGACCCGACGTAAGGGGCTGCGGATCTCTGTGTTGGTTGCGTGCAGTACGGCCGCCGCGCTGTTGGCCCAGGTGCTTGGGCAGGGTGTTTCTGCGGCACCACCGGCCAGACCGGCTGTGGGAGTACGGCCCGCGCCAGCCCCGGTAAAGCCAGGACAGAAACCTGTCGCCACTGTCCAAGCTGGGCCGAAGCTGGTGTTGTTGATCGTTGCTGACCAGTTTCGTGCGGACAACCTGACCCGATGGTCCCACCTTCTTAGCGAAGGCGGACTCAAGAAGTTGATGACCCAGGGGGCCCGAGCGATCGGTCGTTATGGTCAACAAAATACCTATACCGGACCGGGTCACGCGCTGATTGCGACGGGCTCGTACGGCTACCTAAATGGCATCACCCAGAACAAGTTCTGGAATCGGCAGGCGGGTCGCGCTGAGTCGATGCTCTACGACGGCAACGTCAAGATCATCGGCGAAAAGGATCTCTCGCTGGAAGACGATAGCTCGCCGCGTAACTTGATTGGCAGCACGGTCTTCGACGAGCTTCGCTTCGCTAACAAGGATAGCAAGGTGGTGTCCGTGTCGCTCAAGGCACGCGGTGCCATTCTCCTCGGCGGCCACACCGGGCAAGCGTACTGGTTTTCCGATCAGAGCGGCGAGATGACCACCTCGACGTTCTACGGCCCGGATACTGCCGAGTGGGTCAAGCGCTGGAACAGCGGCAAGATGGCCGACAAGCTGTTTGGCAAGGTTTGGGATCGGCTGCTGCCCGAGTCGGCTTACACCAACATTGATGCCTCGCCACATGAAGCGGACCTCAAGGGTCTCGGTCGCGTCTTCCCGCATCCGACGAACGCCAAGCAGCAAGCGCCGGGGCCGGGTTACTACGAGTCGATCAACTACACGCCGACGGGTCTTGAGATCCAAATGGATTTTGCACGGGCGGCGATCGATGGCGAGCAGCTCGGTCAGCGTGGCGTCACCGACGCACTGGCGATATCAGTGAGTGGAACCGATCTGGCAGGACACCTGTTTGGACCGTACAGCCATGAGTATCAGGACATGGTCCTGCGCTTCGATCGGGCTGTTGAGAAGCTGCTCCAGGATCTCGAAAAGAAGTTCAAGCCTGGCGAGTTGGTGGTGGCCTTTACTGCCGATCATGGTGCCGCACCGATTCCCGAGGAGGCGATGCAGAAGAGTCTCCTGGCCGGCCGGGTGCGAAAAGGAATCGTAAAAGACACAGTCCAAAAGGCGCTGTCGCAGTTCTATTCGACGCAGGGTGAGTGGGTGGCGGCGCTGGAAGATCCCAGCGTCTACATTTCGCCCAAGATGATTGCGCAGTCAAAGGCCGATCCGGCGCAGGTCGAGGAGGTCGCAGGCCGGGCGGTGCTCGAGATTCCCGGCGTCATCGGCTACTTCACGCGAACGCAGATGATGCGCGGCTGGGTTCCGCCGACCGATGTTGCGACGGCCGTCGTGCGCAGCTACTTCCCGTCACGAGGAGGAGAGCTGGTGCTGGTGATGGCGCCGTTTTACTTTTGGGGCAAGTACGGTGAAAAGGAACAGGGCACGTCGCATGGCTCGTTCTATCGCTACGATACCGAGGTTCCGATGGTGTTTTGGGGCCAGCCGTTTCATCCTGGCGAGTACGGTGTGATCGATCAGGTCGACTTCGCCGCGACGCTGGCTCACGCTTTGCGATTGACGCCACCGGCGGCCTGTGCGGGTCGGCCCGTCATGCCGATGCTCAAGCCGCGCATTCCGTAGTGGGGTCTTGCAAGGGGGAGTTCATGGTCGATACGCCTCAGCGCACATCAATGTCTCGGCTGGGTGTGCTCATCGGCATAGCGCTCACTTTGGCCGGTGCTCCGGCGGAGGCCAAGAAAAAGCCGCGTCCCGATCCGGTCCAGCAAGATCCGATGGAGACGGAGGCCAATCCGCAGACCACGACGAATCCAACTGGCGGAACCGGTGGTACGACGGGCACGGGTGGCGGCACCTCTTCGACCGGAAGTGGCAGTTCCACGAACACGTCGTCTGGCGGTACTTCGTCGAACAGCAGTGCGAGCAGTGGTGGTGGTGGTTCCGGCGGCCCGGTCTCGACCGCGAAGATCGGTCGCTACATGCTGAGCCTGAAGGTTGGCGCTGCGCCGTGTGTCTACTTCAGCGGCGGCTGCGGCGTGCTTCACCAAGGCGTGGCTGGGCTGGAGTTTGCGTGGGCGTTTACGCAGTCAGCGAGCGCCTATCTGATCGTTCCGGTGCAGGTGCAGTTTCGAGCCAATTTGGGCACGTTGATGCTGCCAGTGGGAATTCAGTACGACATTGCCTTGCCGGTTCCCAATCTCTACATCTATCCGCGACTGAGCCTCGGCTATGCGGTGGCGCTGTCGGGGGCCGCTGGCAGTGTCATCGCCTCTCACTACGGAGTTGCCATTCCCGAGCTCGGTATCAAGTACGTTTTTTCCGGCCGCTATCACCTAGGCGGAGAGGTTGTCAGCCTACCGGTACTGTTTAACAGCACCGCCGTCGTCCTATACTACCGAGCAGCGCTCTCGTTTGGCGTCAGCTTCTAGTTCACGCTGCAGTCGCAGTCCTCGCAGCCGGGGCGGTTTTGGCGTTTGACCGGGCTGAAGACCGGCTCGCGGGCTTCTCGTCCATCGCCGCGAATGCCACTGGCCGACATCAGCTTGCTGACGAGCCCTTGGCCTTTCGGGAACTGTGAGCCGGCTGTGCAGCGACACAGCTCACCGCAGCGCTCCCGCACCGTTCCCAGGGACTCGAGCGACTCGAGTACAGCGCCACATTCACACTCATATTCGTAGATCGGCATGGTGGGAACGTACTCACGCAATGTCGGCTGTCAAACGCTAGCTGGGTGCGCCCAGAGAGATGGCAACTCGGCGACGTGAACCAAAATGCCCAAAAACGCTTGCGCTGCTGACCTCGGTTCGGCGATAAGCTCGTCGCTGTGATTGCTCTTGGCAGCATCAAAAAGCTGCACTTGGATCCTACGAAACCGCCGGTTCTCGACGGAATTTCGCTGCGCATTGCCCAGGGCGAGACCTGTGGTTTGTGTGGGCCGGGCGCTTCGGGCAAGAGCTTGCTACTCAAGATCATCTGTGGATTGGTCCGTCCCGAGAGCGGCTCCGTCGAAGTCGCGGGTGCAGACCTAGGCGGCGCGAGCCCCGATTTGCTGCGCAAGATTCAGTCGCAGATCGGCTACTTGTTTCAGAACAATGCGCTGTTTGACTCGATGACGGTGTTTGAAAACGTCGCGTTTCCGCTGCGACAACGCGTTCGATTTCGACAAGAGTCACTGGACGAACACCAACTGTTGGAGCGAGTCAGTGAGGCGCTGCGCGGGGTGGGCCTGGCCACCCATGCCGAAAAGATGCCATCTCAGCTCTCAGGCGGTCAGCGCAAGCGGGTGGCGCTGGCTCGGGCCGTGGTAGCCCGTCCGCCACTGTTGATTTACGACGAGCCGACGGCGGGACTCGATCCCGTGACGACCGCGAAGATCTACGATCTGCTCAAGGCCGAGCAGAAGCTGACCCAAAGCACGACGCTGATTGTGTCGAGTGATCTCGATGCGATGCGGCGCTTTGCGAGCCGGATGCTGATGGTCTATCGAGGCGCGCTGTGTTACGACGGACCCTCGGTGGGGATGGAAGACAGCCCGAGCCCAGTGGTCCGCCAGTTTGTGCGCGGCGAGCTGGATGGTCCGTTATGACGAAGGCTCTGCTGGCGTTGGGCGTAGTCGTGCTGTCGTTGTGTCGAGAAGTCGGCGGGATGGCGCTGCTCGTCGCGGGCACCGGCGCGGC
>ERZ724510.858-NODE-858-length-17648-cov-8.224919_pt1 | contig 17648 bp, 15 predicted proteins | sample MGYA00376043_ERZ724510 | MGnify/ENA primary metagenome ERZ724510 (study PRJEB28724, sample SAMN07190888) | wastewater metagenome | isolation source: influent of sewage treatment plant in Hong Hong | place: USA: Christiansburg, Virginia | collected 2016-03-01 ... | reverse complement strand
CGCTCTTGCTTTAACTGGAAGTCCCTGTAGAGGGGATGGGCTCATTTAGCCAACTCGCGCCAAGACATGCCCTCCAGTGAATTGGCGCTGTCAGCTTGCGCAACGTCGGCAATCAGTCCTTCGCGACGTCTGCGCCGAAAATAGGACAGGGCGGCCCCACTCAGGCAAACGAGGGGCGCAAAGTATTGAACAACGCTTGCGACATTGGAAATCATCGAACGAGCAATCAGGTTGCCGACCTGAGCCGCCTGGACATTCTTGACTTCTACGGGTACAGCCAGTTGATGAAAGAACATGTAGCTGACTGCGGCGAGTGCGACACCGACCCACCAAGGCATCCTGGCCACCAAGTCGAGCATGTCTTCCAATGGATTTGTCTTGCGTCGTCTTGCCACAGGTACCCTTTATGCATGCATGGAATCCACCCCATGGGTCGGTCGCGATACCTTCCGAGGGATCGCACAGGATGACATGGGTCGATTTGCCCGAGCTCTCGCAACCCTGAATCTAGCCGGAAAGCCCACTTTGCTTGTTGGACGCCGAATCAATCACCGGTCCAAAAGCGTCTTCCGCATGTGCGAGAAGCATATCGGACAATCCAACCCATATGTCTGTGTGAGGCTCAGCCAGCCAGCCTTTGAATTCTGATTCCTTGATCGGGGTCTTCAGGCCACGATTACAGACCGTCATGGCAGTCGCCAACTTGTCCAACTGGGCAGCTCTGATCAGCTCATGCAAACGCAGGTTATTCGGGTGATTCTTCTGACTGGTACTCATGCGTGTGATTCTATTGACGGCTCCGGCATGACGACCGCACAAAGCCCACAGTTTTGCCTAAAAGGCAATGGGGGCAGGACAATTGACCTCTTTGGTCATCACAAGCTTCAGAACCACCATCTCACATGTGCAGCGGTGAAACGTCACGGTGCAAATTTCGGTACCTGCATCATGGGAACAGCCCAAGTTGTGTCACCATGGACTACCGTTAAGAACACATGCCCGCGCCGGACAGCGGACACCCATGCAAGACAAGACCTCAAACTGGAACTCACTGGAAGTATTGGCCTCAGGCCAGGACCTGAGCCCAGAGATCATCGCGCACATGTCGATGGCCACCCATTCTGCCGAGAAGAACCTGGAAAAAGTCCGCCTGACGGCCAGCGCTGAGGTGGACGCCCTGAACGATCAGCTGGTGGAACTCGCTACGCCAAGGATAGCCGCGTCAAGCAAGCTGATGCGTTCGCGCTTTCTCGCTGGCGAATGGTCCTATGTCTTTGCCCCCAAGACAGCCTGTGCGTCGGGCTGCAGTCATTGCTGCCATATCCGTGTGTCTGTGTCCCGATCCGAAGCCAAATTGATTGCCAAAGCCATCGGGCGCAAAGTGGCGAAGACTGAATCCACCACCCCGATTACCCTTGAATCTGCAAAGGCCTGAATGCGCTTCATCCACACCGCAGACCTGCACATAGACAGCCCCTTGCGCGGTTTGAGCCGTTACGACGGTGCTCCAGTTGAACGCCTGCGCGGAGCGACCCGCCAAGCCCTGCAACGTCTGGTCGATTTAGCCATCGAGGAGCAGGTGGACTTTGTCCTCATCGCAGGGGATCTCTATGACAGCGACTGGCAAGACTTTCACACGGGCCTCTTTGTGCGTGAACAAATGGTACGCCTGGCACGCCAGCACATCCGGGTCTTCATCGTTCAGGGCAACCATGACGCTCAGGGTGTGATTTCTCGTCAGGTCCCCTGGCCAGACACCGTCAAAGTCTTTTCAAGCCGCGCGGCAGAAACTGTTCGGCTCGAAACCCTGCAAGTGGCGATCCATGGTCACAGCTTCCCAGACAGGGCCGTCCCCGAAGACTTGGTTCCCGATTACCCTGAGGCCGTTCAAGGCCACTTCAATATCGGCATGCTACATACTAGCCTCACGGGTGCGGAGGGTCATGACACCTATGCACCCACCACGCTGGCCAAGCTACAAACCAAAGGCTATGACTACTGGGCACTTGGCCATGTTCATGACCGCAAAGTGCTGAGCGATAGCCCACCCATCGTTTACCCCGGCAACCTCCAGGGCCGCCACGCAAAAGAGACTGGCGCCAAAGGTTGCCAACTGGTCTCCGTGGAGGCGGGCAAGGTCACGCTCAGTTTTGTCCCTTTGGATGTTGTCCGCTGGCACCAGCTATCCATCGATCTCGGCGCCATTCAGCGTCTGGACCAACTTCCCTCCCTGGTCACCGAGCACATGCAAACTGCGGTAGGGCAGGCAATCCATGCACTCCACGCGATGCGGATCACCCTGACGGGGGAAACTGTCCTGACCCGGGACGAAGCTCAGCAGCCGGGCACCCTCGCGGCCGCCGTGCAGGCTGCAGCCCAAGATGTGACAGACGCGGAAATCTGGACAGAAAAAGTCATCCTGAATCTGCGCTCACCGGTGGACCGAGAACGTCTCTCCGAAGGTGCTGACGCCATGGGCGAGCTGGTGCGCTGGGTGAATGTCTTGCGCGACGATGATGCTGCATTGCTGCAGTTTTGCCAACCTGTCCTCGAGACTGTGTTGGCTAACCTGCCGCCTGACGTGCGAACTGCTCTGAAACGAGATTTGGGCGCGGAAGATGTGCCGCAATTGGACGACCCAGCGTCCTTGCGTCGACTCCTGGTGGATGCTGAATCGACACTGCTCGCCCGCCTGGGTGCAGGGGAGGCACCAGCATGAAAATCCAAAAGCTGTTTCTCAAGGCCTTCGGTCCTTTCACCGATGCCACGCTCGACTTTTCTGGAAACGCGAACCTGCATCTGATTTATGGCCCCAATGAAGCAGGCAAGTCTTCAGCCCTGCGAGCCATGGGGGACTTGCGATACGGCATTCCCATGCTGAGTACCGACAACTTCCTGCACGACTTCAAATCCATGGCCATTGCCGGCGTTTTCGAGAATGCCGCAGGCCACCGCCATGCCTTGTCTCGGCGCAAGGGCAATAAAGACACCCTGCTGCCGGCCGATCCTCTGACCGGTGTCGCTATCCCGGGCACCCAGGTTTCACCCGATGTGTTGCTGGCTTTAACCGGTGGGGTGGAACGCAAGCAGTTTGAAACCATGTACGGCCTCAACTCTGCTCATCTGCGCGCAGGAGGTCAACAACTCATCAATGGCGCTGGAGAACTGGGCGCGGCCCTGTTTGAAGCCAGTACCGGCGCCGCTGGTATCAAAGCCCTGCTGGCCAACCTCCAGGAAAAAGCCAAGAGCTACTATGCTCCCCGCTCGCAAAGCGCTGTCCTCAACGAATCAGCCCGACATCTGGAGACTGCCCGTCAGCGGCACAAACTGGCGGTGACCAAGCCAGACCAATGGAAGACGCTGAAGCGTGCCCACGAAGAAGCCGCCCAGCGCCTGGCTGACTTGCGCCAGCAACTCATCCAGGTGCGCCACCGTGTCACTGAACTTACAGAGCTGCGGGCAGTGGAACCCATTCTGCGCGACCTGGAAAGCACCGAGCGCGAGTGGGCCGAAGTGGAAGGCCATGTCAAGCTTCCCGAAGATGCCCGGGGGCGACGTCTTGGCGCGGTGCAAAGAGAAGCACATGCCCGCAAAGTCATCGTGGAAGCGGAGCAATCATGGGCACTGAACCAGGAAGAGCTGTCGCAACTCAGTTTGGAACCCAAAATGCTGACTCATGCCAGTGCGATTGACCGCCTGATCGGCAATGCCGCTTTGGTACGCCGTGGCCGGGACCAGGCCCTTAAGCTCGACCACGAGGTGAAGGTCGCCAGCACACACCTGTGCCAGCAAGCGCAGAGACTGGTGGCACCTGATGTTTTTTCCGGGGACTTGCCTGCCTTCTACACCAAACTCCCTTCCCTGGCCGATCAGACTGGGTGGCTCCAAGCCATAGACGAATGGCGAAGCTTAAGCAGAGACCTGGAGACCGCCCAGAAGCAGGCGGACGGCGCCCAACGCAAGTTGGACCGCTGGACATCAGAAGAGCTGAAAGAACCGAGCGCGGTACTAACAAGTGCCCTCTCTCAGGCCCTTGCCGCCGCCCAAAGCCTGGGTGACATCGGTAGCCGTCTTGCGAACGTTACCTCTGAACGGGACACCGAGCAGCGCAAGCTCGACCGCGTCCTTGCTGACCTGGAGTTAGACAACCAGGATCAACTGGTGCATGGCCGCTGGCTGGCCTACGCGGACATCGATGCCCAAGCGCAGGAACACACCGATTTACAAAAGCGCCTTTCCACCCTGGAAGCGGAAGTGAAGAAGACGGCCCTGGACCTGTCGGCTCAGGAGCTGCGACGCCAAAAGCTGGCCGCCACCGGCGAGGTCGTGACTGCAAATACTCTTGACCTTGCCCGTCAAAAGCGGGAACAGGACTGGCAAGCCGTCCGCGCAGCCTTCATCGACCCGACGCAAAGCGGCGTGGACATGGCTACTGAAATCAGACAAAGGCTGGCAACGCAGTTCGAACAGAGCAACTCCGAGGCAGACCGCCAGGCCGATCTGCTGCGCGAAGGGGCAGAACGTGCGGCGGAAGTCGCTGAGTGCACCCATCGCATTGCAGAAATGAAGGCTGCGCAATTGCGTCTGGGCGAAGATCACCAAGCCCTGGAAACCCAACTGCTCACCCTTGACCAGAACTGGCAGACCAAGCTCACCCACCTGGGCTTGCCCATGATGTCAGCTGCGCGCGCACGGGAATGGATGACCTTGAGGCAAACCGCACTGGACGGCCACGAGCGGCTTCATCGCAAGACGAATGAAGCGAAAGACCTCACGGCTCAGCAAAACAGCGCGAGCGCCCTGCTTTCAGACGCCTTAGCCAAGCTGGGGCACCTGCCGGCTCCAAGGGGTAGTCACGAAAGTGAAGGCAACGCGGAGACGCTTGCCAGTCTCATCGACCGCGCCAATTCAGTGGAGAAAGACCTGGCCGCTGCCAGATCTGCTCTGCTGCACCGGGCTGACGATGTCGCCGAACAGACCCAGGTGCGGAACGAGGCCCAAATTCAGGTCACTGCCCTGGAAGGACAAGAGCGAATCCTTCGCTGTGCCCTTGACCAGGTCTGTCTGCGGCTTTCCCTGACAGAAGGCACTGGCCCCGAGGTCATCAAGATCAAGTTGCAGGAGTTTGAAGCGTGGGCCAAGGCCTATGACGCCCATGTTGAGCGTTCCAACCAATTGGCGCTGTTCAACGCCACGGAAGTCGCGCTGGCTCAGGAAGCACGTGCGCTGGCTGTTCTGCTGGAAGAGTCCGTTCTTGAACATCTGGACGCCTGGCTGGACAGTTTGGGCGATCGCTTACAAGCCTCTCGGGACGCCCACAATCGCCAGGCAGAGATCCAGAGACTGCAAACTGATGTGGAAAAGCGCAAGGCGAGCGCTGAACAAGATCTGGTGGTAGCAGAACAGGACTTGAACGCCTTGGTCCGACAGGCAGATGTAGTCAGTGTGGACGAGCTCGAAGACGCGGAAACCCGGTCTGTGCATCGGCGTCAACTTGATGATGGACTCAGGCAACTGCGGGGCCAACTGGCCAGTTCCAGTGCGAAGTCGCAGGAACAGCTGCGTGCGCTGCTCGCGGACCAGGACAGCTTCGCCCTTGAGCGTGAAAAGAACAGCTGTCAGGAACACATCCTGACGTTAGAGGGCCAGGAGCAAGGCGCTATTGATGCCGAGCACCACTGCAAGCAGGCCTTGCTCCAAATCGACACCTCGGATGAGGCCGCACAGGCCCGGGAAGAGATGGAGGCTGCCGTCGCACGCTACCGCTCAGGGGTTCGGCCTTGGGCGCAACTGAAAATCGCCGAAACCTTGCTAACGGAGGCCTTGCGTCGCCACCGGGAAAAAGCCCAAGGGCCAGTCGTGGCCTTGGCGGGTGAGTACTTGAAACTCATGACGGCCGGGCGCTTTACGCGGCTGGTGGTAGATACCGAAGGTGATCAGCCCATCTTGCTTGCACAACCGGCGCAGGGTAGGGCGGTTGAAGTCGTGGCCTTGAGCGAAGGAACGGCCGACCAGTTGTACTTGGCACTGCGGCTGGCAGCGCTTGAGATCCAGCGTACACCGGACCGGGCAATGCCCTTGGTGTTGGATGACGTATTCATGACATCAGACGATGAACGTGCTGGGCACATGTTCGAGGCACTGGCCCGCTTTGCAGTGAACCACCAGGTTTTGCTTTTCACGCACCATCAGCATTTGAGGGATATTGCCGCCGGCTCCGTAGCCAGCGAGATGTTGGGCCTGCACCAACTGTTGCCCTCGTTTGAGGACGTGTGAACTCAACGACTCAAGCCTGGATTAAACCTGCCGGTAATTCCCACGAGCATCCACTTCAATCCGTTTGGCATTCAGCAATCGTTTCATGGCAGCGGCGCTGGAACCATTGGGGATACCCGCACCGAGAGCGATACTTTGAAGGGTTAAACGAGTCCATTCATGGCCCTGCAACACGGTGCCAAGGTGATCGAGCACCTTCTGGTCGTTTTTGCTCAATTTGCTGACCTTTGGCGCATCTGTCGCGATCGGTGTCAGAACTGCCACTTTGGACTTCTTCGCCTTCTTTATGGCAGGCTTGGCGATGACATCCTGGATTTGAGACGGGTTGGATGCGGGCGGTGTCTTCAGACTAGAGGCGTGACTCGTGAGAGCAGGAAGAACCTGAACCTCTTGCATCACCATCTGTTCAGCCGTGAAATAAATCGTTCTGAACTGCTTTTCAGCCATCTCAACTTCCCGGGCCAGCTGGGTCAGCGCTTTCCAATCTTCAAGGGCTTTTTCATTGTCGCGATGGGTGGGGTCATGCTTGATGGCAGCCATCACACGCTGGGCGTGATTCGTAACCGCGTTGGTAAGTTCCTGGCGTGCCTTGTCGATGGCCTCGCCAGCTTGTTGAATCGCAGAAAGGGTCTTGGGTGTGATGCTCATGGGTGGATTTTAGCGATTGCCTCAGTTCAAGCGTGTTGGCATGGGTTCTCCGGCAAGCGGTGAAAGGGCTCAATCGCTAGAATCTGTCGCGCGACCTCTCCTGGCCGCCGTCCCACACAACTACCTTCAACGCGCAAAGGTCACCAGATGAACCGCTCCGAACTCATTGAAAAAATTACCGCAGCCAATGACATTTCTAAGGCTGCTGCAGGCAAGATTTTGGATACTGTGATCGACGCGATTCAAACGGCGGTGAAGAAGGGCGACACTGTGACCCTGGTCGGTTTTGGAACCTTCAAGTCTGCCAAGCGTGCAGCTCGGACGGGCAAGAATCCACGGACTGGTGAAAAGCTGAAGATTGCTGCCGCCACGGTGCCCAAGTTCAGCGCTGGTGCCAAGTTCAAGGCAGTGGTGGACCCGAAGGCCGCAGCACGCAAGGCGGCCAAAGCGGCAGGGACCGTTGCCGCGAAAGCTCCAGCGAAACCCGCCGCCACCGCGAAGTCCAAGAAGTAATTCAACACTGAGGTGATCCACATCCGCCAAACCTCGCAACGGGCAGGGCGGTGTGGGTCAGACTGAATATCGCGTAAGTGAGATCTCTCGGCCTGACTTGGGAAGGTATGCGCCATCCCCTCCCCGATTGCAGTCGCAAAGAAAGGAAAGACCTGTGCCAAATCCTGTACCCCGCAAAGAACCTGAAATCGACACAGCAGGCATTTTTTCCCAGATGATCGCCGATGCCGCAGAATGGGATCGCAGAGCGCACGAAGTCCAAGCGAAGGCAGCACACGCGTTTGCCCGGCTGTTGGACATCGCTGAGACCAGCGACACAGGCCAGGCGAGCCGAGTCGCCAAGTTCATTGCGGGGTCGTACAACGGCCGCGCCTTTCCGTTTGATCTCTTTGACCTGCGCTGCCTGGATGTCCCGATCAGTGATGACATGTTGCTTTGCTTGGATGCATTGCGCTGGGCAAAGGCTGACCTTTACAAGCTGGTACCAGAGGGCGAATCACGTGTGAAATCGGTTATCAAGACATGGCAAGTCGTGCCTGTAACGCGCGACTTGGCAAAGAATCAAGATGGCAATGACTGAATGTGCCCATGTCCTCGGAAGGCACCCTTGAGGTCCACTTCTCCAGTCAAAGCAGGAGGCCATTCGTTTCACCGCGGAAATTGGTTGATCAACCCTGATGCCGTAACTGGGCCGTGCCAGAGGGAGCTTGGCTAAATTGCAGTGACACTTTTACATTGATCTACACCGTCCACGAGTTGGACATCGCAAAATGTCACTAGCTGGGCCGGGTATCCAACGGCCATGGTGACTACATGGCGACCCTAAATGCTCACGCCACCATATGAAACATATGGGAAGCCACCTGTTACCGATGCGTGAATAGGGAGTCGGATGACAACTACGGTTTGCCGGAAGTGTTGAACGGACTCCACCCGAATGGACCCTCCGGCCGCTTCCACGACCATCTTGCAGTAGGTTAAGCCAAGGCCCAAGCCGCCAAATTTTGTTGTGAACAAAGGGTCGAAAACCTTCTTGATGATCTCATCAGGTATTCCAACTCCGTGATCAATGATCCTTATTTGACCGTTATTGGCATCATCTTTTTCAATGATGAGTTGGATGTCACCAGGAGACATTTCTCTCCGCGACTGGTGGACTGCACTCAGTGAATTGTTGAGAATGTTACTGAGGACTTGAGAAAACTGGCGAAACGACCCAACGAATGTGAAATCACAGTTAGCCACAATCCGGACGCCCAGCCGATCTGACGGCAGTTCAAAAGGAAACCCGCCAAAGACTTCGTTAGCGAGTTCAAGCGCCGAAATTGCAGTTTCTCCTTTGTCCAATGTTGCATGTTGAATTCCCGCATTCACAATTTGAGTATCCAGAATGTCGGTAGTCATCTTTGTCGTCGAGATCAACCTGCTTGCCAATCGATCAACCTTCGCCGCGAACTCTGATGGCGAGCGGGTGCATTCAAGCGCTGCTTCGTCAAGCAGCTTGGTTGAGATATTGTGGGCCACCGTTAGAGATGTTCTAAGGTTGTTAGCAATGATCATCACGGTGTCTTTGATATGCCTGATGTGTTCGCGCCGCATGTTTGCAGCAGAGGCACCTAAGGCCAATGAAGCTAACCAGCAAAACCCAACGAGCATTGAATGAGATGCCATTGGGGGGGTCTCCACCGCTGGTAGATAAAACTCAAATGCCATTTGAGATGTCTTGGCGAAGAAAAAGCCTGCGGCAATACCAATAGTCGCAATGCGCCAATCCACAATATGGTAGTAAATCAACATCATGCAGCAAATGCTAACGAGCCATTCATTGTTGCCGCCATTCGCCAGATACATAAAAAAGAAAAATACGGGTAGTTCAATCCAAAATATCAAACTACAAATTAATTCTGTCAATTCAGAATTAGGATTGGTATATATTTTTTTTGCGAGAATAATCGTCGGCAATAAAGAAAGAATCATTCTCAACCAAATATTATCAAAAGGTTGAGGAACGGCAATAGACCAAATAATGAATGTTAGAGGCTGAGCTACCACCATAAATATGGCAATAGTTCTTAATCGCGTCGAAGAAGTTTGGAGAATTGGTTCGAGCGGGTAATTCAAGAAAGAATTTCCACGCATTATCTGTAATATGCGAAAAGCAATCCGGACGAGCCATGTTCTCTGAGGGGTAATGGAAGCAGGTTTTGTTGCCATGATGCCAAAATTGAATTTTGAACGTCTAATGGGTGAGTGGCGGTTCCACGCCAACAGCATTGAAAGTGTTTTGATCCATGTGAACGATGCAGGCGACTGCAACCGCAACGCCCATTGGAACGGGGCGACCAAGGCGTTCAAGTGTCACTCCTTGGGCACGAAACAGGCGCTCTACCGCAGATGTGGTCACGGCAACGTACTTTGAAATGTGCTTAAGTTTCGCAAACAAGGCCATTTCAACCAAAAGTGACTTGGCTACTGGGCCGAACGCGGCAGTGTTTGTGTGCGCCTTATTAGAGGCAATTGCCAGCCGACTTAATTCCCAAATATCGGACGCGCAGGGAGCAGGCTTTCCGGCAAGCAGCTTAGGAAAAACGTCTCTGAGCATGTATGACCCAGTCGTCGGCATGAGACGCACGCAGGCAAGAACTTCATCCTGCATCTTCCCGTAAACATAGACGCTGTCAGGCAACGCATCAAAGCCGTCGCGCTCCAAACCATCCACGCACTGAACTTCCCAGCCAAGGCGGTCAGAGAAGACATTTTTGCGCAACTTGAAGACACCGGCTTGATCTTTTTGAGGCATTTTGTCTAAGCGAGATGTCAAAACTTGTATGTTGCTTGCCGTGTTCATCGTACAGTTTCCCTTGTATTCCGGTAAAATACCGGTTAACGCGGTCTCTGAACACTAGCAAGGTAACTAGGTATTTGTGGAGCCAAAACTGTGCTACATCAGCATTGCCTTAGGACATGCGCAGTAGACTTCATCGTGCCAAAATTTACGCAAAAGGCGATCTAGGCATAGCTTGGACTGTTGATGCTCAGAAAATGGTTGGCCCCATTCTCCGATCAGTCTCAGGTTGCTTCTTGGTTCAACCAGGTCCAAGATATGCACTTCACCAGTTTGTTTGCAGACATACCAGTCCCACCCAATAGTCAGTTCCTGGCCTTTCACATTGGCCGTCCATTCCGTTATTCCTGCATGTAAAGCATTGTCTGGGGCGTCGGAGAACACTTGATCATCCAACATCGTGAACAAATGTTGAAACTCTAATGAGTCAAGTTGTTTCGGTGTAATTTGAACTCGAAAATCGAAAAACCAAGAGGCAGTATCCTTAAATGGTTCTGTGACAGTGAATTGTGGTATTTTGCTCATAAAGTTTTTGCTGTAATAATGGATTAATGATGATTTCAAATCTTGAAGTTTTTGCAAAAATTCTTGATGTTGATAATGAAAATGATCTTTTAAAACGGATATCACATGGTGCGAAAATTCTAGGTTTCGATAAATGCCTGTTGGCTGTTCAAATTCACACCCCTCTGTTACCAAGGGAGCAACGGGCAGTCAGCGGATATCCTATCGGTTGGGAGGAAGAATATGGTCAGAAGGGTTATTTGCAGGTTGATCCGATTGTTCGGCATGGAATGAATAGTTCTGAACCCTTGGTATGGTCGGATGCGGTTTACACCAAGGATGGTTTCGAGCTAATGGAAACGGCGCACTCCTACGGGATTGGGTATGGATTGTGTATTCCGCTGCACGAGCGAAATATGTCAACCATGTTGTGTTTTGCGCGTGATAAGCCTGTACTTAACCCCGAGTTGAAAGAGCTTCTTGCGGGTGCGAAGGTGCTCTCAAGCTTGGCCCACATAGCCGCGAACAAGGTAACCGTTTCACAGTTCAATACGTCGCATATCCCAAAACTGACCAACCGTGAACTGGAAGTGCTCCAGTGGATCGCCATAGGAAAAAACCAATGGGAAATTTCGCAGATCCTGAATCTGTCGGAAGGGACGGTAGCCTTCCATACGGGGAACATCTTAAAAAAATTTGATGTAACTTCGCGCACCCATGTCGCTGCGAAAGCGGTCGCATTGGGACTAATCACTTGAGAGCTGCGTTGCATGATTTCAGTTTAGGTTTTTACTGCGGCAATGCATAGGCACAACACCTAGCTGATCAGTTAGGTATGTACCTAGCAAGGCTGCTAGGTAAACACCAATGTTTTCCGCGGATGTGCGCGACCTGTGCCAGCATCCGTCAATCACCCGTCTGGCATGGGATAAGCGATGCAGCTTTCTGCGGTGCCTGGCGCCGATCTTGAAAGGGTGTTTCTGCGATACACGGAGGGGTCTACTGCCAGTGCGGGCAGCGGAAAGCCTCATCAATCAGGCTTGGGTGGATGTGTTCGTCGCTGCCACAATTCAAGTTCACCATCGTGCCAGGCCTTGGCATCTGCGCCATGAGCATGGCGGGGCTGTAACTCATTCAGTTGAGGGTGAATACAACCGTCCTCCAGTATCCACATCTGAACCATGCTTAGGGATAAATGCCTAGCATTGGGCTACGATCGTTTGCCAATCTCTGCAAAAAAACAGCTTCATTTGCCAATCGGCACACCCGCAGGTCAGTAGCGCGAGGAGGAGGTCAACGGAAATGTCATCCTCACTGTCGTGCCTTTGCCGACCGAAGATTCCAGCTGGATTGTCCCCTTCAGCCGACGAACCGCCGCCTTGCAATACGTCATACCAAGTCCGAGACCAAGCGTACCGTGGGTCGTGAAATAGGGGTCAAAAACTCGTGGCAAGTCCTTCAGGGCAATGCCAACACCTTTGTCTTCGATGGAGATGAACCCCGACTTGTGGTCTGCATCAACAACCACTCGCACATCGCCGTAGGTCATGACTGTGTCCCGACGCGCAAGCGCCGAAAATGCATTGGTCAACAAATTGTTGAACACGAACTGCAGTTCACGAAAATCGCCGGTCAGTACGAATGATGTCTTCATATCCATCGAGATGATCTGTTTTGCCGTGATTTCCGCTTCACAAAAATCAGCAAGGGCGGCAGTTAGTGCGTCGGCAACGTTAAAGTCGTCTTGCGAGGTTGCCAGCGAATAGATGTTCGCGTTAAAAAGGACTCGGTCGATCTTGCTGTACATCTTGATCGTGATCGCATCCAGCATTTCCCCAAGTCGTGTTGCGCTGGATTCGCTCAACCCCCCAGTTGTGTTGAGCTGCTGCGAAGCCAGTGCGATAGCTGAGATTGGCGTTCTTAGTTCGTGAGCCAGATAGGCAATCGTCTCCCGAGTTTTTTCATTTTGTGCTCGTTTCAGATTCACCGCAGAAATTCGAAGGCCAAGTGCCGATACCCAACAAAAGACAAACACTAGCAGTTGCCCAGTGCCGCTGCCAGCTATTGATGGCACCGACCACCAATGCGTGGCCTGCAATGTCAATCCGATGGCCCAAGCAATCGCAATTCCGAGAGTCGCCAGTCGCCAATCAGTTAAATGGAAATAAATGAGAGGCATCGCGCATAGACATACCAACCACTCGTTGTTCCGGCCATTTGCAAAAAACATAAGCGTCATGAATGCAGGCAATTGAACCCAGCAGACAACTGCAGTAAATATTTGCCACGTTTTTTCGAATGGATTGACGTATTTTTCGGGCAAAACCAAGGGGACGCCCAAGGAAGTCAATCCGAGCCGAAGCCAGAAATTGTCAAAAGGCTGAGGCTCCAGCAAAGTCCATGCAAGGTAGATCGGAATATGCGCAAACAACGTAAATATTCCAATGGCGCGAATGCGTTGAATGGACGGGTCCAACACATACTCCATTGGTGCAGTTAACACCTCTTTGAGGCCAGTGAGGAATCGCATTACGTGAACATCCCTTGATCCTGGGACGACCCGAGTCGAACTTCCGTAAGGTGTGAATGACTTCGCAACACGTTGCTTTCTGAATTGATTGTTCAGTGCGGCTTTCCCTGATGAAATTCCATTGGTATTTCAACTGCGCTGGAGAGATCTTCAATGCCGTTTATGAGCTCCGATAAAACAACGCCTTGCCAGAAGAATTGTTGCTTGATGAAAGACAAAAGAATTGCCGTAGATTCCTCTGCAGGGCAATCGTAGCCCTTTGCATCAATGATCAAAATATTGGACCTGGGCGCTACGACTTCCATAGAATGAATCTGGTTCGCATCGTCTAGGTACCAATCCCAACCGATCGACAACGATTTGTCCTGGAAATTGGCCATCCATTCAGTCGCTCCTGCCTTTATGGCGTTAGGAGGCGCATCTTGGGCTGCTCCGTCTAATGTGAAGGTTGTGACATGTTGCCAGCGGAGCTTCTCAAGATCGGACTCCCGAATGCGGATCTGGAAATCATGGGTAACCCACATCTGGGTAGGCAGCAGAGCTTTCATTGGAACCACCTTGCTACTTTAGGTTTGTCTTGAATCTCGTCATCGCGTTCATGCTATTCCAATTGTCCATCAAGTCAACAGCCAAGAAATTGGGGCGCAAAGCATTCAGCTGCTGAGGGGTGGCAACTTGGCCAGGTGGGACTTGGACCGTGGGTGCCACGGTTTCAACGCGTGCACACAATGAGTATCTGCACCAAGCGCGAGATCCCCCCTCTCTCAGCCTACTGAGCAGGCGGATCATCCAAAAGCGCGGCAAGATCGTCTGCAGAAAACTTCGGTCCCCCTTCACCGTCCTCTGACATCACCGCGTCGGCAAGAGCCGCCTTCTTGGCCTGCATCTCCAGAATCTTCTCTTCAATGCTGCCGGCCGCAATGAGTTTGTAGACGAACACGGGCTTGTCCTGGCCCATGCGGTGTGCGCGGTCAGACGCTTGGTTCTCAGCAGCCGGATTCCACCATGGGTCATAGTGAATCACCGTGTCGGCCGCCGTGAGGTTCAGGCCCACTCCACCCGCCTTGAGACTAATCAAGAAGATGGGTACTTCGCCATCGCAAAACCTTCGAATCGGTGTCTCCCGGTCTGTGGTCTCACCGGTTAGTAGGACGAAGGGCAGATTGGCGGTCGTCAGCGCGCTACCGATCAGCTCCAACATGGACGTAAACTGAGAAAACACCAAAATCCGGTGCCCTTCCTCCACAAGCTCCCCCAGCATGTCGAGCAGCAACTCAAGCTTCGCCGACTCTTTGACGGACTGCGCCTGCGCCAGCTTGAGTAAGCGAGGGTCACAGCAAATCTGGCGCAGCTTCAAAAGCGCATCCAGCACCACAATGTGGCTTCTCGCCAAACCTTTCTCAGCGATGGCAGTGCGAACCTTTTCTTGCATGGCCGCACGTACCGCCTCGTAAAGGTCCCGCTGTGCGCCCTCAAGCTCGACTGTCTTGACCACAATGGTCTTGGGCGGAAGCTCTGCCGCCACATCCAACTTGCGCCGGCGCAGCATAAAGGGCCGAATGCGTTTGGCGAGCAGGTCTGATCGAACTGCGTCGCCCCCCTTTTCGATGGGGGTGCGCCAACGCTTGGTGAAGTCCTTTAAGGTTCCCAGGAAGCCCGGCAACAGAAAGTCAAACTGGCTCCACAACTCACCCAGGTGGTTCTCCAGTGGGGTGCCCGTCAGACACAGGCGGTGGCGAGACTCCAACTCTCGAATCACGGTCGCTGCCTTAGTGGCCGTGTTCTTCACATTCTGAGCCTCGTCGAGCACCAGCAGGTGGAACTTGTGCTTGGCCAACAGCTTGTGGTCACGCCAGAGCAGGGCGTAGGTCGTCAAAACCAGGTCATGCTTGCTTATCGCATCAAAGCTCTCGTGGCGCTGCGACCCGTGAAGGCTGAGAAGACGAATGCCAGGGGTGAATTTCTTGGCCTCGTGGCGCCAGTTGTGCATCAGGGTGGTGGGCACAATGACAAGGGCAGGGCGGTCCAGTCTGCCGGCTTCTTTCTCCGACAGGATATGAGCCAGTGTCTGAACGGTCTTGCCCAGGCCCATTTCATCAGCCAGGATGCCAGAAAGATCGTGTTCGCGCAGATACTGCATCCAGGCTAAGCCGTCATGCTGGTAGCCGCGCAGCTCTGCCTTCAGTCCCACGGGTGGGGCTGCTCTGACCATGCCCGGGGCAGCCAGTAAGCGCTGTGCCAGTTCTTTGATCGAACTCTCGCCCGGAAACTCCCAGCGTCCGACGTTGCCCAGATCGGCGAGGCGGCCAATGTCCCACTTGGACACCCGCATCTCGAAGGTGCCTAGGGAATCGAACAGGTCAATCAGGACCCTCACCACGGGTTTGAGACGCGTCGAGAGCAATTGCACCCGTTCGTTGCGATCCGTTCGCAGCTCAATCACCTCGGTGTCTTCAATCGCGTCCAGGCTGCCGGACAACCAGCGTGAGTCGCGTTTGAACAAGGCTGCCAGCAGCGGCTCCAGGCGAACCGGCCTGCCGTTGACCTTGATGCCCATCTCAACATCGAACCAACCGTCTGCGCCTTGGCGCAAGTTGCCGTCGATTTCTGAGACCTCGGCCACATTGAACGCGAAACGGTCGGTCATCTCGATGCGCCAACCTTCTTTGCGGAGTTCGGACGCCACGTTGCGGACAAATCCTCCCCAGTCGTCGATCGACTTGGGGGCAAGCGCATCGGTAGGAAAGTTGTTCGCGCGCAAGCTGACCGCGCTCGGCACGTCCTTGAGGCCAAACTGCCTGAGCTCAGCGAGCCGGGCTTGTTCGCTGGCCAACCTTCGTTTGATCTGGACCACGCTGCCGTCAGGCTGACGGACCAGAGAAACCGGACTGGCGGCGTCCACAATATTTCCGCCGTAATCGAAGCTCAATCTTCCCAGGTGAAACGGCACATTGGCGCCGTAGCTCCATATGTCTGGCTGAACTTGCACGGTATCGAGCTTCAGAACTGACACAGGCTCAACGTCCACCACGGTCAGGTTTTTTAGATTACCCGCTGGGGGTAGAGGCAAACTGGGTGCAACTTCTAGCATCACGGAAGCGACGACTGCGGCTTCTGTTGCAGAAATGGGTGGCATGGTGAGCAGATGCTGTACCTGCTCCAGTGGCCAGGACATGTGCACCTTGCCTGCCTCGCCCGTCACCGTATCCATGTACATCACAGGATCGGTCAGCATCAAGGCGCTCGCAGGCGGTGTGGTCTGCAGCACAGGCCGTGTTCGCTGACCCACCACGTCTTGCCAAATGATCTGGGCCTGGCGCGGCGCAGCAGGGTGAAGGGGTTCTTGCTTGAAGAACGCTTGGTGATTGAATGCCCTTGCGCCAAAACTGTCCGGGCCTTTCTCACCGCCCGCGAATGCCCGACCGGTGTTAATCATCAGCTCCAGCGTGGTGGCGCCGTTGGCCCCAGTAAGGGGGTATCCAACTCCAAAACTCATCGCCCTGACCAGCCAAATACCCCGCAAGATCGGCAGATCTGCATCACTCACGAACTTTGGGGGTTTGGTGAGTGCCCCTTCGATGTTGTCCCAGTGGTCTTCGATCCGGGTGATAGCACCTGCTGAATTGAGCCGGGCTTTGTAAATTGAGACACTTGGCACGCCGCGGTAGCCAACGGACAGGACGTAGGCCAGGGCATGGGTGAGCTTTTGGGCGGCGGGTTTCTTTTTACCGGGAACGTTCTGTGAGAGGCTGAATTTGAAGATTTGCAGCCAATCAATGAGTTCCCGGCTAACGCCATCTGGCTCGATGTCTCGACGGGGTTCGCTGCGTCCGAATTCGCTGCGTCCGATCAAGGGGCCTTGGGACCACTCCAACGGGCTCTTTAACTGCCAGGTGGGGATACCTATTTTCAAATTGGCAAGCAACACGGCGGCCACGTGCTTGCAGTCGAAACCAACTGCGCAGCTGCACTCACCTGCTATCCAAGGGCCGTCCTCGTCTTCATTGCACTCGATGGAGACCTCATAGGGCCTGCGCTGCGACCCTTGCACTTGAGCAAACAAGGTTTCCTCGTCCCACCTAAGTTGTGAGACCCGTGGGACGTAGGCTTGACCTCTTTCAGCAACCGCTCGTCCAAGCCAATCTTCGATCAGCTGTCGGTTGTAGGAAAAGTCCATTTGCTTGGGTCAAGTAGGTCGATCAGCTCAGGTGCTTATTGGCCAAGCCTGTCAATTCGAACATGGTCACCTCAGACTTGCCCATCACAGCCTTGAGCCGGGTGTCGCACAGGATAAGATTCCGTGTCAATTGACACAACGCCTAACCAATTGAT
>ERZ724510.856-NODE-856-length-17665-cov-5.916525_pt1 | contig 17665 bp, 10 predicted proteins | sample MGYA00376043_ERZ724510 | MGnify/ENA primary metagenome ERZ724510 (study PRJEB28724, sample SAMN07190888) | wastewater metagenome | isolation source: influent of sewage treatment plant in Hong Hong | place: USA: Christiansburg, Virginia | collected 2016-03-01 ... | reverse complement strand
ATGAGGTCCCTTGAACCTGGAGAATGTAGAAGAATATAAATATAATGGAAGATGTAAATGTGTCAAAACTCCCCTTTTATCGAAATCACCCTCGCTACAACTACCTGTGGCGAGGGTGATTTTTAGTTTATGAGAGTTTCGACACACCTTTTTTTCTTTGGTGGCACATATTCCTCAGCAATAAAGTTATGTCACAAGTTGCTTCCACACTTCCACCCATTCTCTGTATCCCTTTATTCATCGGGGTTGCGGATGCTGTGGAAGCAACTTGAAAAGGTGGAAGCAACTTTTGCTTCCACCTTAAATTTACGCCAAATAATCTATTAATGTCTTGTAGTACAATAAATTAATAGGATATGGGGCAATTTGCCAATATCGTGTAAACAAGCTATTGGTTTCCTGCAAACACGGTATTAACTTCGTAAAAGCCCGTGCGATAATAGGTGGAAGTCAGGCTTTTGGTATGGATAAGATAGGTATTCAGTATAGGCAAGCTATGCATATGAGAGCTGTTTAACGGCCGTGAGGCGTTCGCCTAACGGCCATAAAGCACCTTGTTGACGGTCGTTAGCAGAGCGCCTCACGGCCGTTGGGCGCTGATAAACTAACATATCAGCAAGAAGGAAGGCTTATGTGAAAGGAAGGAGCGCAGGCTTACAATGTTTTGAATGAGGGAGTAGCAGTAGAGTATCGCATGGTGTGTATGCCTACTGTGTATATCACTAAAAAAGGGAAACCGACATTGTCAGTTTCCCTTTTTTATTTCGAAATAGGAGTCTGGAATTAACCGTTAACTCTTTTTTCTTTGATTCTTGCTTTCTTACCGGTAAGAGCGCGCAGGTAGTACAGTTTAGCGCGACGAACTTTACCCACTTTGTTCACTTCGATGCTGTCGATAGCCGGTGATTCAATCGGGAAAATACGTTCTACGCCTATGGTTCCTGACATCTTACGTACTGTAAAACGCTTCTTGTCTCCATGTCCGGCAATCTTGATAACAACACCACGGTACAGCTGTACACGTTCCTTGTTACCCTCGACAATACGATATGCTACTGTTACAGTGTCACCTGCCTTGAAGCTCGGGTGCTGTTTTCCGGTAGCAAATGCTTCTTCTGCAATTTTAATTAAATCCATTGTTTTTATTATTAAATTGTTTCATCGTTACAACGCAACATACCAGGCTTCTCTCTTGGTGTCCTGACAGCGATTGCGCGAAAGCGGTGCAAAGGAACGAATTATTTGCCAGATACACAAGTGCTTCAAGCTTTTTTTCGCCAGTTGGGATGATTTTTGAGCGTTTCATTCTGCTAAACGCAAGTCTAAATAATCGGTTAATTGTGTGGCTCAGTCGCAAAAGAAAAGTATATTTGTAGCAATTTAAAACTAAATGAATATGAAGAAACAAACTTTCAGTCTCCTTGCGGGGGCAGTGTTGGCGGTTGCGCTTCTATTGGTTTCCTGCCATTCTTCCTACGAAGTGACCAAGGTAGAGGGAGGCAGAATTCCCATGAACTCTGTCTGGGATGCCGAGCCGGATGCCGAAGCCGTGGCTCTGCTGGCGCCTTACAAGGCCCGGATGGACAGCGTTATGTATCATGTGGTGGGAACCGCAGAAATGTCGATGGACAGATTCCGGCCCGAAAGCCTTTTATCCAATCTGATTGCAGATGTACTGCGTGAGGCTGCGGTGGAAGTGCTGGGCAAACCGGCCGATATGGGGCTAATCAATATCGGTGGAATCCGGAACTCCCTGACGGAAGGAGACATCACTACCGAAAACATCTATGAGATATTGCCTTTTGAGAATTCGCTCTGTGTGCTGACGATGAAAGGCTCTGCCATGAAGCACTTGTTTGAAAACATTGCGGTGAGACTTGGTGAAGGGGTGAGTGGTATACAGTTGGAAATCAGCAAGGATGGCAAGCTGCTCCAGGCTTCCATTGCCGGCAAGCCGGTGGAGGATGACCGTGACTATACGGTTGCCACGATTGATTATCTGGCTGATGGAAACGATGGAATGACGGCTTTCCTGCAGGCGGATAAAAGGGAGTGCCCGGATGGGGCTACACTGCGTGGTCTGTTCATGAAGTATGTGGAGAAGCAGACGGCAGCCGGCAAGAAGGTGACTTCGCGCATGGAGGGAAGAGTGGTCGTTAAAGAGTAAGCATTAAAAAAACAGAAGTTCTATGAAACATATGTATTCCTTGGCAGCCCTGCTGCTTTTCATGCTCCCCGCATCGGCACAGCAAGAGGAGCGTGTCATTACTGAAGAACCCCTTTGCCTGGTGTCCGCCGATTCTGTATCGTCCGGCCAATCCGGAAAACAACTGTTTATCCTGCACACCAGCGATACGCACAGCCGTATAGAACCCATCAGCGCCGAGGCTGCCGACGAGTATGCCGGGATGGGCGGTGTGGTGCGCCGTGCCGGTTTTGTAAAGCAGTTTCGCGGCAAGCATCCGGATATGTTGCTGCTGGATTGCGGAGACATCTCGCAAGGCACCCCTTATTATAACTTTTTCAAAGGCGAGCTGGAGGTCAAGATGATGAACCTCATGGGCTATGATGCCATGACGATAGGTAATCATGAATTTGATTTCGGACTTGAGAATATGGCGGAATTGTTCCGTATGGCGGATTTTCCCGTGGTCTGTTCCAATTATGACGTGACGGGTACGGTACTCGAAGGGCTGGTGAAGCCTTATATCACCTTGGTGCGCGAAGGGGTGAAAATCGGAATCTTCGGCCTGGCCCCTAAGATGGAAGGGCTGGTGCAGGCGGATAAATGCGTAGGCATTGTCTACAACGACCCGATAAAGGTGGCCCAGGAAATGACAGACCTTCTCAGGGAGAAGGAGAATTGCGAGGTTGTGATTTGCATGTCTCATTTGGGTATCCGCAGTGCAAATCCCGAAGGCGCTTCCGACGAGAACCTGGTAGGCAAGACGCGTGGCATTGATGTCATTTTGGGAGGACATTCGCATACTTTTATGGAAAAGCCTGCCGTTTATCTGAATGCGGACGGCAAGAGCGTTCCCGTGCTGCACACCGGAAAGAGTGGCATCTACGTAGGAGAAATGGTACTTACTTTAACTGAAAAATAGCATGATGAAAAGACTCACCCTCCTTTTATGGGTTGCAGGATTGTTTATATTGGGATTATCTTCACTTCACGCCCAGACGGGAGGCCCGTTTCTTCCTTCGGCTGCAGACAACCGGTGCCGGCAATGGGTGGACTCCGTGTTGTCAGGTCTGAATGTACACGAAAAAGTGGGGCAGCTCATCGTTGCCACCATTCCGGCCAGAGCAGACAAGGCCACGAAAAAGCAGATGCGCGAGCTGGTAAAGAAATACAAGGTCGGTGGCTTGCTGTTTTCCGAAGGTACTCCGGAAGAGCAGGCTATCTTGACCAATATGGCCCGGAAGGATGCCAAGATTCCCGTTATGGTTACTTTCGATGGAGAGTGGGGACTGTCAATGAGGCTGAAAGGCGCTCCGGACTATCCCCGTAATGCCGCCTTGGGATGTATCGAGGACAATGGCTTGATTGAAGAATATGGACGTGAGGTGGCCCGCCAGTTCCGCGAATTGGGGGTACACGTCAATTTTGCACCCGATGCGGATGTCAATACGAATCCGCTGAACCCGGTGATACACGTACGCTCCTTTGGCGAGAACCCGCAGCGGGTGGCGGAAAAGGTGGTGGCATACAGCCGTGGGCTCGAAAGCGGGGGCATACTTTCCGTTTGCAAGCATTTCCCCGGGCATGGCGATACGGATGTGGATTCTCATAAGGCGCTTCCCGCCTTGCACTACGACCGTGCACGCCTGGACAGTGTGGAACTTTATCCCTTCAAGGAAATGGTACGTGCCGGATTGGGGGGTGTCATGGTAGGCCATCTGCAAGTGCAGGCGCTGGACCCGGACGGGGTGACTCCTTCTTCCTTGTCGCGGAATGTGGTGACCGGGTTGTTGAAGGATGAACTCGGCTTTAAAGGGCTGGTGTTTACCGATGCCTTGGACATGAAGGGTGTGTCTGCCATTCCGCAGGTAACTACCAAAGCGCTGCTGGCGGGAAATGATATGGTGCTGGTACAGTTCAATACGAAGAATGCGGTGCAGGAGCTGGTAGATGCAGTGGAGTCGGGACAACTGAGTAAGGACGAACTTGATGCCAAGTGCCGCAAGGTATTGATGTACAAGTATATGCTTGGTTTGAGAAACCGCCAGCCGCAACTTCGGGTCAGCGGAATGAGCTATCGCATCAATACGGAGGAAGCGCAGGCGTTGGCTGCCAAGTTGCGCCGTTCGGCAGTGACTGTATTGAACAATTATTTCGATGTCCTCCCGCTGGCACCGGTGGAAGGTGATATTGCCGTGCTCAGCATCGGAGAGAAGGAGGCAGATGCTCCCTTTGTGGAAGCTATGAAAAAGAATGCAGGCATCAGCCATTTCCACTTGCCTTGGAATGCCGATGAGGCTCTCTGGCAGGAAGTGCAGGGGCAGTTGGCTGCTTTCCGTCGCGTGGTTATCAGCATCACCGGTTCGGCTTATGTCAGCGACCGTGATGTGGCCTTTCTGGAAGGCTTGAACCTGCGTGCTCCGCTGGTCTATACTTTTTTTACCTCTTACCGTACATTGCAACCTCTGATGCCCGCACTTGCCAAATCTAGCGCTGTGGTGCTGGCACATTCGGCAGAGACGGATTTGCAGCAATACGTGGCTGATGTTCTTTTTGCCAAAAAGCCGGCCAGTGGCAGAATGTCGATGAGTATCGGTAAACTGTTTCCAGCGGGAACGGGCTGTATGATTGAACCGGGCATGAAACCGGGGAAGACTGTTCCGGAAGATTACGGCATGAAATCGTATGTGCTGCAAAGTATCGATGCCGTTGCCCGGAAGGGACTGGAAGCGGGAGCTTATCCCGGTTGCCGCGTGCTGGTGTGGAAAGACGGACTGCCGGTATATGACAAAGGCTTCGGAACCCACTCTGATAAGGATACCACTACTGTCCGTTCTTCGGACCTTTTTGATTTGGCTTCGCTGACCAAGACTACGGCTACGTTGCTTGCCGTCATGAAACTGTATGATGAGGGCAAGATAAAACTGGATGACAAGGTTTCCGCTTATCTGCCCTTCTTGCGCAATGGCAACAAGCGGAACATTACCATCCGCGAACTTTTGTTCCACGAATCGGGGCTTCCTCCCTATATCCGCTTCTACCTGGACATCATAGACCCGAATTCGGTACACGGTCCGTACTCCCAGAGTTGGGTGGACGAGTGGCATCGTACGCAGGTAAGCGAGCATAGCTATTATTGTTCCGATTTTAAGTTCCGGAAAGGGATGGTGTCCGACAAGAATACACCGGCCTATACTCTGCACATGGCAGATGGCATGTGGCTGAACAAGAGTTTCAAGAATTCTATCCTTCAGCGGATAGCCAAGTGCGAGTTGGATGGCAAACGTTATGTTTACAGCGACCTTGGCTTCGTGCTGTTGCAGCAGGTAGTGGAGAAGGTGACGGAGCTGCCGATGGATTTGTACCTTGCCCGTGAGTTCTATGCCCCGATGGGATTGCAACGTACTATGTTTCTGCCTTTGACGAAGTTCACCAAAGCGGAAATCATGCCCACGGCATCCAATGACTTCCTGCGTCGCCAGGATATATGCGGATATGTGCATGACGAGACTGCTGCCTGCATGGGTGGGGTGTCCGGTAATGCAGGACTTTTCTCTACGGCCGAAGAGGTGGCAAAGGTTTATCAAATGTTGCTGAACGGCGGTGAATTCAATGGCAAGCGTTTCTTGAGTGAGGCAACCTGCCGTTTGTTTACGACGGAGAAATCTGCCATCAGCCGTCGCGGTCTGGGATTCGACAAGCCGGATGTATCCATTGTGAAGCGCAGCCCTTGTGCTCCTTCCGCTCCGGAAGCGGTATATGGACATACCGGATTTACCGGTACTTGTGCTTGGGTGGACCCGGAAAACAAGACAGTGTATGTATTCCTCAGCAACCGCTTGTGCCCCAATGTATGGAACACGAAACTGGGTGACATGAATATAAGAAGAGATATCCAGGAATTGATTTATAAAAGTATTATTCCGCAAATCCCCTAAAAACAATCTATCTATAAGGAATGAAGAGAATATACCTGCTTGCCTATATCACTATATTGTGTTGTCTTTGTCCGCTTCTGAAAGCGCAGCTTGGCCCGATGCCGTTTACTCCGGTGCCGCCGAACGACCCTTCGCTTGTACGTCTCTTGAACAGTGACGTGCGGTGCAGGCAGTGGGTGGATTCCGTCATGCAGCGTCTGACTCTGAAAGAACGCATCGGACAACTGTTCATCTATACGATTGCCCCCCAGCAGGACAAGGCCAACAAGGAACTGCTGCGTAAGGTGGTGGAGGACTATAAGGTAGGCGGTCTGTTATTCTCCGGCGGATTGATGCAGAACCAGGTGATGTTGACCAATGAGGCGCAGCGGATGGCGGAAGTTCCGCTGATGATTACCTTTGACGGTGAATGGGGACTGGCTATGCGCCTCCGCGGTACTCCGAACTTTCCGCGAAACATGGTGCTGGGCTGCATACAGAACGATACACTGATTTATGAATATGGGCGCGAAGTGGCCCGCCAATGCCGTGAACTGGGGGTGCAAGTGAATTTTGCTCCTGTAGCGGATGTGAATATCAATCCCAAGAATCCGGTTATCAATACCCGTTCCTTCGGTGAAAGTCCGTTCAATGTGGCGAACAAGGTTGTTGCCTACTCCAAAGGGTTGGAGGATGGTGGTGTACTTTCTGTCAGCAAGCACTTTCCGGGGCATGGGGATACGGATGTGGATTCTCATAAGGCGTTGCCCGTGCTGCCTTTTACCCGTGCCCGTCTGGACAGTATAGAGCTTTATCCTTTCAGAAAAGCCATTCGTGCCGGATTGGGAGGAATGATGGTGGGGCACTTGGAGGTGCCTACCATAGAGCCGCAAAAGGGGCTCCCGTCTTCGCTTTCGCGTAAGGTAGTTTCCGGTCTGTTGGTGAATGACCTCGGCTTTCAGGGGCTTGTCTTTACAGATGCCCTTGCCATGAAAGGGGTATCGGGCAATGAAAGCATCTGTTTGCAGGCGCTGAAAGCCGGCAATGATTTGCTGCTTGTCCCCCGGCGTATTAAGGAAGAAGTGGAGGCTGTGCTTGCCGCTGTGAAAAAAGGGGAGCTGACAGAGAAAGAGATAGAGGCGAAATGCCGTAAAGTACTGAAATATAAATATGCCCTTGGGTTGGAAAAGAAACCCCATGTACAGCTTTCAGGTTTGGGGACCCGCATCAATACTCCGAAAACGCGTGATTTGATGCGCCGGCTGAACTTGGCGGCCATCACTGTGCTGGATAACCGGGACGAGGTACTTCCGCTGGACCCTTCCATCGGTGAAGTTGCCGTGCTCAATGTGGGAGAAGCGCAGGAAATCCAGCCGTTCCTCAAGGAACTGTCGCAGTATACCCGTCCTGTGGAGTTCCGTTTGGGCAAGAATCTGCCGGAGGCTGACGGGAACCGTTTGAGGAATGCGCTGGCCAAGTACAAACGTATTCTGGTCTGTGTCACCGAACACCGTTTGACGCCCTATCAGAATTTCTTTGCAAAGTTCGCTCCTGACGTACCGGTGGTTTATCTGTTCTTTATTCCTGGCAAGCAGGTATTGCAGATAAAACAAGGGGACGCTGCTGCTGAAGCGGTGATTTTGGCACACTCCTCCAACGAGGAGGTACAGCGGCAGGTTGCCCGGATTGTTTATGGCAGCGCTTGTTCAGAGGGACGCTTGTCTGCCAGTATCGGTAGTCGGTTTGCTGCCGGTGCGGGAGTGACGCTGACTCCTCAAAGCGCCCCCCGCTTTGTACCCGAAGAGCATGGTATGAATTCCCGTCTGCTGGCTGAAATAGACAAGATAGCTGAAGAAGGCATTCGTGAAGGGGCTTACCCCGGCTGCCAGGTGGTGGTGCTGAAGGATGGTAGGGAGATGTATAATAAAGCTTTCGGTACCCACGTCTGGAACGAGGCCGGAAGCAAGGCGCTTCCCGTAAAGAAGACGGATGTATACGACATCGCTTCGCTGACAAAGACCACAGCCACGCTGCTTGCTGTGATGAAGTTGTACGATGGCGGACGCCTCAATCTTACAGACCGGGTGTCGGATTATCTGCCTTTCCTACAGGATACGGACAAGAAGAATATTACGGTACGCGAACTGCTGATGCATGAATCCGGTCTACCTTCTACCTTGCTATTCTATCAGGAAGCGATTGATGAAGAGAGCTACACCGGCACTTTGTTCAAGGCACGTCCCGATGCCCGGCATTCCGCACGCATCGGACGGCAGACTTGGGCGAACCCTAAGTTCCGCTTCCGTCAGGGACTGACGTCGAAGGTGCAGACACCGGAATATACGATGCAAGTGTCCGACAGCCTTTGGCTGAACCGTTCCTTCAAGCAAGAGTACTTGCAGAAGATTGTGGATACTCCGCTTAGAGATAAACGTTACCGTTATAGTTGTGTGGGCTTTATCTTGTTGCAGCAGTTGGTCGAGGCGCGCACCGGCATGTCTATGGACGAATATTTGGCCAAGGAATTCTATACTCCGATGGGATTGGAGCGTACGGGGTATCTTCCTCTGCGCTTCTTGAAGAAGGAAGATATTGTACCTTCATCAACAGATCCTTTCTTGCGTAAGACTACCTTGCAAGGATTTGTACATGATGAATCCGCAGCTTTTCAGGGTGGCGTTTCCGGTAATGCCGGGCTGTTCTCCACTGCCGAAGAAGTAGCAAAAGTCTATCAGATGTTGCTGAATGGGGGTGAACTGGACGGTAAACGCTATTTGAGCAAGGAGACCTGCAGGGTATTTACTACCACCGTCTCAAGGATAAGCCGCCGGGGGCTGGGATTTGATAAGCCCGACCGGCATAATCCCCAGAAGAGTCCCTGCGCAGAGTCTGCCCCTGCTTCTGTCTATGGTCATACCGGTTTCACGGGTACTTGCGCCTGGACAGACCCGGAGAACGGCTTGGTTTATGTCTTTTTGAGCAACCGCACCTATCCGGATGTGTGGAATAACAAGTTGATGAGGCTGGATATAAGGACGAGGATTCAGGAAGCTGTATATAAGGCGATGCTGGGAGGAAAAAAATAACTGGTAGAATTAAAAAGAGCCTCCCTTGCTCACGCAGGAAAGGCTCTTTTCTTCTTCAATTTTGAAACAATTAAATTCTATCTGTTAAGCTTTAAGTGTGTGTCTTATCAGAACGCAATACCTACGCGCAGACCGAAATTACTCAAACCGTCTACGCTGTACGTAAAGAGGTCACCTTTGTTCGTACCGTAGCTGTAATAGGCTGCGAAATGCAAGCCCGGTCCATAAGCCCAAGGATACACATTGAAACCAATTTCAGGAGATACATAGAAACCCCATGTATCTTTGTTGGCTTCGAATACGTTGAAAGTTGACTTCAACTGTGCATATTCAGCACCCAGTTTTACACCGGCATACGGCTGGAATGCACCTCCACGGTTCCATACATAGCGGGAGGCCAGACCGAAAGGCAACTGGAATGCAGTGTGCTGCTGGTCGGTATTCAGACTGCCGCCTTCGCCTACGGGAAGTGTCTGGCGACCGAAATACTCATGGTTGCTATGGTAGTTCAAGAAAGCTCCCAATGCAAAATTGTCTGTCAGGAAGTAACCGCCTTCAAAATTCATACCCCAGCCGCTTGATTTGTCGGCGAAGTTGTTGCTGAGGGGAAAGTTATATTGCCAGTCGATATTGGCATAACCGTTATCGGTCATCTGTGCCTTCGTCGGTAGGGCGAAGACGAGAGCAAGAGCGGCAACCGCAAATACTCTCAAGGAAAGATATTTTATTGTTTTCATACTTTGTTCTTGTTTTTTGGTTCAATGGCAACTTCCCAGTCCGGAAAGGATGCTGCCGTATTATTCTTGTTACCTTAATATTGGGTAACCCGTCATTTGTCACTTATAGCTCGTAGCTTGTCACTACTTGTTAGTCAGGTAAGTTGATTGAGTGAAAGCTTGGTTCACACCTTGCACGGCAAGTTTGGTATTGACAGAAGTAGAACCACTCAGCAAGCCGCTCATATAGCTGGTCCACAGAACAGGAAGTTTCTCGCTCTGGCCTTGCGGCGCCTCCAGATTCAACAATTCGCTGATAAAGGAACCGGTACTGTAGGAATAGTTCACGGCATAGGGATAATACCATCCGCCCCAGTTGCCCCAGTAAGGAGCATCCCAGTAGCCTGGATAGTTCCACCACCATTCGGGACGTCCGTAGTCGGTGAAGTAATAGGTACTTCTGACATAGCTTACCTGCAAGCCAAGGTCGGCTTCTTCCCGGTCATCCACACGGATGTAGCCGCGGCTGTTCATGTTAGCAACATAAGCGCTGAGAATTTCCTGGGCATTCTCATCTTTCCAGTATTCGGCGTTTTCCTTATCACCGATGACCAGAATGCTGTCCGGCAAGTAATAAGTTTCGAAGGTTTTGAAATCCGCCTTCTTGTCATAGTTGGTATAAACCAGATAATTATTGTCCAGCTTATCCATGTCAGGGTCTTTTTCGCAAGATGCAAGCGTCACTGCAAAGACCGCTAATAATAGGGGAATAAATTTCTTCATACTTTTATAATTGTTTAGGTTTAATATAAATTCCTGCCCTATGGTACCTTAGGCTTTTGTGAGAAAAAACAAGATAGGATATAAAAGGTTCACGTAGAGGTATGTTAAAAGTGATAAAGGAATAGGGTGACAGCACTTTTAACGTAACTGTCACCCTATTGCACTTATCATGTCATTACTTTATCACCCTATCATCTTTTCCATATCCGTGCTGTCCATCCTCCTCCGGGTGCCATGTGTATGTTCAGCTTGTCTCCCGAGGTCACGGTGCGTACTTCTTTCTTGTAGTCGGTTGCTTCCCGGTCGGCATTGATGCCGTCGGAAAAGATTTCGGCTTCGTAACTTCCTTCTCCGAGGAAGGAAAGGTCGATGGTACAGTCGCGTGGTGTCCAGTCGGTCATGGAGGCGATGTACCAGACGTCTCCCTTGCGGCGTGCCAGTGTAAGGTATTCGCCTACTTCACCGTCCAGTGCCACGGTCTCGTCGAAAACGGTAGGCACTTTGGCAATGAAGTCCGTGCATTCCTGCTCCTTCATATATTTGCTGGGGCTGTCGGCAAGCATTTGCAGCGGGGCTTCGAAGAGGGTGTACATCGCCATCTGGTGGACGCGCGTACCCTGGCTCATCGGATGGTCGTTGACGGCACGGAAGGTTTCGCGGGTTGCGTTCATCATGGCTCCCGGTGTGTAGTCCATCGGGCCGACAAGCATGCGCAGGTAGGGAGCAGTCACGTCATAGCGTGGGAAGTTGTGGAGGGGGGCTCCGTTCACTATCGGTTCCCATTTGGCGTTCTCCAATCCCTTTACACCTTCAAAGTTCAGGACGTTGGGATAGGTGCGCTGTATACCGTATGGCTTGAGGCCATGCAGGTCCAATACCAGGCGGTGCTCGGCGGCGCAGGCTACAATGCGTTCTACAGACTGTACCAGTGGCTGGTCGTCACGGTCGAAGAAGTCTATCTTGAAGCCTTTGATACCCATCTGTGCATAGTGGCTGAATGCAGCTTCCGTATCTTTGGCAGAGTTTCGCCAGCTTGCCCAGAGAATGATGCCGACGCCCTTCTGGTTTCCGTAGGCTACCAGTTCCTTTAAATCGATATCCGGATTCAGGTCTTTCAATAAGGATTCGTTTCCGCTCCAGCCGTCATCGATGATGATATATTCCAGGTTGTTGTCGGCGGCAAAGTCGATGAATGCCTTATAAGTCGGGGTGTTCATGCCGGCTTTGAAGTCTACGCCAGTCAGGTTGCAGGTGATCCACCAGTCCCAAGCCACTTTGCCGGGTTTAATCCAGGAAATGTCTTTGATGCGGCAGGCGGGGGCAAGACGCTGTGCCATGTCATTGTCGGCAAGCTGCGTGTCCTTTTCGGTGACGAGCACCACACGCCAGGGGAGCTCCTGCTTGGCACAACGGGCGATGTAGTCTGCACGTTTTGTCGGTATCAGGTTCAGCCGGTTGTGTCCGCCGATTATTTCCTCCAGCGGATAGGGGGCAAATGCTGCCTGCACTCCTTGACGTGTCTGGGGATTTACAGTGAGGAACATGCCGGGATAGTTTTCCAATCCGGCTTCCATGATAACGGCTTTCTTTCCTCCGTCCAGGCAAACCATCAGTGGGGTGATGGAGAGTGAGTCGGTGTGCATTTTGGACAACGGGGCTTCGTCGTAGTAAGACTCGAAGGAGAAGCAATAGCGCTCACCGTTGCGGTTGTCGTTTATGTAAGGTACAAATGCCTGGTAATCCTTGTCGAAATTGAAGTCCGCAGTTTCGTTGAGGACGATAAACGGCTTGTTCTGTTCGGAAATGAAGCGGTAGGCAGCGCCGTCATCGTATGCGCGGAACTGTACGCTGTAGCCTCCGCGGCATTTCAGTGTCAGCTGGTTGTAGACATCCTCCACACTTGCCTTTTTGTAGAGGGGAGTGGGGAAGGAGGACTCCACGGACTTGCGTTCTGCACGGATTACTTTTACATTTTTACCGAAAGTTATTGCTTTCTTGGCTGATTTTTCATCTCTGCCTTGCAGGGCGATGGCAGAGGGTTGCAGCACCGTGGTTCCGTCGTGTGCTATCTGCCAGGTGAGGGCTTCTCCGGCATCTACCGTAACGGATAGTTTTCCGTTGGGTGATGCAAGTTGGTATTGCTGTGCACGGACCGTGCCCAAGCAAAGGAATAATAAACAAAAGGTTTGAATAAGGAGGCTTTTCATGTTGATTTATTTTTGAATGATTTTCTTTATCTTCTCCAGTTCCTCGGCAGAGAAGTCTGTATTTTCAGTCGCTTTCAGGTTATCTGCCAGTTGGGTAACGGAGCTCGCTCCGATGATGACGCTTGTCACCAGGTCGTCCTTCAACAGCCAGGCAAGTGACATCTCGGCAAGGGTTTGCCCGCGTGAGGCAGCAACTTCGTTGAGTGCCTTGATTTTTTGCAGCGTCTCGTCGGTCAGTGCTTCTTTCTTCAGGAAAGCCCCCTTTGCCATGCGCGAATCTTCGGGAATACCATTCAGGTAGCGGTTGGTCAGCAGGCCCTGCGCCAGCGGGGAGAAGGCGATGAAGCCGGTTCCGTTCCCTTTGGCTTGCTGCAGGATACCTTCTTCTTCCGGTTCGCGGTTGAAGAGATTGTATCTGCCTTGATAGAGCAGGCAGTGTACATCCCGTTCTTCCAGGTATTTGTAGGCAAACTCGGCCGCCTCTTTGGGATATTTGGAGATTCCTACATAGAGTGCTTTGCCTTGCCGTACGATATCAACCAGTGCTTGCAGGGTCTCTTCAAGCGGAGTATCCGGGTCGTAGCGGTGGGAGTAGAAGATGTCCACATACTCCAGGTTCATCCGTTTCAGACTTTGGTTGAGGCTGCTCATCAGGTACTTGCGTGAGCCCCACTCCCCGTAGGGGCCGGGCCACATGTCGTGTCCGGCCTTGGTGGAGATGAATAGTTCGTCCCGATAGGGCATGAAGGATTTCTTCATAATCATTCCGAAAGTCTCTTCGGCGGAACCGTAGGAAGGACCGTAATTGTTGGCGAGGTCGAAATGCGTGATTCCACGGTCGAAGGCATAGTGCGCCATGGCCTGGGAATTGGCAAATGTGTTCACGTCGCCGAAGTTGTGCCACAATCCGAGTGATATTTCCGGCAGCAGGATGCCGCTTTGCCCGCAACGGCGGAATTTCATGCCGTTGTCATAGCGTTCGGGCGCTGGAGAATAAATAGGGTTTATCATGATATTGTATTTTGTGGGTTATCCCATTATTACTTCTACTGTATGCGTGCCCGGCAGATGGTTCACCACATTGCCTTCTATCGGCTGGCCGTCTACTGTGACGGACTTGATGCCTTTGCACACACCATCGGGATTCTTCACGGTAATATGATATTCTGCCCCGCGGAACCTACGCTTCACGTTGAAGCCTTTCCAGCCTGCCGGGATACAAGGATTGATTTCCAGACCTTCATACGAAGGCTTGATGCCGAGTATGAATTGCGTGATGGCATACCACATCCAGGCAGCCGTTCCAGTCAGCCAGCTGTTCTTGCCTTCACCAGGGCGGGCGGCGTCCTTGCCGGCCACCATCTGGCAGCATACGTAAGGTTCTACTTTATGCAGGGCACTGTGCTCTTCGGTGTACGACGGGCATATCTTGCGGAAATACTCCCAGGAACGGTCACCCCGTCCCAGTACGGTTTCTCCGATGATGACCCACGGGTTGTTGTGGCAGAAGATACCTGCGTTCTCCTTGTAGCCGGCGGGATAGGTGGAGATTTCTCCATACTCCACAACATAGCGGGTGAAGGGTGGATTGTTGAGTACAATACCGTGCTCGCAGTCCAGGCGTTCCTTTACGGAGTCCAGCGCTTTTTTTACCATGCCTTCTTCCAGTCCGATGCCTGCCATGGTGCACCAGCCTTGCGATTCGATGAAGATTTGTCCTTCTTCGTTCTCTTTGGAGCCTACCTTGTGGCCGAAGTAATCGTAGGCGCGCAGATACCAGTCTCCGTCCCAGCCGTGTTTTTTTACGGCTTCCACCATATTGTCTATGTAGGTTTGCGCTCTGTTTGCTTCGTCGTCTTTACCCAGGCGGCGGCACAGCTCCACGTAGTCGCGTCCGCATACCACGAACAAGCCGGCAATCATCAGCGATTCTGCCTGGCTGCCTTCCGTCTGGTTTTCCGTGGTCTGGAAGGATTCATTCGGATCCCAGGAGAAGCAGTTCAGGTTCAGGCAGTCGTTCCAGTCGGCACGGCCGATGAGGGGCAACATGTGGGGGCCGAGGTTCTCGATGACGTGGTTGAAGGAGACGCGCAGGTGCTCGAACAGAGACACTTCCGAACCTTCTTTGTTGTCGAAGGGGACGGGCTCATCCAGGATACTGAAGTCTCCCGATTCCTTGATGTATGCCACCGTACCGAAGATAAGCCACATGGGGTCATCGTTGAAGCCGCCGCCGATGTCGTTGTTGCCGCGTTTGGTCAGCGGTTGGTATTGGTGGTAGCATCCTCCGTCGGGGAATTGGGTAGAAGCTATGTCGATGATTCGTTCGCGGGCTCGTTCCGGTATCTGATGCACGAAGCCCACGAGGTCCTGGTTGGAGTCGCGGAAACCCATTCCACGACCGATGCCGCTCTCGAAGAAAGAGGCGGAACGGGACATGTTGAAGGTAATCATGCACTGATACTGGTTCCAGATGTTCACCATGCGGTCCAGTTTTTCTTCGTCGGTCTTCACGACGTAGATGTCCAGCAGGCGGTCCCAGTAGGCTTTCAGTTCGGCAAAGGCAGCATCTACTTTGGCGGTAGTGTCGAAGGCCGAAATCATCGCCTTAGCCTTTACCTTATTTATAATAGGTGAAGAGGGTACACTCTGCTTGAACGCTTCATGCAGAGATTCTTCACGTTCCTCGAACTTTGCCTCCTGCTTGTTTTCCACATAGCCCAGCAGGAAGATGAAGTCGCGGCTTTCGCCGGGTTGCAGTTCTACTTCCAGATAGTGCGAGGCGATGGGACTCCAACCGTGGGCAATGCTGTTGCCCGGTCTGCCTTCTACTACCCGTTCCGGGTCGGCAAACTCGTTGTAGAGTCCCACGAATGTTTCGCGGTCGGTATCGAAACCGTCTACGGGTGTATTGACACTGTAGAAGGCGTAGTGATTGCGGCGTTCCTTGTATTCCGTCTTGTGGTAGATGACAGACCCGTCCACTTCCACCTCTCCCGTGGAGAAGTTACGCTGGAAGTTCTCCATGTCCGTAGCGGCATTCCACAAGCACCATTCGGCAAAGGAGAATAGTTTGAGTTTTCTCACTTTGGCAGAAGTATTCCGCAAGGTCAGCTTCTGCACCTCTCCCCAGGTCTTCAGTGGGACGAAGAAGAGCAGGCTGGCTTCGATGCCGTCTTTGGATCCGGTGATGCGGGTGTAGCTCATGCCGTGGCGACACTCGTAACTGTCGAGTGCAGTCTTGCAGGGCTTCCAGGTGGGAGACCATACGTTGCCGCCTTCATTGATGTAGAAGTAGCGTCCCCCGTTGTCCATCGGCACGTTGTTGTAGCGGTAGCGGGTGATGCGGCGGAACTTGGCGTCCTTGTAGAAGGAATAGCCTCCGGCAGTATTGGAGATGAGTGAGAAGAAATCTTCATTGCCCAGGTAGTTAATCCATGGCCAAGGTGTCTTGGGGTCGGTAATGACGTATTCGCGGTTGTCGTCATCGAAATATCCGAATCTTTTGTCTTGCATATTATTTCTTGTATTTAGTTTGATACATTCTTCATTAGTTGTGCCATCCGGCCATTTTCCCGGAAGCACGCTTCAAATTTAAAAACTTTTCTCCTATCACCCTTGTTTGCCCGGCGTGTTTTTTCCCTTCGGAAACATGAAGTACCGGAAAAAGATACAAAAGTATCACTGTACGAGTCTATTTCGCCCTATCTTTGTAAACACATTTTATGATTAACCGATATGAAACACTTATTCGCATTTCTGTTCCTTCTTGGAATTACCTTTTCTCTTTCTGCCCAATCCGTCCGCGAACGTATTTTGCTGGATGACGGCTGGCAGTTTGCTTTTGGCAATGCTTCCTCACCGGAGAAAGACTTCGGCTGCGGAACGGAGTACTTCAACTATCTGACCAAGGCAGCCTCTATCCATAACGAGGGTCCTTACTCCCCCAAGTTCAATCCGGAGAAGTGGGGCGTGGACTGGAAGACGGTCAACCTTCCGCATGACTGGGTGGTTGATTTGCCTTATGCCAAAGAGGCGAGCCACAGTCATGGTTATAAAGCCGTCGGCTATAAATTCCCCGAAAACTCTGTGGGATGGTATCGGAAAAGTATCACTGTTCCGCAAGAGGACCTCGGCAAGCATCTTTATCTTCAGTTCGACGGTATCTTCCGTGATGCCCGTATCTGGATAAACGGTTTCTACCTGGGACACGAACCCAGCGGCTATGCCACGCAGGTATACGACATTACGGAATACCTGAATTACGGAGAAGAGAATCTTATCTGCGTCCGTGCGGATGCCACGCTCGAGGAGGGCTGGTTTTACGAGGGTGCGGGCATCTACCGCCATGTATGGCTGAACAAGACGGCGCCGTTACATGTAGCTCCTTTCGGAACCTTTGTGCACAGCACGCTGGCCGCACCTTTTGACAAGGCCAAGCTGACGATAGAGACCACTGTTGAAAACTCCGGTCTGCAAACGGAGGATTACCGCCTCTGCCATATCCTCCGGGATGCCGACGGCAAGGAAGTGGCACGCTGCGAAACGGCCGGTAAGCCGGTACTGCCGAAAGACCGCCAGCTCACCGTCGGTGAAATAGCGCTGGACAAACCTCATCTTTGGAGTGTGGATACACCTTATCTATATACACTGCTTACGGAAGTCTATCAGCATGGCAAGCTGGTGGATGCTTATACCACTACTACGGGTATTCGTGACATCCGCTTCGATGCCGACAAGGGCTTCCTCTTGAACGGACAGCCTCTGAAAC
>ERZ724510.854-NODE-854-length-17672-cov-4.186241_pt1 | contig 17672 bp, 14 predicted proteins | sample MGYA00376043_ERZ724510 | MGnify/ENA primary metagenome ERZ724510 (study PRJEB28724, sample SAMN07190888) | wastewater metagenome | isolation source: influent of sewage treatment plant in Hong Hong | place: USA: Christiansburg, Virginia | collected 2016-03-01 ... | reverse complement strand
GGGCAAGAGCCTGATAGGAAGCAGAAAGCTCCAATAGGGAATCAAGGCGCATATGCTGCCCTTCACGCAATAGTCGCTTGGTCATGCGAAGCGAGGGGCCCGGATTGCACACGATTCTGCTCGCCAGCTTGTTGGCCTCATCTAACAACTTTTCGGCAGGAACAACACGTGAAACGAGTCCGCAGCCCAAAGCTTCCTGAGCGGAAACGCTATCCCCGGTGAACGACATTTCCGCCGCCCGGGACATGCCGACGACACGTGGCAAGAACCAGGCACCGCCATCACCGGGAACGATGCCAACTTTAACGAAAGATTCAGCAAAATAGGCCGCTTCCGATGCTATACGGATATCACACATGCACGCAAGGTCACACCCGGCACCAATGGCCCCTCCATTCACGGCAGCGATGACAGGAACCTCTAGGTTGTATAGGGCCAGCGGCAGACGCTGGATGCCATTGCGATATTCGTCACGGATCTTGATCGGGTCGATGTTCTCGACCGAGTAGCGCTGCATGTCCTTGAGGTTGCCGCCGGCACAGAAGATCGGGCCGGCGCCGGTGAGGATCACAGCACGCACGGTCGGGTCGGCGTCGATACGCGCACAGGCGGCGACAAACTCTTCGACAGCGGTGTTGCCGGTCAGCAAGTTGCGCACTTCTGGTTGATTCATGGTCAGCGTGACGACCGGCCCGTTTTGTTCGTACAGCAGGAAGCTACCCATTTGGAATTCCTCGATTCAGTGTGGATGAGATGGCGAACGGCACAACGCGTGTGTCAGGCAGCGATGCGCGTGCGCACGAAGTCCAGCGCGCGGACATCATCGGCGGCGATGACGTCGCGGCCGAGAACCGCTGACCAGTAGGCCTCGGTGCCGTAGGCCAGGCGCCATTCGTGGATGCGGCGCGTGAACAGTTGCAGGTCATACTCTTCGGTGAAACCCATGGCGCCATGCACGGCGTGGGCAATCGCCGAAACGGCGGCCACGGCTTCGCCGGTGCGCTGCTTGGCAACGGCGGCGGAGAGGGTATCGGGCACGGTACCGCTGGCGCTGAAGCCGATTTGTGCGGCCATGCGCGCGGCGAAGACCTGCTCGGCCATGACGCTGATCTGCTGCTGGATCACTTGCAGCTTGGCGATGGGCTTGCCGAATTGCACGCGGTCGTTGGCATAGCCGACGGTGATTTCAAACATGCGCTCCATCGCACCGGCCAGCAGGGCGGCGCTGACACTGGCGCCGAAGGCGCGCCAGAAGCCGCCGGCCAGACGTGTGGCGGTGGCCGGCAGAGCGGCCCAGCGCAGCGATGCGTCAAGGGTGCCGTTGCCGCCGGCCGGAGTGGCCTCGGCATCAGCGACGGACAGCATGTAGGTGCTGTCGTCGAACTCGGCAACCACCCAGTCGGCGATCAGGCCGAAGGGCACGTGGCTGCACACCACGCTGCCATCGGCCTGGCGTGCGGCACTGCTGGCGATGGTGATGGCGCCATCCGGAGCGGCGTTGCCGGCGGCGGCGAGGACGCCGCGCACGGCCATGGTCTCGGCAAACGGCAGCGGCAGGGCATGACGGCCAGCGACAAAGGCGACCGGGTAGGCATCGCTCAGGCTCAGGCCGGCACCACCTTTGTCTTCGGCCACCAGGGCATCGGCAAAGCCGGACTCGATGAGCGCGGACCAGAGCGCGGCACGCTCGGCAGAAGCGGCGCCGCCTTTTTCGATACGGCGTATATGGGCCGGCGTGCAGCAGTCGCCGAGCAGCTGTTCCATGGCATCAAAAAACATTTCTTGCATGGCCGGGGTCCTTTAACGAAGTCCGAGTCCGCGGGCGATCATGCCGCGCAGGATTTCCCGCGTGCCACCGCGCAGCGAGAAGGAGGGTGAAATTTGCGTGACGTAAGCCAGCATCTTCAGCAGCACCGGCGGCACCGGGCGCTCGGGATGGGCGCCCAGGCTGTCGGCGATCAACAACGGCATCTGCTGCTCGAATTCGGTGCCCAGGTCTTTGACCAGCGCCGCCTCAACCACCGGGCTGGCGCCGCGGGCGAGCTTTTCGGTGACCGAGATCGCCATGGCGCGCAGGACACATAGCTGGATGGTCATGCGCCCGACCAGGGCAATGGCGGCGGCATCATCGGATTTTTCCTGACGCAGGTAGTTGATCCACTCGTCCATCAGCACCAGACTGGAGTAGATGCGTTCGGGACCGCTGCGCTCGAAGGCCAGCTCGGCGGTGACCTGCTCCCAGCCCGAGCCTTCGGCACCGATCAGGGCATCGGCATCCAGCTTGACGTCGTCGAAGAACACTTCACAGAAGTGCGCGTCGCCGGTGATGTCGTAGATCGGCCGCACGGTGACGCCGGGCAATGACAGGTCGACGATGACCTGCGACAACCCCTTGTGCCGGTCGGCCGGTTCACCCGAGGTGCGCACCAGTGCGATCATGTAGTTGGAGCGGTAGGCGTTGGTCGTCCAGATCTTGCGGCCATTCAACGTCCAGCCGGCATCGGTGCGGACCGCGCGGGTGGTGACGCTGGCCAGATCGGAGCCGGAGTTGGGTTCGCTCATACCGATGCAGAAGAAGGCTTCGCCCTTGCAGATCTTCGGCAGATAAAACTGCTTTTGCGTTTCGGTGCCGTACTTGAGCAGCAGCGGGCCGCTCTGCCGGTCGGCGATCCAGTGTGCGGTCACCGGGGCGCCGGCAGAGAGCAGTTCCTCGACCACGACAAAGCGCGTGAACGAGCTGCGTCCGCCGCCGCCGTATTCGGTCGGCAGGGTCAGGCCAAGCCAGCCCTGGGCGCCGAGACGACGGCTGAATTCGGCGTCGTATCCCATCCAGGAACGGACGCGGACATCGGCCGGCACGTCCTTCAGGGCATCGTCAAGAAAAGCCCGTACCGAGGCGCGTAAGGCTTCGTCTTCGGCGGGGATGGAGGTAAGCGCAAGCGATTCGATCATGAGTGCTTCACCATTCAGCAGAAAGTGCCGGATGCCGAAACATCACGACAGTGGATAAAAACCCGATCACGCAACCCGCGGTATCGGGCTGCGCTTCCGTACTACGTGCTATGCGCCACGCCGCAAGGCGTCGCGGAAATCCGGATGTGCCACCGCACAGATGGCCTCGGCGATTTGCGCTGGCGATTTGCCGCGCAGCGGCGCCACGCCGTATTCGGTGACGATGTAGTCGATGGCCGTGGCAGCCAGCGTATGCGGTGTGCCGGCGCAAAGGGCAGGGAGGATGTTGCTGACACTACCGCCCTTGATGGCGGCACGCAGGGCGATGATGCTAAGGCCATCCTTGGCCGCCGCCGCGCCACGGGCAAAATCCGGCAGGCCGCCGGGCGTGGAGATGACGCGGCCAGCCACCTGCTCGGCATTGGCGTTGCCGGCCAGGTCGATCTGCAGCACGCTGTTGATCGCCACCAGGCCGTCGATAGATGCCAGCACGTCGAAGGCGTGGGTGAACGAACAGGGATGGAATTCAATCGCGGCGTTGTGATCGAGGAAGTCGTAGAACGCCTGCGTGCCGGCCGCCATGGTGGTGACGGTCTTGCCGGGCATGATCTTCTTGGTGGCGTTCGTCACCACGCCCTGCTCGATCAGCGGACGCACGGCGTCGGTGATGATGCCGCTGTGGATGCCAAGATCATGCAGGTGACCAAGCTGGCCAAGCACCAGATCGGGCAGCGAACCGATACCTGCCTGCAACACGGCGCCGGACCGGATCAGTCCGGCAACATGGCCGGCAATCGCCCGGTCGGTCTCGTCGGCGGCGGTAGGGGGCACGGCTTGCGGCGGGCCGTCGGCGCGAACGAAGAAGTCCACCTCGTCGGCCGTCAGCAGCGTATCGCCCAGAGTGAACGGCATCTGCGGGTTGATCTCGGCGACGACAATCGGGGCTTGCGCCAGCACGGCGCGCATGTAGTCCACCGACAGGCCGAGCGAAACACGCCCCTGCGCATCGGGCGCCGAGACCTGCAGCAGCAGCAGGTCAACCTTGATCTCGCCACGCGCGAAGAAACCGGGAATCTCCCACAGCGAACAGCGACGCGGCGTCGCGCGGCCAGCATTCATCGGCTCGCGCAAGCCCTTGCCGAGGAAGAAGGCCTGCACCGACAGGTGCTTGGCCGCTTCGACGCCGGCATACGGCGCATCGCCCATGGGCATCAGGCCATACACCGTGGCGCCGGCGAACTCGCTGGCCGCCTCGGCCAGCTCGCGCGCCAGGCGCGGCGGTTCGCCGCAGGCCGATTGCAGCACGATGACCGGTACCGCCGGCAAGGCGCTGCGCAGCTCGCGCAGATGGCCAAGTGCCTGCATGCCGCCGCGGGTGAGGCGCATTACTTCTTGTCTCCGTCGTAGGTGTAGAAGCCCTTGCCGCTCTTCTTGCCCAGCTCGCCACGCTCATACATTTCCTTCAGCGCGCGGTTCGGCTTGGCCGACTCGACACCGGTTTCCTTGTACTCGTCCATGCGCGCCAGGTATGAGACGTCAATGCCGGTGGTATCCAGCAAACGCAGCGGACCCATCGGGTGACCGAGGCCCTTGACCACCGCTAGGTCGATGTCTTCGGCCGTGGCATAGCCCTCTTCGTACAGGCTGACGGCTTCGCGCGTCAGGGCGCGGAAGATGCGGTTGACGATGAAGCCGGGGATTTCCTTGCGCATCACGACCGGTGCCTTGCCGATGGCGCGGCAGAACTCGACAGCGCGCGTTACCACGGCTTCAGAAACTTGCGGATGCACCACGACTTCAACCAGCTCCATCACCAGCGCCGGATTGAAGAAGTGCAGGTTGAACACCTGACCGGGGCGTTGCGTGACTTCGGCCAGACGTGAGCCGCGCATGTTCGAGCTGTTGGTGGTGAGCAGCGTGTCCGGCCCGCAGATGGCGTCGAGCTTCTTGAACAGCTCGGCCTTCGGCTCGAATTGCTCGATGATGGCCTCGATCACCAGCGTGGCGTCCTTGGCGGCATCGGCCACGTCGGTGGTAGTGCGCAGGCGGCCCAACGTGGCGGCCTTGCCTTCGGCGCTCAGCTTGCCTTTGGCGATGCGGCCGTCGAGGTATTCCGCATAAAACGTGTTGGCGGCGTCGAGCGCCTCGGCACGGCTGTCATTGAGGACCACCGGGAAGCCGCGCAAGGCGCACTGCAGGGCGATCTGCCGGCCCATTGCGCCGGCGCCGAATACGGCAACTTTTTCCATGATTGCGATCTCTTTCTAAAGCGGTTGGGAGCAGGTCAGGACTTGGCGCCGAAGGCGGCAACACCGGCCTTGCGCTCCTTCGAGGCGTAACAGAAGTTCGATACTTCCATGTCGAAACGGCAGGCGGCCCAGGCTTCGATGCCATCGTCGATGCAGCGCTTGGCGCCACGCACGGCGGTCTGCATGTTGGCGGCGACCAGCTTGGCCATGTCCATCGCGGCGTCGAGTTGCTGGCCCTTGGCCACCACCTTGTTGATCACGCCGAGCTTGAGCGCTTCGTCGGCGGGGATAGTCTGCGCGGTGAGGATCAGCTCCTTGGCGCGCGCCGGACCGATCAGCGCAGGCAACTTGCGGCAGCCACCGGCGGCGGGCACCAGGCCCCACTTGACCTCGGGCAGGCCGAAGTTGCTGCCTTCAGCGGCGACGATCATGTCGCAGGAGAGCGCCAGCTCAAAGCCGCCCGCCAGGGTGTGACCGAACACGGCGGCGATGGCCGGCTTTTGCCGACCGTCGAGTTCGCGATACATCGGGAACAACTCGTTGGCGCGGAACACCGCGGCCTCTTCGTCGCTCAGCGTCTGGCGCTCTTTCAGGTCGACGCCTGTGGAGAAGGCGCGCTCGCCGGCGGCCGTCATGACGATCACATCGACGCTGTCGTCCGACTCGAGATCCAGCACGGCGGCACGCAGTTCACGCACCATGGCGAGGTTGATCGAGTTCAGCGCCTCGGGCCGGTTGAGGGTCAGCACCGCGATGCGGTCTGCGCGTTTTTCTACAGAGACTTCACTCATTTCGTGTCCTTTGTTCGGTCTCAGTTTTCGCGCCGGATGATCATCGCCGTGGTCACCCCGCCACCGCCGCAGACGCTGGCGATGCCGAGTTCCTTGCCGGTACGGCGCAGCACATTGTCCAGCGTAATCAGCAGACGCCCGCCGGAGAAGCCGGTGGGATGGCCCAGCGCAATCGCGCCGCCGAACTGGTTGACCTTGCTGCGTTCCCAGTTCAGCACGCGCTCGTTGGCCAGCATCTGCGCAGCGAAGGCTTCGTTGACTTCGATGGCGTCCATGTCGGCGAGGCTCATGGCGGCCTTTTGCAAGGCGCGCGGAATCGCCACACCAGGGCCTTCGCCCATGGTCTGCGGATCGACCGCGGCATCGGTGAACGACACGATGGAGAACAGCGGCTTGAGGCCCAGCGCCTGGGCGTGGCCGCGGGTGGTGAGCACCAGCGCACTGGCGGCATCACCCATGGTGCAGGCATTGCCGGCGGTGACGGTGCCATCCTTCTTGAATACGGCTTTCAGCTTGCCCAGCTTTTCGACCGAGGAATCGCCACGGATCGCTTCGTCGGCGGCGAACAGCACGCCGTCCGGCGCATTGCGTGTCGGTTCGAGACGCACCGGTACGATTTCACTCTCGAAATAGCCGGCGGCCTGCGCGGCAGCAGCCTTGCGGTGTGATTCGACGGAGAACTGATCCTGCTCCTCACGGGTCAGGCCGTATTTGTCGACCAGATTTTCGGCGGTCACGCCCATGCCGAAACCGCACAGCGGATCGATGGTGTCGGACCAGCTGTCGAGCAGGGTCTTGTCGCCTGACTTGAAGCCTTCCCAGCGTGCGCCCTTCAACAGGTAGGGCATGGTGCTCATGGATTCCATGCCACCGACCAGGATCATTTTGGCGTCGCCGGCGGCCAGCTCGCGCGCCGCCAGCATGGCGGTCTTGATGCCGGAGGGACAAGCCATGTTGACCGTGAATACCGGCACCGGCGTCGGCACGCCGCCGCGCACAGCCGCTGTCCGCGACGGATTCGGGCCATTGCCGGCTTGCCGGCAATTGGCGTAGATCACCTGATCGATTTGCTCCCCGGAAATATGGCCGCGCTCAAGCACCGCGCGAATCGCAATCGCGCCGAGGTCATACGCAGCCATGTTTCGCAAGGTACCGCCAAAGCAGCCAATTGGCGTGCGAACAGCGCTGACCGCTACGATATCGTTTTTCATTTTTATCGCCCGTTCAAATCTTGTAGATACGAGCCGCGTTGTCGTGCAATACCTTGTTGGCGACTTTTTCCGACAAACCTAGATCATTTCGGATGGTCTGAATTGCTTCCTGGTGCATCACGGCCGGATAATTGGTTCCCCATATCACCTTGTTTTGGCCACGTGTCTTCATAAAATGAACTAGCGTTGGCTCCAGGTACTTTGGATTGTGGGCATCGATACCTAGATAGACGTTCTCGTGCTTCCATGCGAGCGAGATCATTTCCTCAGTCCACGGCCAACCGGTATGGGCACCGATAATGTTTAGTTCAGGAAAGTCGAGTGCGATGTCATCCAGGTGAATCGGTCGCCCAAATTCGTTAGGCATGTGTTCGGCGGAGTGGCCAACCTGCATCGACACAGGCACACCGAGCTCACAGCATTTCGCATAGAGCGGGTAGAACTGCCGGTGATTAAGCGGAATACCCCAACCATACGGATGGATATAGACCCCCTTGAAACCATATTCCCGAACCGCTTTTTCTACTTGGCGAATACTCTCCATTCCTTTGAGTGGATTGAAGCCAGCCAGGCCGACGATTCGCCCGCCCGATGCCTTAACTGCCTCTAGAACTTCTTCCTCGGTAATGTCCCAGACTAAAGTCTTTCTCTTGTAAGAAAACATACGAATGGCGGGCACCAACGCCTTGTCGCATCCAGCCGCGTCGAGCATCGCGACAAATTCCTCTACAGATTTTCCCTGCACGCGTTCTTCCATCTTCCACCACTTGATCAGACGGAACATCTCAGGGGCGTCGTACCAGTTCTTTTTGATAGCCTCAGGCGTAAACAGATTGCAATGAAAATCGATCGACATAAATTGATCCTAACTATTGAGCATGTATTGAGAAGGTCAGTGGACGCACGTTCAAGCTGAATCGGCGCCGCGCCATACGTAGTCTTTGCACTCGTGCGGGAAGCGCACGAAATAGTCGATTGAAGCCGGGTTGCTCATGGCATCGCGGCTACCCGCCTTTTCGAGCGGCAAACCCATCAGCAGCTTGCGCACCGGCACTTCCATTTTCTTGCCGGTCAGGGTGTAGGGCACGGCATCAATCGCGTAGATCTTGTCGGGCACATGGCGCGGGCTGGCATCGTCACGCAGCTGGACATTGATGCGCCTGCGCAACGCATCGTCCAGTTCGACGCCCGGCTTGAGCACGACGAACAGCGGCATGAAGAAATCGCCACCCGGCAGTTCGCAGCAGATCACCAGGCTGTCGGCGATCTCCGGCACTTTTTCCAGCGCCTGGTACACCTCGGCGGTGCCGATGCGCACGCCATGGCGATTGAGGGTGGAGTCCGAGCGGCCGTAGATGTAGCAGCCGCCACGCGCATTCACCTTGATGAAATCGCCGTGACGCCAGACGCCGGGGAAGACCTCGAAGTAGGCCTCCTGGTAGCGACGCCCACCTTCGTCGTTCCAGAAGAAGATCGGCATCGAGGGGAAGGGCTTGGTCAGTACCAGTTCGCCGACTTCATCAACGACTTCTTTACCGGCGTCGCTCCAGGCTTGCAGGTCGATGCCCAGCGCGCGCGCCTGGATTTCGCCGGCATACACCGGCTCGGTCGGCACGGCAGTGACCAGACAGCTGCAGGTTTCCGTCCCGCCCGATTGCGAACTGAACCAGCAGTCATCGGTGACGTTGTCGTAGAACCACTGGAACAGTTCCGGCCCGACCGGTGAGCCGCCGGTCAGCGTGGCCTTGATCTTGAGATTGAATTTTTCCTTGGGGACCACGCCGTTCTTGCGCATCAGCTGCAGGAAGGAGGCGCTGGCGCCAAAGTAGGTGACGCCGGTGTCCTGCGCCAGTTTCCACAGGCGGTCCTGGTCGGGGAACATCGGGCTGCCGTCGTACAGCACCACGGCGCCGCCGGCCAGCAGGGAGGAGACGACGACGTTCCACATCATCCAGCCGGAGGTGGAATAGAAGAACATCACCGAGGCCGGGTCGAGGCCCATGTGCAGACCGACCAGTTTGTAGTGCTCGACGATGATGCCGACATGACTTTGCGCAATCGCCTTGGGCAGACCGGTCGTGCCGGAAGAGAACAGCACCCACAAAGGATGATCGTGGGCGACGTGTTCAAACACGAACTGCTCGCGCGGCACGTCGGGACCCTGCATCGCTTCGGCCCAGAGGATGCCCGGGCTGACGATGGCATCGCTGCGCTGCGGGTTGAACACCGGCGCGCAGATGACGGTTTCCAGCGTCGGCAGGCGTTCCACCAGCTCCTTGACTTCCGCTTCGCGCGAGAACGACTTGCCGCCGAAGTGGTAGCCGTCACAGACGAACATCAGCTTGGGCTTGATCTGGGCAAAACGGTCGATCACGGTGTTCACGCCGAACTCAGGCGCGGAGGAGGCCCAGATGGCGCCAATAGACGCCGTGGCGAGGAAGGCCACGATGGTTTCCGGCGTATTCGGCATGTACGACACGACGCGGTCGCCGGGCTGTACGCCGAGGGCGCGCAGCTTGGTGGCCAGAACGCGCACGCGGCGACCCAACTCGGGCCAGCTGACCGTTGACAGGGGAATCTGCTCGGAAGCGTAGTACAGCGCCACCTTGTCGGCCGATGCCGTGGCTTCGGCACGCAGCACGTGCTCCGCGTAATTGATGTGCGAGCCTTCAAACCACTTGCAGCCCGGCATCTTGGACGTATCGAGGACGCGCGTGTAACCGGTGGTCGAATGCACCTTGAAGTAATCCCAGATCGACGCCCAGAATTCTTCCAGATTCGCCACCGACCACTGGCGCATCGCCTCGTAGTTTGCGAAGTCATGTCCGCGCGTCTGTTTCAGCCAGCGCATGAACTGCACCATGTTCGACGCTTCCGCGAAAGCTGCGCTGGGCGCCCACAGCAACTTGCCCTCTATCACCGTTTCCATTTCACTTCCTCTCCGAGTTGTCGCGCCGTGGGTTTGCAGCCCCCCACGCCATGCGCGCAGCCAGCGTCAATTTCATGACACCGGACACCCTCAAAATGCCTTATTTCGTGTAGGAAAAAATTGCTACGCCCTCGTCAACCACGTCGCCCTCCTTGAGCAGGATGGTGCCAACGGTGCCTGAGCCTTCTGCTTCGATCGGAATTTCCATTTTCATAGATTCAAGAATTGCCACCGTGTCGCCCATGGAGAAGGTATCGCCCGGTTGCACAAGAATTTTCCAGATCGTTCCCGCCATTGATGCCTGCACTTCGTAAATCATGCGTTGCCTCCTGAATGGATGTGAATATTCAAACCTGATGGACCGCAGAGCGGCGTTCAATAACCTTGGGTTCGCGACGGGCATAGATATTGAAGCGTTCGATCAGCTCATCACGCAGGCGCTCTGGCTGAACCACCGCTTCGACATGGAAGCGGTCCGCAGCCATGCCCATCACGTCGATATCCTTTGCGTACTCCTCGCGCTTTTGCTTGGTGAACTCGGCCCGGTCTGCTTCGGGCATTTCCTCAAGCTGTTTGGCGAACAAGGCATTTACCGCCGCCTCAGGACCGACCAGTGCAGGCATGCCGGTGGGCAGGGCGATCAGTGCATCGGGCAGCGTGGAGGCGCCGGACATGGCAACATATCCACCGCCGTAGGCCTTGCGCACCACAACCGAAATACGTGGCACGGTCGACTCGCACACAGCCGACAGCAACTTGGCGCCATGACGGATGATTCCGGCCTTCTCCGCCGAACTGCCGATCATGTAACCGCTGATGTCCTGTAGAAACAGCAGTGAAATGCCGAAGGCATTGCACAGCCAGATGAACCGCGTCGCCTTGTCCGAGGTGTCGACAAACAGAACGCCGCCCTTGACCTTGGAGTTGTTCGCAATGATGCCGACCGGGCGACCGCCGAAGCGTGCAAAGCCAGTGATAATTTCCTTGGCGAATAGCGCCTTCATTTCAAAAAAGCTGCCTTCGTCAATGATGGCGTCGATCAACAGCCTGATGTCGAAAGGCACGTTCTGATTAACCGGCACGATGTCGGCAATAGCCTTTTCCGACACCTTGGCCGGCTTGCTTGCCGCCATCGGCGGATGCTCGTTCCACTTCGAAGGAAAAAACGCAAGGTAATCGCGTATTTTCTGAATCGCCTCCGTATCGTTCTGCACCAGCACGTCCCCCAAACCGGAGATTGAGCAGTGCATACGTGCGCCGCCGAGCTCTTCTTCGGAAATATCTTCACCAATGGTCATCTTGGCCATACGTGTTGAACCGAGCATTGCCGTCGCCTGCTTATCCACCATGATGGTGATATCGCACAGCGCAGGCACGTAAGCGGCACCGGCGGGAGAAGGGCCGAACAAGGCGCAGATCTGCGGCACGATGCCGGACAGGTTGACCTGGTTATAGAAAATGTTGCCCCAGGAGCGGCGGCCCAGATAACAGTCGGCCTGTTCATCCACACGGGCGCCGGCGGAATCGACCAGATATACCAACGGGATTCCCGCCTGCTTGGCTACTTCCTGCATCCGTGTCAGCTTGAGGAAGGTTTCATGACCCCAACTCCCCCCTTTGACCGTAATGTCGTTGGCGATAACCGCAACATCGCGGCCATGGATCTTGCCGATACAAGTGACAATCGCGTCGGCCGGCAGATTTCGCTGCGTGCCGGCCAGCAGACCATCTTCGAAGGCGAAATCTGTATCGAACAGCATACGCAGTCTGTCGCGAACCAAGGTCTTGCCCGCAGCAAGGTATTTTTCGCGCGTCTTGGCGGAGCCGCCCGCCATGGCGGCTTCGATGCGGCGACTGAGTTCTTCGGTCTTTACGTTGCCCATGAATTAGTTACTCCAGCGATGTTGATCAGAATGTCCCAGCCCGTCGGGAAGGCAGGCGTGCTCGGAAATAGAGGATGTATCAGCCCTTTATGGCCCAGGATGGTTTGCGCTTCTCGACAAAACTGGTAAGGCCTTCCTGCGCCTCCGCGTCGTCCCACATGTCGGCAATGCGATCCACGGTGTACATGAAGTTGTCGGTGAATTCGTGCGCTGCGACGTAGTCGATCAGGCGTTTAATGGTCGCTACAGCACCAGGTGCGCATTGCAGCACCAAGGCAATCTCCTCTTCCACCGCCGCATCCAGCTCGGCCGCCGGCACGATGCGGTCCAGCAGCCCGTATTGCATTGCTTCCTGTGCGGTGAAGCGCTTGCCGTTGAGAAACAGGCGACGCGCCTTGGCCACGCCAACACGACGCATCACATAGGGCGAGATCATGGCTGGAATCAAACCCAGACGTGCCTCGGTAATGGAGAAGGGAGACGAGTCGAGGCCGATGGCGATGTCGCACACCGAGATCAAGCCCAGTCCGCCGGCGTAGGCCGGGCCATTAATACGGCCGATCAAGGGCTTCGGCATGGTGTCGAGATCGCGTAGCCATTGCGCCAGCTTGCGCGCCTCGGCCACCTTCTTTTCACGCGTACCGTCGCGTTGCGCCAACTGATACTTGAGGTCGCCGCCGGAACAGAAACTTGGGCCTTCGCCGCTTAACACGACGGCGCGCACAACGGGGTCGGCGGCAAAGGCAAGGGTTGCAGCACGGCCTTCATCCCACATCAGGCTGTTCATCGCATTGTGGACTTCCGAACGGGCAAGCGTCAGGTAGCCGATGCCGCGATCGTCAATATGGGTCTTGATTGTTTCGTAAGCCAAGTGTCACTCCAATAGATAAATTAAAGCTCAGACCTTGAATCGGTTCAGACTGCCGGCATGCATGACTTTGCCCGGCAGCGGATGTCCAACGATTTCTTCGGCCATACACGCACACTCGATCAACGCATCCAGATCGATACCGGTCTCGATACCCATCTCGTGACACATAAAGACAAAATCCTCGGTGCAGATATTGCCCGCAGCACTCTTATGACCAGCAAATGGGCAACCGCCGAGGCCTGCGACGGAGCTGTCGAAATAGTCCACGCCAAGCCGCAATGCTTCGTAGGCATTGGCCATGCCAGTGCCACGGGTGTCGTGCAGATGAAGACCGATTCTTAATTCAGGCCAGCGATCGCGCACGGCACCGATGCGCTGCGCCACCGACAAGGGCGTGCCCCAACCCACGGTATCGGCCAGGTAAACCCCCATCAGCTTGACGTTTTTTTCTTCCGCGATATCGAGGATTTGCTGCACGCGCTCCAGCACCTGATTTACAGAAACCTGCCCCTGGAAGTTGCAACCGAAGGCGGTAAACACCACCCCCCAGCGGATTTCCACCTGATGTTCGAGATACAAATCGACCGTGGCGCGCTGGTCGTTGAGAGTTTCCGCAATGGTCTTGCCCGTATTTTTGATGCTGAATGGTTCCGATGCCGCCAGCATGATGGCGCCGATCAAATCCAAGGGCATCTGCAGCGCACGCTGGAAGCCATTCGAGTTAAGCCACAATCCCGTGTACCGCACGCCGTCTTTCTTGCGCAGGCTGCGGGCCACAGCCTCGGCATCAGCCATACCCGGCACACGTTTTGGATTGACCCAGGAGACACAGTCGATCTTCTTGAGGCCGGTTTCCGCCAAGGCTTCGATAAAACGAACCTTGTCGGCGGTAGCAATCGCTCCCGCCTCGATTTGAAACCCCTCCCTGGGGCCCTCTTCCTGGACGGTCACGAATTTCGGCAGATCAGACATTGCCATCACCATTAAACTGGTTGCTCATACCAATTCCTTAAGCACTTCATTTAGCCATGTCGTATGGACTTCACCGCGCTGAAAATCCGGGTGCGCCAATGTCTTGCGAAGAAACGCCAGATTGGATTCCACCCCTTCGATCACCAGCCCACCGAGGCCCGCATCCAGTCGCTCGATCGCCTGCTGGCGATCAGCACCATGCGCGATGACCTTCATCAACATCGGGTCGTAGAACGGGGTCACCTTCATGCCTTCACGGTAACCCGTATCGATTCGCAGCCCGTCACCTTCGGGAAGGCGCAACACCTTGAGCAAACCAGGGCTCGGTATGAAATTCTTTGCGGGGCGTTCCGCGTAAACTCTTGCCTCGACAGCATGTCCACTACGCTGGATACGGGACTGAACAAGCTCGGCGCTCAGATTCTCCCCCAACGCTTGACGTATCTGGGCTTCGACCAGATCGACACCCGTAATCATTTCGGTGACGGGATGCTCGACCTGGATTCGGGTATTCATTTCCAGGAAAAAATACTGCCCCGTCTCTTCGTCATAAAGAAACTCGACGGTGCCAGCGCCTTCATAACCACAAACCTCTGCCAGACGAACGGCTACCGATGCCATTTGCTCACGGGTGCATTCATCCAGAGCTGGCGACACAGCTTCTTCAATCACTTTCTGATGGCGACGCTGCACGGAACAATCACGGTCGAACAAGTGCACTGCCTTGCCGTTTCCGAAACCGAATACTTGAACTTCGACATGCCGGGCGCGCCGGACGAAATGCTCAAGATAGACAGAGCCATCACCAAAAGACCGCTCGGCCATGGAACGCGTAGCATCGATGGCCGCAATCAGGTCGGCTTGATCATCGACTTTGCGCATCCCGATGCCACCACCGCCGGCCGCTGCCTTGACCAGCAAGGGATATCCGACCCGCTTGGCCTCTGCCAACGCCTGTTCGGCAGATGAATCGAGTTTATTTGTCCCGGGAGAAACCGGAACACCGGCTTCAATCGCGATGCTCCTCGCTCGCTCCTTGTCGCCCATCGATTCAATGGCCTGCGGCGTCGGACCGACGAAACGCAGCTGCGCGCTGGCACAACTGCGTGCAAAATCGGCATTCTCGGCCAGGAACCCGTACCCCGGATGGACGAGAGTCGCTCCGATTCGCCTGGCCGCATCGATGATCGCTTCCTGCCTCAGATAGCTCTGTGTAGCCGGTGGCGGCCCGATCAACAGGGCCTCATCGGCCATCAGAACATGAGGCGCATCCGCATCCGCCTCCGAATAAACCGCCACGGTGGCCAGCCCCAGTTTCTTGGCACTGCGCATGACACGACATGCGATCTCGCCACGATTAGCAACCAACAGCTTGTCACGCAAAATTTATCTCCCGTTCGAAGGCAAAGAGTTACCTTGAATACATATTAGACCGACGCGTCGGTTTGCGCAATAAGCTGAGCGTCTATTCAGACAAAAATATTGAAAAATCCATATTGCCCACTCCGCAAGCGATTGCCCCGGACTCACCACGACAGCTCAACCGAAATATGGCTTTCAGCCACTTTGCTGCGTCCTGCGTCGCCTAGTCAAAACCGGGCATGCCATGACAAATCATTTCGTTACGAGGTATGCGGCAACGCTCAAACTGTTGGCGAGCGACACCTTGATACCGCTCGCCATACTTGTTGCCAATGCTTACGCGACCGCTTTTGTGCCGTTAGCCGTTTGCATGACGTCAGCAGTCGCCACCTTCTTGTTTAACAAGAAATAGGACAGCGCCGGCACCAGCACCAAGGCACCCACCATGTTCCAGACGAACATGAAGGCCAATAGAATTCCCATGTCCGCCTGGAACTTAATTGGCGACCAGACCCATGTAACCACACCAGCCGCCAGTGTGATCCCGACGAGAGCGACAACTCTACCGGTAAAAGCCACGGCATCTTTGTAGGCATCACTTAGTGTTTTTCCAGCGCGCTGACCGGCGAGCTGAATACTTAATAGATAAAGCGCGTAGTCCACGCCAATACCGACCCCGAGAGCAATGACCGGTAGCGTTGCGACCTTTACTCCAATCCCGAGCGCCACCATGAGCGCTTCACACAGGATGGTCGTCAAAACAAGTGGTACTACGGCAACGATCACGGCACGCCAGCTGCGGAATGTGATGAAACACAACAAAATAACGGCGCCATAAACCATGAATAGCATGGTTCGGTTGGCGGCCTTAACTACAACATTGGTAACGGCTTCAATTCCAGCAGACCCGGCGGCAGGTAGAAACTGGACATCGACGTCGCTGTTGTCTTTGGAGAACTGCTCTACAGCGCCAAGCACCCGATCCAATGTTTCAGCGCGATGATCAGCAAGATAAGCAATAACCGGAGTAACCGAACATTCTGGTGTTGCGAGATCCGACTGGTTAGCGACGAGCGTGCTCAAGGCAGAATTCAGAACCAGCTGATCCCGATTAATCGTCATCCACTTTGGATTTCCCTCGTAGCTTCCGGCCGAGTATTGCGCGATTCCATCTGCCAGCGAAATTGTCGCCTGAACACCAGGTAATTGTTGAAGCATGGTCGTCAAACTATCCGCCAGGATCAGCGTCTTGTACTTTGAGCATCCATCGGGAGGGGTTTTTACAATTACGGCAAACTGATCGCTCGAGAGTCCGTAGTTGGCGGTGATGTAAGCATTATCCTGGTTATAGCGCGAATCCGGCCTTAGCTCCGGGGCTCCCGAATCGAGATCGCCAATTTGCAAATGAGTGCTAACCCAAAAGCCGCCAATGGCAAGGACCGCAGAAACGCCGATCGCACCAATTGCCCAGCGACGCTCTGTGAATTTATCAAGAAATGCCCACAGCGCTCCGAGCCCCTTGCCAGCCCGCTCTTCCGTCTCCTGGCCCAGCGCTCTTGTTGCAGCGAGCTTACTGACCCCAACATAAGACAAAAGAATGGGGAATAATATCAAGTTCGTGAATATCAACAAACCGACACCAATACTCGCAGTGAAAGCCAAATCCCGAATAACCGGAATATCGATGGCCATCAAGACTGCAAATCCAACCACGTCAGCCACCAAGGCGGTCACGCCAGCCAAAAAAAGCCGACGGAAGGTATAACGAGCAGCGACATATTTGTCGGTTCCTCGCCCGATATCCTGCATGATGCCATTCATTTTCTGCGCACCATGACTCACACCGATAGCAAAGACAAGAAATGGAACAAGAACCGAATATGGATCCAGATCAAACCCGAGCCAGCTGACCAGGCCGAGTTGCCAAACAACAGCAACAACCGAACAGAAAATAACAAGCAAACTACTACGAATACAACGGGTGTAATAAAACAAAATAGTCGCAGCAATAACCGCAGCGAGAAGAAAATAGCTGATAACGCGCATCAAGCCATCTATCAAATCACCTACAAGTTTTGCAAAGCCAACAATGTGAACCTGAATGTTTTTAAAATTTTGTTGACCGGGAGCATCCGAAACCGACACACGCCCCTCGTATTTCGTACGAATTTTCTCTTCGAGCGCCTTCGAAATATTCGCATAATCCAGTTTTCCCGCTGCGTTATCTTGGCTCGGCAGGAGTGGCACCACGATCATGCTCGACTTGAAATCGTTACCGACCAGGCTCCCCAGCAACCCAGCACGACGAATATTATTTTTAAGATCGTCGATTGCCTTGCCAGACCCATCATAACCGTCCGGCATAACCGTTCCCCCGCGAAATCCATCCTCGGTAACTTCGGTCCATCGCACCGTCGGCGTCCCCAGCGATTTCATCCAGGTCCGATCTCCT
>ERZ724510.850-NODE-850-length-17684-cov-11.358046_pt1 | contig 17684 bp, 19 predicted proteins | sample MGYA00376043_ERZ724510 | MGnify/ENA primary metagenome ERZ724510 (study PRJEB28724, sample SAMN07190888) | wastewater metagenome | isolation source: influent of sewage treatment plant in Hong Hong | place: USA: Christiansburg, Virginia | collected 2016-03-01 ... | reverse complement strand
CTTGACGCTACTCTGGCCGGCGCAAGCCGTGCAGCTGGCTGGCCTGGTGACGGGCGTCGTCTTCGGTGTGCAGGTATTTCCGGGTGGTCTGAATGGTGCTGTGGCGCAAATTCTGGCTAACCACCAGCAGCGGCACGCCAGCGTCCAGCTGATGCGAGGCGGCGGTATGACGCAGCCAGTGGGTGGAGGCGGCCAGCAGGGTGTCGGCCTGCGCCGGGTAGCGTTCGGCGGCCAGGCGGAACACTTGTTTGACAATCAGGTAAATGGCCTTGTCGCTGAGCGTGTCCAGCGCGCCAGGGCGGTTGACCCGGCCTACCAGCGGGGTGAGTTCGCCAGGGCTAGGCAAATCGCTCAGGCCACAGTGCTGACGGTAGCGTTGCAGCGCGGCCAGCAGCGCATCGCTGACGGGAATATCGCCCTGCTTGTTGCCCTTGCCCACCACCCGCCACCACCACAGGCCCTTGCGCTGAAACCAGTCGCCCATGACCGCCTGCGCCACTTCAGCGCGACGCGCCCCGGTCAGATACAGCAAGTGCAGCAGCCAGCGCGCCCGTTCGTAGTGCTGAATATCGCGCGGGCCATGCTGGGGCAGCGCATCCAGCGTGTCCAGCACCGCACGCCAGCTGGATGCTTCCAGATAGCGCTCCACGGTGGGCGGGCCTTGCAGCGCGCGTTTGCTGCGCCGGGCCAGCGCCAGCGGGTTGGCGTGCAGATAGCCGGCGTCGAGCAGGTACTGAAACAGTGCGCCGAGGATGGTCATGGCCTGGCGTACGCTGGACGCGGCCAGCGCGCCGGTAAATGGCCGCCAGTCGGGGTGCTGGCGTGGCCGCGCCGGGCCAATCCAGCGCGCTGCCGGCTGCGGATTGCCTAAAAACTGCTGGTAATCCAGCACGTCTTCCCGCCCCAGCCCGGCCAGCGCCTGGCCACGGCCTTCGCACCACAGCAGCAGCCGCTCGGCCTCCTTGCGGTAATTGCTGAAGGTATGTGGCGAATCCTGATATTCGCGCAACCAGGTAATCACCGCTTCGGCATCGTTGCGCGCGGCAATCAGCCGTGGCCGCCCACCCGCCAATGGGCGTTCGGCCAGCTCGGCGCTGAACACAGGAGAGAAGCGAGGCAGTTCGATGGAGTTCATGGCGCAATTATCCGGTGAAACAGGTTTTGGGGCGAGCGCAAGCCACTGGTGCTGCCCAGGCTCAATCCTGGCCGGCGCCAGTGGCCTGGGCTGACGCCATCAAGCTGCGCGGCGGGCCGGTGAGCTGGCTAAGCCATTCCTGCAGCAGCGCCTGTCGTCCCCGGCTTTCAGCCAGCGCCTGTTGCGCCTCGCCCAGTTGCTGCTGCAAGGCGTGCTGCTGCTGATTGAGTTGCTGGTATTGCTGCTGCCAGCGCTGATGTTGCTGCTCACTGTCGGCCAATTGGGCCAGCAGCTGTTCGCGCTCGCCGTGCAAGGCGGTGAGCTGGGCGGACAGGCGCAGTTCGCGTTTTTCCATATCTTCCCGCAGCTGGTTCTGGCTGATTTCCCATTGTTGACGTGCTTCGCGCAGGCCGGCGCGTTCGGCTTCGATTTGTCCGTACAAATGCACGCGCAGGCCATCCAGCCGCTCGTACGCCAGCGCTTCGCGTTGCTCGGCGTCTTGCTTGGCGCTGGCCAGCGCCGCATCCAGGCGTTGCTGTGCCTGCGTTTCCTGCTCGGCCAGTGCTTCGCGGTGGCGTTGCAACCATTCGGCCTGACGGCGCTGGCTGTCTTCCTGTTGTGCCTGCAAGGCCTGGCATTGCTGACCCAGCGCCTCGGCCTGCGCCTGGGCGCTGGCCAGTGCCTGTTCCAGCCCGCGTTCGCGTTGCAGGGTGGCGTCATGGTTGAGCTGCAGCTGATGCAGCTGCTGTTCGAGCTCGGCCTGGCGCTGCTCGGCCTGGCTGGCGCGCTGACGGGCCGCGTCGGCGTCGGCCAGCGCTTCGGCACGCACGCTGTCCAGCGCGCTGTCGGCCTGCTGACACGCCTGTTGCCAGATGCTTTCCATGGCTTCCTGCAGGGCCACTGGCCAGTCGGGCCGCCGGCCCGTGGTGGATAGGCGCGACAAGAACGTTTGCCGCCATACCTTAAGTGCTTCGTTGATGGTGGTGTTGGAGCCACTGCCCAGCCGGGTGCGGACTTCCAGCACGGTGGGCCACTTGCCTTCTGCCACCAGTTGGGTGGCCACGTCGGCAATGCGTAAATAACTGGCGGAATGGGAGGTCATGGCTGGGTGTAGGGGGCTTGATGGTGATGTGTGTAAATATATTACGTATTACATGATTTACGCAATATTTATTACACACTATTTCCTATTATCGAAATAATAGGAAGTTTTATCAGCCAAATGTGATCAGCTGTGCCAGAAAAATTCGCATCTGGCTGAGTAGACGTATGCCGTGTTGCGGGGCCCGGCATGGCTGTTCGAACATGTGCGAGTCGATCGGTTCTGGCGATATCACACTTGGGCCAGGCGAAAGGGCTGAACTATCGGTCGAAGGAAGTGGCGATATCACACGGCCAAGCCATCCAGCGCATGTCAGCAGCCATATTCAGGGGAGTGGCGACGTAAACATACCAGATGGCTTTAGGCTGCCGCGATAAGACAATCGCTGGGTGTAATGAACCGGAATCGCCTGGATGGCTTGCCGGGATGATCTGTGCTCCCCGAACAGGGATTGACCCTGCCGGCAGCCAAGAAATCCTGGTGGGTGTTGGCGAACAATATAAAAAAAGCCCAGCGGCTGAACTCAGCAACTGGGCTTTAATGTATTGGTGGAGGCGGCGGGGATCGAACCCGCGTCCGGAAATCCTCTACGGTGAGTTCTACATACTTAGTCTGGCCAACTGGATTTAACCGCCACACCGCCGACCGACAGGCTGTGCTTTGGCGAGTTACCTATAGTTTAGCTCCGACCCAAGTAACCCGGATCGGCACGATCCCATCTAAATGACTCTGCTGTCGGTTTGACCCGACCTACCCGATGGGCGAGATAGCGCAGAGTCCGGCGCAATTAAGCGGCCAGAGCGTAAGATTCGTCGTTTGCGAATATATAAATTCAGTGTTTTACGGGGGTCTGAGATCCCGGTATGCCCTCATCCGCTTTGCAACCCCCGTCGAAGCCATGTCGCCCCCGATGATGGTCTGAAAACGAATTCAGATGCTCCATCATAGCCCAAGTGGGGGCAGATAGTCCAGTAATTGCACCGGTTGGGCAATGCGCAGGTCGGCGCCCCAGGTGTGTGGGGCGTCGTGGGCGGCAATATAGCCATAGTCGGCCAGTACGGTGCGCATGCCGGTGGCCCGGCCCGCTTCGATGTCACGCTCGGCGTCGCCCACGTACATGCACTGCGCCGGGGGGGTGTTCAGCCCGGCGGCGGCGTGCAGCATCGGTCTGGGGTCGGGTTTGGCCACGCCCACGGTATCGCCGCTGACCACCACGGCTGGCGCGATGGGAAAGCCCAGCCGGGGCACCAGCTTGTCGGTAAAACGCATCGGCTTGTTGGTGACAATCCCCCAGGCGTAGCCGGCGCGGGCCAGGCCGTCGATCAGCTCGGGCACGCCGTCAAACAGCACGGTGTCGTCGGCGTAATGGGTATCGTACAGGTCCAAAAAGCGCTGGCGCAGGCCGTCAAAGCGGCTGTCGTCACGGTCCAGGCCAAAGCCCAGGCGAATCAGCCCGCGTGCGCCGTGCGAGGCAATCGGGCGCATGGCTTCATACGGCTGCGGTGGCAGGCCGTGCTCGGCCAGCAGTGCGTTCAGCGCCCAGCCCAGGTCGCGGGCGGTGTCAGCCAGCGTGCCGTCCAGGTCAAACAGCACGGCGCGGATCATGGTTTGCCCGCCTGGCTATTGCCCAGAAACAGCCGGTAGGCCGGGTTGTCGGTTTCGTCTACCCAGGGGTAGCCCAGTTCGTCCAGGAAGGTCTGGAATGCCTGGCGGTCGCTGTCTGGCACTTGCACGCCCACCAGCACGCGGCCATAGTCGGCACCGTGGTTGCGGTAGTGGAACAGGCTGATGTTCCAGTCGGTGTGCATGGCGGTCAGAAAGCGCATCAGCGCGCCGGGGCGTTCGGGAAACTCAAAGCGGATGGCGCGTTCATTGGGCAGCTGTGGCGCGTGGCCGCCCACCAGATGGCGGATATGCAGCTTGGCCAGTTCGTTGTCGGTGAGGTCTAGCGCCTGCAGGCCGCTGTCGGCCAGATCCTTGAGCATGCCGGCCACGTCCTGGCGGCGCTGGATCTGCACGCCGACAAACACATGGGCGGTGTGGTCATCGGCGTAGCGGTAGTTGAATTCGGTGATATTACGGCTGCCCACCAGGGAACAGAATTTCTTGAAGCTGCCGGGCTGTTCCGGCAGGGTGACGGCCAGCACGGCTTCGCGCTGTTCGCCCAGTTCGGCGCGCTCGGCCACATGGCGCAGGCGGTCGAAGTTCATATTGGCCCCGCACGCCACTGCCACCAGAGTTTCGCCATGAATGGCCTGACGCTGGGCGTACAGCTTGAGCCCGGCCACGGCGGCAGCGCCGGCGGGTTCGAGAATGGCGCGGGTGTCTTCAAAGACATCCTTCAGGGCCGCGCAGATCTGGTCGGTATCGACCAGAATCACTTCGTCGAGCAGTTCGCGGCACAGGCGGAAGGTTTCCTCGCCCACCAGCTTCACCGCGATGCCGTCGGCAAACAAGCCCACGTCTTTCAGCTCCACCCGATGGCCGGCGGCAATCGAGCGGTGCATGGCGTCGGAATCCACCGTTTGCACGCCAATCACCTTGATTTCCGGCTTGAGCCGCTTCACATACGCCGCCACCCCGGCAGCCAGGCCGCCACCGCCGATGGCAACAAACACGGCGTGGATGGGATCCGGATGCTGACGCAGGATTTCCATGCCGATGGTGCCCTGGCCGGCGATCACGTCCGGGTCGTCATACGGATGGATAAAGGTCATGCCGTTTTCGGCTTCCAGCTTTTTGGCGTACTGATAGGCGTCGCTGTAGGAATCGCCATGCAGCACCACCTTGCCGCCGCGACGGGTAACGCCATCAATTTTCACTTGCGGGGTGGTCACCGGCATGACGATGGTGGCTTCGCAGCCCAGTTTTTGCGCCGACAGCGCCACGCCCTGGGCGTGGTTGCCGGCGGAGGCGGCAATCACCCCGCGCTGCAGTTGCTCGGCGCTCAGGCGGGCCATTTTGTTGTAGGCACCACGCAGCTTGAACGAGAACACCGGCTGCAGGTCTTCGCGCTTGAGCAGCACGATGTTGTCCAGCCGGCGTGACAGGCCTGGGGCCGGGTCGAGCGGGGTTTCGATGGCCACGTCGTAGACGCGGGAGGTGAGGATGCGTTCGAGGTAGTCGTGTTGCATGGCGGCAATCTTGGGGTAGCGTCGCAAAAGCGGCAAAGTCGGCAATGCTGGCAAGATTAACAGGAATCCATTCAGGCGGGCAGTGCCGCAGTGCAGCATGCTGGCAGAAACTTTCCGCAGTCAGCTGGGTCAGTCGGGGATGCCCTGTTCCGGCAGGGGTGTATAATCCCTGCGCTTGTTCCGTCAACGCCTATCGCGCTCAGCCGCCCCCTATCCGCAATGAACACTCCGCTTTCTTTTGTTGTTGCCGCTGCGCTGGTTTTGCCATCGCTGTCTTTTGCCAATCCTGCCCCGGCCAGCTTTGTGCCTCCGCCGCCGGACATCGCCGGCAAGGCGTATTTTCTGAATGATTTCAACAGCCAGCAGCCGATTGCCGTGCGTGACCCCGATCTGCGCGTCGAGCCGGCCTCGCTGACCAAGCTGATGACCGCCTACCTCACCTTCAAGGCGCTGCGCGAAAAACGCCTGACCCTGGAGCAAACCCTGCTGGTGTCGGCCAAGGGCTGGAAAACCGAGGGCTCGCGGATGTTTCTCGACCCGAAAACCCCGGTGACGGTTTCCGACCTGATTCGCGGCATGATTGTGCAGTCGGGCAACGACGCCTGCGTGACCCTGGCCGAAGCCATTGCCGGCAGCGAAGAAGTGTTTGGCCAGCTGATGACCCGCGAAGCCCGCCGGCTGGGCATGAATGGCACCCATTTTGTCAATTCCACCGGTTTGCCGGGCCAACAGCACTACACCACGGTGCGTGACCTGAGCACGTTGGCCAACGCGGTGATTCGGGATTTTCCGGAGTTCTATCCGATTTATTCGATGAAGGAATTCCGCTATAACAATATCACCCAGCCCAACCGCAATCTGCTGCTGTATCGCGACCCAAAAGTAGACGGGATGAAAACCGGCTATACCGATGCTGCTGGCTATAACCTGATTGCCTCGGCACGGATTGATGGCCGCCGGGTGGTGTCGGTGGTGGTGGGCACGGCCAGCCCGGAAGCGCGGGCAACGGAAAGCGGCAAGCTGCTGAACTACGGCCTGCAGTTTTTTGAAGCACCCAAGCTGTACGCCGCCAACAAGCCGGTTTCCAGCCTGACAGTATACAAGGGCGAGGCCAGCCAGCTGAACATTGGTTTTGGCCGCGATATTTACGCCACCGTGCCCAAGGGCAGCACCGGGCGGATTCAGGCCAAGCTGAACACGCCGGCTTATCTGGTGGCGCCAATCAAGGCTGGCCAGCAGATTGGCCAACTGACGCTGACGCTGGATGGCAAGGTGCTGGTGCAGCAGCCGGTGGTGGCGCTGGCGGCAGTGGCCGAGGCTGGCGCGCTGGGCCGGCTGGTGGATTCGATCAAGATGATGATGCAGTAATAAGCTGTTCACCGGACTCGCGCATGCATGGTGCTTGCCTGCGCGATGCGCAGAAGCTGATTGAGACGAGAGTGCGTCTTGTGCCCGCCTTCCTTTCTTTGTTTCGACAAAGAAAGGAAGCAAAGAAAACGACCCCAGCCGCCGCGCCCAGCCTATGGCTGGGTTCCCTGCGCTTCTCGAAAACCGGGGCCGCCCTGAACTTGCGTCAGCTTCGCTGCCGCTTCGAACATGCAGGGCGGACTTCTCCCCGGTTTTCTGCGATGCTCGGCACGGCAAATGGGGCGGCAAAGCGGTTAAGCGCCAACGCTCGCACCTTGTTTACCGATTAGCATCACACGCTGCGCGCCGCGCAGTCCACAGATACCCTGCCATAAAAAGTGTTATTCAGAACATGACCTGTTCGATATTGAAATTTTGACCAAATGGGCGCATGTTTAGCGCCATGCCCGTTTCGGGCCTTAACCCCTTATTCGGGCGGCTAGTGTTGGCCGCCCTGATGCGTTATTGAGGCAGCCATGGCCAATACCCCCCCCGCCACCCCCGTGCTGGAATTTCCCTGTCGTTTTCCCATCAAGATCATGGGCCACAAACACCCGGAATTTGCCCCCACCATGGTGGCCGTCACCCGCGTGCATGCCCCCGACTTTGAAGAAGTCGACCTGGTGGTGCGCGAAAGCAGCGCCGGCACCTATCTGGCCGTCACCGTCACCGTTCAGGCCCAGTCGCAAGCCCAGCTGGACGACTTGTACCGGGCACTGACCGGCCATCCGATGGTCAAGATGGTGTTCTGACCCTTCACCCGACTTCAATAGCCTGCGCGGCGGAACGCTCTATGCAGATCAAACACTTGGGCCTGGTGGACTACGAACCCACCTGGCGGGCCATGCAGGCGTTTACCGACGCCCGTCAGGCCGACACCCCCGACGAACTGTGGTTGGTGCAGCACCCGCCGGTATACACCCAGGGCCTGGCCGGCAAGCCCGAGCACCTGCTGTGCGCCACCGCCATTCCGCTGGTAAAAACCGACCGGGGCGGCCAGATCACCTATCACGGCCCTGGCCAACTGGTGGTGTATCTGCTGATCGACTTCAAGCGCCTTGGCCTGGGCGTGCGTGAGCTGGTGCGCCATATCGAGCAGGCGGTGATCGACCTGCTGGCCGAATTCGGCATCAGCGGCAATGGCAACGTCGACGCCCCTGGCGTGTATGTCGACGGGGCCAAAATCGCCTCGCTGGGCCTGCGCATCCGCAACCACGCCACCTACCACGGGCTGAGCCTGAACGTAGACATGGACCTCACGCCATTCAGCTGGATCAACCCCTGCGGTTACAGCGGCCTGCGCGTGACCCAGCTGCGCGAGCAGGGCGTGGCGCTGGACGTGGACGCCGTGGCCGAACGCCTGCTGCCGCATTTGCTGCATCACCTGACTGCACCCCACCTGGAGACAACATGAAAATCGACAACACACAGGGCGTCAAACTCAAGGGCGAAGCCAAAACAGCCCGCATCCCGATCAAAGTGGTGCAGTTGGACGAAAGACTGAAAAAACCGGAATGGATCCGGGTCAAGTCGCCGTCCGGCACCCGGTTTACCGAAATCAAGGACATCCTGCGCGAACAAAAGCTGCACACCGTCTGTGAGGAAGCCAGTTGCCCGAATATTGGCGAATGCTTCAGCAGCGGCACCGCTACCTTCATGATCATGGGCGACATCTGCACCCGGCGCTGCCCGTTCTGCGACGTGGGCCATGGCCGCCCCAACCCGCTGGACGCCAACGAGCCGCGCCATCTGGCAGAAACCGTGGCAGCGCTGCGGCTGAAATATGTGGTGATTACCAGCGTGGACCGCGACGACCTGCGCGACGGCGGCGCGGGCCATTTTGCCGACTGCATTCGCGAAGTGCGCGCACTGTCGCCCAACACCAAAATTGAAGTGCTGGTGCCAGATTTCCGTGGCCGGCTGGACATTGCGCTGGACATCCTCAGCGCCACCCCGCCAGACGTGATGAACCATAATCTGGAAACCGCGCCACGCCTGTACAAACAGGCCCGCCCGGGTGCCGACTACCAGCATTCGCTGGACCTGCTCAAGCAGTACAAGGCGCGCAACCCGAATGTGGCCACCAAATCCGGCATTATGGTGGGCCTGGGCGAAACCGATGAAGAAGTGCTGGAAGTGATGCGCGACATGCGCGCGCATGATATTGACATGCTGACCATCGGCCAGTACCTGCAACCCACCGCCACCGCCCACCTGCCGGTGCTGCGCTATGTCCATCCGGACATGTTCAAGCAGTTCGAGCAGCAGGCCTACGCCATGGGCTTTCGCCATGCGGCGGTTGGCGCGCTGGTGCGTTCGTCCTACCACGCTGACCAGCAGGCGCATCAGGCGGCGGCAGTGTAAGTCTCTGTCAGGGCAAACCTGCTGGCACAGGCAGCATGAATATGGGGTTGAGCATGTGCTGGCACGCGTGGTGACATCTGGCCTGTGCTGATGCGATTTACCCGATCATCTGTCGCCTCTCAAAGACATCGCGTTTCCGATCCATCGGGGCGCGGTGTCTTTCTATTTGCCAAATCTCAAGCCTATGACAAGTAGTTTTACGAATTGCTGGCCGCATCCTCAAAGCCTATACTGCCGCATCCGTTATTCCATTGGCGAATACCGGCAACCGTCAGCGTGCGCGGCCCGATCACACGATGTGTCGTGTACACGCGAGTATTCCTGCGGCCTAACAAGGATGTCCATCATGCATGTTCCCTACTTTTGGTTTATTCTAGCGGCGTTTGCGCTGGTGATCGAGATGATATTTGGCACGTTCTACCTGCTGGTGGCAGGCGTAGCGGCCATGCTGGCCGGGCTGGCCGGGGTAGGTGGCTACCTCGACCTGCCAGGGCAAATATTTCTGGTCATCAGCCTGACCTCACTGGGCTGCTGGCAATTGTGGCAATATCAGCAAAAGCAGCAGCGCCGTCCGCTGGAGGCACTGGAAGCTATCGGCCAGACGGTGGAAGTGGAACACTGGCTCAGTCCACAGCAGGCCCGCGTGCAATGGCGCGGCGCACACTGGGACGCTCGGCTGGCCAAGGGCCAGGCCAGCCAGAATGGCCAGACCACCTATATCATCAGCGCCCGAGAAGGCAATCTGCTGTGGATTGAGCAGTTTTCCGAACGCTGACGCCTTGGCGCGCGCGGACAATTAGAGCCGCTGACAAAACTCAGCGCGGCGTTCCTGCGCTAGGCGGGTTGCCACAGACAGTACAAACTGTACGGCAAGGCAGCACAACAACGCCAAGAGAGTTTGTGAGCGGCTCTTAATTACCCTGCGCAACCCGCAAAACCGTGCATCTGAACTTGCCAAGCAAAAGAGCTTGGCGGCATAATCAGACGCTATGAAATTTCTCTTCGACCTGTTCCCGGTCATTCTGTTTTTTGCCGCGTTCTACATCACTCGCGACATCTATATCGCCACCGCTGTGGCCATGGCCGCCACCGTTGCCCAAGTTGCGTTCAGCTGGTTCAAGCATCGCCAGGTGGACACCTTGCAATGGGTGTCGCTTGGGCTGATTGTCGTGCTTGGCGGTGCCACCCTGTTGCTTCATGACAAAGCCTTCATCATGTGGAAGCCCACCGTGCTTTACTGGGTGATGGGTGCGGGCCTGCTGGTCAGCCAGTGGCTGGGCAAACAGCCGCTCAAGGCGCTGATGGGCAAGCAGCTCACCCTGCCCGAACCGGTGTGGAAGCGCCTGGTGCTGGCCTGGGTGGCGTTTTTTGCCGGCATGGGTGTGCTCAATCTGTATGTGGCCTTCACTTTCAGCGAGGAAGTGTGGGTCAATTTCAAACTGTTTGGCGGCATGGGCTTGATGTTGCTGTTTGTCATCGGGCAAAGTATTGTCCTGTCCCGCTATATGGAAGATCCAAACTGATGCGTTATGTCATCATTGGCCGCGACGTGCCTAACTCTCTGGCCCAACGTCTGGCCGCCCGTCCCGACCACCTGGCCCGGCTGACCGCGCTGCGCGACGCTGGCCGTCTGGTGATGGCCGGCCCCTGCCCGGCCATCGACGCTGCCGACCCTGGCCCGGCGGGTTTCAGCGGCAGCGTGATTGTTGCCGATTTCGACTCGCTGGAAGCGGCCCGCGCCTGGGCGGATGCCGACCCCTATGTGGCGGCTGGCGTCTATGCTTCGGTAGAAATCCTGCCGTTCAAACAGGTGTTCTGAGCCCGTGACCTTACACGCTGATTCTGTGCCACTGCGTGAGCAGATTCTCCAGCGGCTGGCGGTGTTGCAGCCTGAATTGGTAGAGCTGGACGACGACAGCGCCGCCCACGCTGGCCATGCCGGTGCGGCAGGCGGCGGCGGACATTTTTCCCTGATGCTGGTGTCACCGGCCTTTACCGGCTGCTCCCGCATCGAACGCCACCGGCGGGTATACGCCGCACTAGGTGAGCTGATTCCTTCCCATATTCATGCTTTGAGCTTGCGCGCCTACGCGCCCGATGAGCTCTGAGCCCAAGTTTTTCAGGAGATTTTATGCGTTTGAACCACATTGCCGCTGTACTGCTGACGCTGTCGCTGGCTGCCGGCGCACAGGCAGCCGATAAATCGGTGGCAGTGGTCAATGGCACCGCCATTGCCCAGACCGAACTCGACCAACTGACCGATTCCGTGGTGAAGGGCAGCAATGGCCGGGTGAAGGACAGCCCGGAACTGCGTGCCGAACTCAAGCAGCAACTGATCAACCGCCAGATCATCCTGCAAGAAGCCAGCCGCCGCAGCCTGGACAAGAGCGCCCAGTTCAAGGAGCGCCTGGAAGACATTCGCAACGATCTGCTGCAACAGGCGCTGTTTGAAGACATCGCCCGCGCCAACCCGGTGACCGAAGCACAGGTCAAGGCCGAATACGACCGCCTGAAGGGGCAGACTGTTGGCCAAAAGGAAGTCAAAGCCCGCCAGATTGTGCTGGGCAGCGAAGAAGACGCCAAGCAGGTCATCGCCCAGCTGAAAAAAGGCGGTAAGTTTGAAGAGCTGGCCCGCAGCAAATCGCGCGACCCGGCAGCCAAGCAAAGCGGCGGTGACATGGGCTGGGGCAACCTGGGCATGATGCCCAAGCTGCTGGCCGATGAGCTGAAATCGATCGGCAAGGGCCAGGTATCGACCCAGCCGTTCAAAACCGAACTGGGCTTTCATGTGTTCAAGATTGAAGAAATCCGCGACGTGAAGGTGCCAAGCTTTGACGAAGCCAAGCAACAGCTGGCACGTCAGATGCAAAACGCCCAAATCGAAAAAACCCTGGTCGAGCTGCGCAACAAAGCCAAGATCCAGTAACCCCATTCAGGAAATTTTTTCATGCGTACCAAGCTTCTGTGCGGCCTGATCGCCGCCACCCTGGCCCTGCCGGTGCTGGCTGACAAACCGGCGTTTTCGGTCAACGGCACCGCCGTGCCGCAAGCCCGTGTTGACGCCATGCTGCAGCAACTGCAACAGCAAGGCCAGACCGACTCCCCACAGCTGCGCGCCATGGTGCGCGACCAGCTGGTGCTGACCGAAATTCTGCGCCAGGAAGCGCAAAAGAAGAGCCTGGACAAGTCGGCAGAATACAAGTCGGAAATCGACGCCTTCTCCGCCCGTCTGCTGGCCAACCTGTTTGTGCGTGACTGGATGCGCGCCCACCCGGTAAGCGAAGCCCAGCTGCGCGGCGAATACGACAAGGTCGTTGCCCAGTTCAGCCGCAAGGAATACCGCGCCCGCCATGTGCTGGTAGACAACGAAGCCGACGCGCAAAAGATTCTGGCTGACCTGCAAAAGGGCAAGGCCTTTGCCGCCATCGCCAAGGAAGTGTCGAAAGATACCGGCAGCAAGGACAAGGGCGGTGAACTGGACTGGGCACCGGCAGACAGCTATGTGGCCGAGTTCAGCACCGCGCTGACCAAGCTCAGCCGTGGCCAGGTGGCCGCCGCACCGGTAAAAACCCAGTTTGGCTGGCATGTGATTCAGCTGATCGACGTGCGCGATGCGCAAGGCCCGTCGTTTGACGAGCTGAAACCGCAACTGGCCCAGCGCATTCAGGGCGCTCAGCTGGATGCTTACCTGGGCAAGCTGAAGCAGCAGGCCAAGGTGGAATAAAGTAAAGCCAGCGGCTGCATGGGTAAATGAAACTGGCCAGCTTCCTGTGGAAGCTGGCCAGTTGTGTTTTTGGGGCAGGGCGTCAGGGCATTGCCATCTTGCCTGACTACAGATAGCAATGCCCCGATGTGTTTGCACGCGCTGACTCCGCGCATGCCACCCCGCCACCACGGTGCTTACGTCGCCTGCTGCAAATCAGCAATCAGCGCCGCCAAAAACCGTGCCGCTTCGGCCCCGGTGGCGGCGCGATGGTCAAAGGTCAGCGACATCGGCAGCACCCGATGCACCACCACGGCGTCGCCCACCGCCACCGGCTCGCGCCGGGCACGACCAGCGCCGACAATGGCCACTGTCGGTGGCATCACCACCGGGCTGGCGTAACGACCGGCAAACATGCCGAAATTCGACAAAGTGATGCTGTGGCCGCGCAGTGATTCCGCCGGAATGGTGCGCGCCCGCACGTCCTGCTTCATCTGTTCCAGCGCGGCGCGCAAGTCGTCGCGGCTGCGCTCGGCCACATTGCGCAGCACCGGCACAAACAGCGCTTCTTCGGTGTCGGTGGCAATGCCCACGTCAATATGCGTCAGCTGGCGCACGCCCACCGCCTGACTGTCATACCAGGCGTTCAGCGCTGGCGCGGCGCGGCAGCCGGCCACCATGGCGCGCAGCAGCCGCCAGGTGGTGTCTTCGCCGGCTGGCCAGGCATCGATATCGGCGTCGTCCACCAGGGTGACAGGCACCACTTCGGCATGGGCCAGTGCCATGTTTTGCGCCATGGCCCGACGTGGGCCGCGCAGCGGGGTGAGGGCGGCAACATTGGCCAGCACCTTGGCCACCCGCTCGACATCGCTGGCCAGAATGGCCCCCTCCGGGCCGCTGGGGGTGACAATCGACAGATCCACGTTCAGCTTGCTGGCCAGCGCGCGCACGGCGGGGGTGGCACGCACGCCGCGTGCGGCGGGTTTGCCCACGGCGGCGGCAGTGTCGCTGACGGTGTGGGCGGCGGTGGCGGTGGTCATGTCGCCCACCACTGAGCCGCTGTCTTCTACTTCGCCACCGTCGTCGATGTCTACCAATGCGCCATCCAGTGCCACCACATCGCCCACTTTGGCGTGCAGGGTGAGCACTTTGCCGGCAAATGGCGAGGGCACATCGACAATGGCTTTGTCGGTTTCAACCGAGAGCAGCGGTTGATCGACGACGATATGGTCGCCGGCATTGACGTGCCAGGCGACGATTTCGGCTTCTTGCAGGCCTTCGCCCAGGTCAGGGAGTTTGAAGGTTTTCATGGTGTTGGGTTCCTGTGTGGGGCTGGGCATGGGCAAGCGGTGCTGCGCTGCGCGCAGGGTTTAATTGGGAGCGGGAGTTCGTCCCGCAGCCGACTGACTTTCTTTGCTTCGCCAAAGAAAGTCAGCAAAGAAAGGCGACCCGGGCGCGCGGTCAGTCCTGCGGACTGACTGCCCTGTGCTTCTCGACAGTCAGGGCCGGCCCGGAAACTCGCGTCGGCTGTGCCGCCGCTCAAACAACCGTGCCGGACGGCTCCCTGACTGCCTGCGATGCTCGGCGCGCTTGACGGGGGTAACCCGGCTAGGCGCGACGGGTTGCGCGATGCACTCACTGCCATGCTGATTCATGCCCAGCTGTAATCAAATTCAATCAAGCTCAGTTCGGATCAATACGCCCGCACGCGCTCAACCGCTGCCAGGATGCGGGCGACGCTGGGCAGGTATTCTTCTTCCAGCCGCGCCAGGGGCATGGGGGTGTCAAAGCCGGTCACGCGCTCTACCGGGGCGAGCAGGCTCATCAGCCCGTCGCCGGCCAGGTTGGCGGCAATTTCGGCACCCACTCCGCATTGGCGGGCGGCTTCGTGCACGATCACGCAGCGACCGGTCTTGGCCACCGAGGCGAGGATGGTAGGCATGTCCAGCGGTTTCAGGCTGGCCACGTCGATCACCTCGGCGGACACGCCCTGTTCGGCCAGCCGGTCGGCAGCTTGCAGGGTTTCCAGCACCGACGGCCCCCAGCTGACCAGGGTGACATCGCTGCCTTCGCGCAGCACAAATGCCGCGCCCAGTGGCAGTGCCACGCCGTTGTCTTCTACCGGTTCTTTCAGCAGCCGGTACAGCCGGGTGGGCTCTAAAAAGATCACCGGGTCGGGGTCGCGGATGGCGGCCAGCAAGAGGCCGTAGGCGCGGGCGGGCGAGCTGGGGCTGACCACTTTCAGGCCGGGGGTGTGCGCCAGCCAGGCTTCGGGGGATTCGCCGTGGTGTTCCGGGGCGTGGATGCCGCCGCCCACCGGGGTGCGCAGCACCATCGGGCAGCTCAGCCGGCCACGGGTACGGTGGCGCAGGCGGGCAGCGTGGTTGATCAGGTGGTCAAAGGTGGAATACATAAAGCCGGCAAACTGGATTTCACACACCGGGCGCAGCCCTTGTGCGGCCATGCCAATGGCCATGCCGGCAATCTGGGTTTCTGCCAGCGGGGTGTCCAGCACGCGGTGTTCGCCAAAGCGCTCTTGCAGGCCCAGGGTGGCGCGGAATACACCGCCATTTTTGCCAATGTCTTCGCCAAACAGCACCACATTGGGGTCGTGCGCCAGTTCCCAGGCCAGTGCGGTGGTGATGGCGTCCAGCAGGGTCAGGGTGTTCATGCTTGCCCCCTTTCGGTCAGCAATTGCTGGCGCTGGATGGCCAGGTCGGCGGGAATATCGGCGTACAGATAGTCAAACAGGCTGGACAGCGGCTGCACCGGGGTGGCCAGATAGCGGGCGGCGGCGTCGGCCACGCGGGCTTGCACATCGCTGAGCAGGGCTTCTTCGTCCTGCTTGCTCCACACCCGCTGGTCCACCAGATAATGGCGCAGCCGGGCCAGCGGCTCCAGCGCCCAGGCGGCGCTGACTTCTTCCTGAGGGCGGTAGCGGCGGGCATCGTCGGCGGTGGTGTGGTCGCTTAACCGATAGCTGACGCACTCTACCAGCGACGGGCCGTCGCCCGCGCGGGCGTGCTCAATGGCACGGCCAATGCAGTCGCGCACCGCCAGTGCGTCGTTGCCGTCGCACTGTTCACCGGGAATCCCGGCGGCGATGGCTTTTTGCGCAAAGGTGGCGGCGGCGGTCTGCCGGCGTGATGGCACGGAAATGGCCCACTGGTTGTTGGTCACCACAAACACCACGGGCAAGCGCCAGGCCCCGGCGGTGTTCATGGCTTCGTAGAAATCGCCTTTTGAGGTGGCACCGTCGCCCAGCGTCACCACCGCCACGCGCGGCTGGTGACGATACTGAAAGGCAAAGCCCACGCCCACGGCGTGGCCACACTGGCTGGCAATTGGCACGGCAATCGGAAAATCCTCACGCGGGCCGGCAAAGTCGCTGCCGCGCTCGTCGCCGCTCCAGTACAGCAGCATTTCGGTCATGCTCACCCCGCGCCAGAGCATCGCCCCGGTTTCGCGGTAGGTGGGCAGCAGCACGTCGTCGGCGCGCATCACGCTGGCCAGGCCCACGGTGACGGCTTCCTGGCCCAGTGAAGATGGATAGGTGCGCAACTGGCCGGTGCGTTGCAGGGCCACGGCCTTGGCGTCGAAGGTGCGAGTCAGCACCATGGCGCGGTAAACCGGCAGCAGGGCGTCAAGCTGAAAATCAGGGGGCGGGCAAGCGAGGTGGCCGTGCGCATCCAGATAACGGGTATACGGGATGCGGAATTCGGCAATCGGGGTCATGGTGGTGTCTCCTTTGTCGAAGCGTTGATCCGGAGGGGATCAATCGATGCCCTTTGTGAGGGCAGTTCCACCATAGCCGAGTTTTTTTGGGCCGTCATTCTGCACTGCGGTAGCTGCAGTGCAGCGAAATCGGGCTGAAATCAGAATAATCGCATGGACAGAAGGACTTCCCAGTCCATGCGGTTGTGGTCACCCCTGCGCAATCATTCAGCCCAGCATGTCCACCAGCGCTTTCACCGCCGCCTGAATGCTGGCAAACACCTCGGCTGGGCTGGCATCGCCGTACATATACGCCGGTGCGCTGATCATGCGGTGAACGCTGTCCACGCAGGCTTCTTGCAATGGTGTGACCACATGGGTTTGCCCCCAGGCCGTCAGTGCGGCGTTCATGGCTGGGCCTTCGCAGTCGCCAAAGGTGAGCCGCACGCCGGTCAGCCCGGCGTCACGGGCGGCAATGCCCAGCACCAGCGGTGCGGCGCACAGCGCCAGCAGCGGCAGCTTGCGGGTGAGTGCGTCGCTCACCGCCGAGTTTACGTCGGCATACAGCTGGGCCTTGTCGCCCTGCTCGATAAAGGTGCAGAGGTTCTTTGCCGCACCAAAGCCGCCCGGAAAGGCCAGCGCGCTGTGTTCAGCGGCATTGAACGCGCTCAGTGGCTGGATAGCGCCACGGGCAATCCGGGCCGATTCCACCAGAATATTGCGCGAGCCGTCGGCGGGCGCGCCCTTGAAGTGGTCAACCACATGGTATTGGTCGCGCACCGGGGCATAACAGCGGTAGCTGAGCCCGGCTTGCGACAGGGCAATCAGCAGGCCAACGGCTTCGGTGATTTCCGAACCATCGTAAACACCGCAACCGGACAGGACCACGGCAACAGGCAGGGAGGTTTTCATCGGGGCTTCTCCACAGATTTAAGACAAACACGGGCAATCAGCGCCGGCCCGCGCCATACATCCACCCTCTGCCCGCGTGCCGTGGCGGCAAGCGGGCGTACCGGCAGATGCTGCGGCTGGGCACGCGTTCAAAGTCTGCAAGACTCGGGTGATCCTGCGTTGAAATGCCCCCAAAAAGGCGCATTGACCGTGTGTCAACTGCGCTTTTTGGGT
>ERZ724510.848-NODE-848-length-17718-cov-5.122742_pt1 | contig 17718 bp, 17 predicted proteins | sample MGYA00376043_ERZ724510 | MGnify/ENA primary metagenome ERZ724510 (study PRJEB28724, sample SAMN07190888) | wastewater metagenome | isolation source: influent of sewage treatment plant in Hong Hong | place: USA: Christiansburg, Virginia | collected 2016-03-01 ... | reverse complement strand
GATAACTCTCGCCCTTGTGCACCATCTCGCCAAGGTAGATGCGGTTGCGCAGCATGGCGAACAAGTATTGCTGATCGATCGGGCGACCAGGGCGATGCAGGCCACCCTGCGTGACCCAGGACTTCGTGGTCTGGCCTTCGATGGCAAGCTCACGGACAAGCTGCGCCGCAGAACCATGCTCGGCATATCGGCAGAAGATGCCGCGCACCAGCTCGGCTTCGGCGGCATTGACGATCAGCTTTCGCTCGACGACGTCGTAGCCGAGTGGTGGCATACCGCCCATCCACATGCCTCTGGCCTTGCTCGCGGCGATCTTGTCGCGGATGCGCTCGCCGGTGACCTCGCGCTCGAACTGCGCGAAGGACAGCAGGATGTTGAGTGTGAGCCGCCCCATGGAGGTGGTGGTATTGAACTGCTGGGTGACAGAGACGAACGACACCCCGTTGCGGTCGAAAACGTCGACCAGTTTGGCAAAATCTGACAAGGCTCGAGTTAAGCGATCGATTTTGTAGACCACGACAATATCGACCTCGCCGGCCTCGATATCGGCCATGAGGCGTTTGAGGCCGGGACGATCCAAGTTGCCGCCGGAGTAGCCACCGTCGTCATAGCCATCACCAACAGCAACCCAACCTTCGTGGCGTTGGCTGGCGACGAATGCCAAGCCGGCATCCCGCTGCGCCTCCAGGCTGTTGTACTCCTGGTCCAGTCCCTCGTCGGTGGACTTGCGCGTATAGATGGCGCAGCGTTTTTTGGGGACGATAGGCTGCGAAGTCGTCGCCATGGTGCGGTTCGCTCTCATGGGGCCTCCTGCTTGCTGCGCGTCTTGAGTCCAAAGAATAGTGGGCCTGACCATGGGCATCCTGTGATTACCCTGGCCACCGCCGTCAGGCTCGTGAAGCGCTGGCCCCGGTATTCGAAGTCGCGCACGCCGCGCACCAGAACATGGTGTTCGACATCATCATAGATGCGCGTCAGGATGGTGCCCGGCAGGAGGCGATCGGCTTCGCGCTGAAGATTCTTAGGCAGCACTCCGGTCTCGCCGATGCTCTCCAGCTTGCGCCGAACCGCTATCTTGAGACCGCCGAAGGCCCGCTCCTGGAGCTTGTAAGCTAGTCGGCTCTCCAGCCAGGTTCGGTGATGGTGATTCGGTCGCTGATCAAAATGCTCGTCCCACAATACCCAGATGCTGTCCATGGGCAACAGGGAAAGTTGAGCGATGCGAGCCGAGACTGTTGCCGTATCGGGCAGGGGTGCGTGTGTCGTCATGGGCGAACTCCTTCTTGCTGATTGGGGTTCGCATTCACGCGCTGTGGGTGGGAGAAGCCAAGGCAAACCGGCTCTCTATGGACAGATTTATCTTGATCGTCTGACGCTGAATTTCTGGTGCGCAGTCGCAACAATGCTACAGAGAGCAAGTCGGCGATTTCTTCGTGCGCGTGCCGAGGGCTTGGGGTACCCCGGTCGATGGCGATGAGTTCGATGTCGTGCATGATGGCAAGCGTTCCATAAGGTAACGCTGCTCATGCTATGTACGAAGGCGACTCCGGGTAACGCGTTTTGGCGGAAGTCAGCGCGTTGGCGATAGCTGTTTGGTGCATACCTTATTTGCAACCGAAGGTTTCACGCATTGGCCGCAATGTTTCAGCAACAGAGTCAAGTAGGTCTTTTTTCATTGCATCTCTGGTGAGACCTTCCTCTATTCCCAATGCGGCTATATCAATCGCAACACCAACCACAAGTCCTGTTACTGCGCCAATAGCAGCACCAATAGCTGTACCCACAACGGGGAAAAGAGAGCCGACACCAGCCCCCGCAGCAGCGCCGGCCAAAGCTCCTCCGGCTTTTCCTCCGGCCTTCTTCGCAATGGCCTTGAGCAAAACTTTTCCGCTAAGCTTGAAAGTCGATTTGGCCATGACCTTGGCTGTCAGTTTTGACGCAAAGACACCGCCAATCAACCCTGCGGCTGCGCTCGTTGAAAGGCGAGTCTTCGCTGACTCCAAGTTAGAAGACATCCCCTGCATTGATGTCTCGCCAACAACTTTGCAGCTACGGTCAACGAGCATTAGGCGATTCTCACTAAGCAGCTTTTGTATGGCTCCGTTGGTCTGGTAAAGCTCACGTAACTGGCCTTCATGCTCTGCTTGAAGCCTCATGAATACGTCATCCTGATGCAATTTTTTCAGTGCAATTTCATTAAATTTAGCTGATAAGTAGATGTCAACGTCGCCAGCTAAAATCATTGCCAACCTTGCGTAGTCGGCTCCAAGGCTGAAATACCAGTTTAGATAGTCATCGACCCCTGACGCGATATTGGCTTCAAGCCCCGTCAGTTCTTGACAGCCATTGAGACTAGATGCTGCCAATTTTGGGGACACTGAAGCAATCAAGCTCTCGACAGTCTTCAGCGTATTGACCTGATATGCCACGCCGTCAATCTTCTCGCAAGGCTGCATAGGACGAATTGCAAACGGACTATCTTCAGCTTTGAGTGATTGATTGGCATAGGCCAACAACTGAAAATAGGAACCAATAAGTACAACCACAATAGCGGTCCAGACCGCTGAATTTACTGGACCAATCTTTGATGGCTTTTCATTTGTCTCACAGCTGTTTCCTATCGTGCGTCGGAATTCATCCAACGATAGAGACATACCGGAGTATGTAAGTGCCAAGGTACTGAAGACCGTTAGCGGCGCCAAGAAAAATGTCCCGATAATTTTCCAGTAACTTTGTTCTGGAATAGATGTAATCGTCTCCTGAGCAGCTTGCCCAAATGCACCAGCATCGAGAAACCACTTCACGAAAGATGATTGCACTCCGTTCGACTGCGACTGCAATTCAAAGACGCGATCCAAATAGAAAACCTGCGGCGGACTTGCATTAATGTAAGAAATGCACAGAAATAAAACTGTCAGAAGAACAAGGAACAACGCTTGGGAAGCGCATGAAGTCCATCGCAGTGCATAGATGTATTTTGAAAACTGAGACTCAGTCTTGGACAAAATCCAAAGATGTGAGATTCGAAATGCAATAGGCGAAACTGATAGCAATGCCCATTCTGGCCATCCAAAATAGGCGGCCTGAAACAATGTCAATCCTGAGAAAATTACTGCGACTGTCGCGAGTAGCAATATACTCAAGACGCGCCGACCGCTCCACCTGTACAAAAACGTGCCTTGCTGGAATTGACTCGAGAATATATGCCGTCGAATAGTGCTTTGGTGCCACAACGCTAGCATCATGAATGTCGAAAGAACCAGCATCCAAAGGCCAAACCAAAGCAAGTTAAGTACGTTTATCTGCCAAGAGACTAGTGCAAGGGTCGCAAGATAAGCATAGCTAAGCAAGAAGAAATGCAGTGCTGCTGGGATACTAGGCTTGATTTCGCTATCGGAAGCTGTATTCATGGCAGGATTTTCAAAGCGCCACCATGAGCCAAGCATCTAGAAGCTGCAGCCAGGCCGTCCCCCGAAAATTTTCTCTTATTAACCATTGGATCCGATCTCCAAGCGGGGTTGCTTGGCTGCTTGCCCCGATCCGCTAAGCATTATTATTGCAGTTAGGAGACGGGTAATGATAGGGCGGATGTCAGGATGTTTTACTGACAGGCGTTCGTACCGTTATGAGTGATCCATCCAACTTACCGCCTACGCCCGTACCACTCTTCATCAAGGACAAATGCTAAGTAAAGGACGATGGCTAGAATGATGTACTCCCCCGCATGCACGGTAAGCAGCACCAGGATTGAACCTCCTATGCATCCATAGCCAGCAATGAGGATGGTGCCGTCAGCCAGCTTTGAAGCGACCTTTTGAACGTAACTGGAGAACTGCTCAACTCCTAGTTGATTTAGGCGAATAAAACCTCGTTGCTTGCCCCAATAGACAAGTGCCAACCCTGCCACGGCTAACAGCAAGCAATACACATCTACGCTGCTCATAGTCTCCCCTTCAGGAACATAGTCACAGCGGCAACGATATCCGAGTCAAACGACAGGCCATGTCGCCGTATCAGCTCCTTATCATTTATTTGCGTATGAGCCGAGGGACCTTAGCGACCTGCTTTGAGATAGGTGAAAATCTCAGATTCCATCTCAGCCTGCAAGCCCTCAGGGCTGATGATCCGGATGTGAGGAATCCAGTAGCGGACTATCGGCACGACCTGATTGGGGTGGCCGACCTTTGCAGAAAGGATGAGGCCGCCATCTTCGAGTTCCTTCTCGATGAGCTGGTTGGCAATCAGCTTTCGGCGCTTGAAGTAGCCTGCCACCTCACGGTCGATCTTGAGAACGATTTCCTTCTTGTCATCGTTGAGCCAGATCCCGTCTTCTTCAGCCAGGATCTTGTCAATGTCGGGATCGGCTGGAAAGCATGACTCCAGTAAATGCAGGTTCTCAATCTTCCCAAATGAGAAGGATTTGAGCTTCTCTCTATCGCGGGCAGCCAGGTACCAGATGCCTTTGTGGTTGATGAGCTTGAATGGGGCTACTCCAGAGTAGGACTTGAGGTCGGAATCTTTCTGGTAATCAAAGGTGATGTGCTGGCGACCGACGATGGCCTGTTCCAGACTTCGGAAGGTGGCTTCCTTACCGGCCATGTTCTCGTAGTTGTGGCCCTTGACCATCACCGCTGCCTGGATGCGGGCATCGAAAATATCTCGCAGGAAGTCATCCGACAACGAAGGGAATAAGCCCCGCACACCCGCCAGGCCGGCGAAGCGATCGACGTCCTTGGTGCTCAGCTTGCCGAGGAAAGTTGGATCGAGGTGGTAGTACCCGTCGGTCTTTTGGAGCGGCAGGTAGGCAAAGCGGACATTGAGGTCGCGTTGGATGGTGCGCAGGTTGACCCCGAATTCGTCGGCCAATGCCTGCGGGTTCAATTTCTCGCCCTGGTTCAACTTCACCAGCATCTGGGCAAGACGATAGACCAGTGTGTCGTGATTATCGGAAGCCATAAAGCCCTCAAGGTGCCACGATAAAATTGCAAGTATCGATGATGTTACTGACAGGGTGTGTCGTTTTTCCCGATAAATATACGTTCTGCTCATTCGCGAAACGACATCACCTGTCATTCACCGCATCCATGATGGCCCCCATGGTTCGACTAACAAGGAAAGGAGATCAGCCATGTTCTGGATATTCATGTTGATTGCGGGCGGAGCTGCCACATTTGCGGCACTGGGCATGTATGCTGTCTGGTTTAAGGTACTGACCATTGCTCTGCTTGGAGCGGTAGTTATCATTTTCGGACTTACCGGAGGACTGTTGTGGCGACGCCTTTTCCCCAAACAATAGTTCCGGTGATGGACCCACATTTCGAATTACAAGGTGAGGAAATCATGGCGATGATCAAATGCAGTGAATGCGGCAAGGACATTTCTGACACTGCGCCCGCGTGCGTGGGCTGCGGTGCGCCGATGGCTGTTGCAGCTGCAAAATTAGACAGCTCCGATAAGTTTGACCTGAACAGTATCAGGTCGGCAGTTTCAAGCATGACCGCCAAGGTGAAAGAAACAGCGGAATCAGCTACCAGGTCAGACAGTGGCAGCAAGTTTGACTTAAGCGGCCTTAAATCGGCGGTTACAAGCGTAACTGCCAAGATGAAGGAAACTGCTGAAGCTGCAGCCGAGCAAGGCAAGGAGCTGATGAAATCAAAGCAGCAAAAGGATGCCGAGGCAGTAGAGCGCCTTGCCAAAGAGTTTGGAGGAAGCACTCCCCAATCTCAGTCGGCATCAGATCTATCCCGCGCTCGCTTCAATTCGGCGCTGGATAGCACCATCGACGTCAAGTTCGCTGAGATTATGAACAGCAAGGCTGACGCCAACAAATTTCTGACGTTCGTCGATAGCCAGATTCTGACGGCTTCTGTGCGTAACGTATTCAAGAATGCACTCGATGTAGTACCTCCCCAGATTGAGGCTGCCTGCAAACTTAGCGAAGCCATCCTCGCCCCTTCCGCCCTGGAGCGTGAGCAATTGATTAAAGGCGCAGTCGGTATTGGTGGCGGCGCTGCCGGAATCGGCATGATCATTGCCGGAATCGGTGGGGCGCTGGGATGGGGTGCCGGAGTCATTGCCAGCGTTTCTGCATTCTTCGTTGGCACATCTCTCGCCGGACCAGCTGGTTGGGCAATCGCAGGCATCACACTTGCCGGAATTGCGGCGTATTTTGCAACGACCAGCAATGAAGCTAAAGACACTGAACGATTCCTGAATGTTCTGAAGAGTTCGACCGGTCGTGCGGTCGAAGTCATCTGGCCAGAATACGAGGTTGCCTTAGTAAAGGTTCTGGACAGTGAATCAGCGTCGTAAAGATCTTGGTGATGTCTTGGGCGATGCTTCTTATGGCATCGCTCAAACAGACAGCGGCCATGCAGCATCGCTGGCCACAGAATTGCTCGTATCCCCGGGCCAGATGGTCTACATGCATATACCTGCTAGCGAACTGCGCAATTTCGCTGACAGCCTTCTTCCCGGATTGGCAAAAAACCCCATTGCAGACTGTGCGAGCGGGATGGGGCATCGCTATAGGGCTGGTCATGATCTGTTACTAGACGTGCCCTCAACCTTCGCCAATCACGGCCCTGGCGAAGCGCTGAAGCATTTCGGACACATCATAGCCACCGACTTCCCTACCAAAGCAGGCATTCCCATTCCCGGATTTTCCCATTCCGGCTTAGGGCATGCGCTTGAACAATGGGGTATTCCAAAAGCATGGATGTCACTGAACATTAGTGATGCAGGTTTCGGCTTCCTCGCTATTGCCGATGGTCACACAACCCTGCTGGCAGCCATTCAAGGTCAGTTATCGATGGATTTCGGGACCGCTCTGCAAACGTTCGGTGCCGGTGCGTTGGAACTGAAATTGGCCATGATTGCTACAACCAACCCTGTGCTAATGACGGCTGCAGGGATGCAGAATATCCTTGCAGGGCTTGTCGCGACCTGGAACACTTTTTCTGTTTACGTCGCCCCAATGGATTTATTCGGTGCGGCGGGCATGTCTGCTCTACTCGGCTTCGGTATGGCTCATGGCCTGGTCGGAGAAAATGTATCGGATGCCACGAGTGACGCCATTCGCAGCGGAACTATTGGCGCGCTTTACAGTGTCTCGACGGCATTCGGCTATGGCGCGCTTGCCGGTTTTGTTGTCTGTCGCCTGGCCCGCGCATTGGCCAAGCATCACAATACTCAATCACAAGACCGCCTTTCGGTTGATTCACAAGCATATCGGCTGCTTGTTGAAACGCTTTGCTCTGGAAGCACCGAATTTAAAGGGGTTCTGGCCGCGACCGCACCGCGTTGGCTCCCCGCCAAGGAACGTGCTTTATCGGATACACCGCGAACCTTACCTTCGGCTGCCAAGTCGTTGTCGGCGAATGTGCGCACACTCAATGCTGACGTCGTCACTTTTTCGGCCCAAGCTCACACACTATCTAGTCGGGCCATCACACTTCCAGACGAGCCTAAAGATTTGTCGGAGATTTACCGCTCCGCGCTTTCGTCATTGGCTTCGCGTCGGGACATATAACTTCGGTTGCCGACCTGCCCGTTACCGAACCGGCAACTGGCCGTTCGAGATGAACTGGTCGTAACTATCGAAGCTATCGTCATCCTGCCATGATCGATCCCACGGTCGCGGCTCGGCCGATTCCAGCAGCAACAAGCTGAGCACCCGATCGCGCTCACCGTAGGTATGCTTGAACTCCGTCAGCTTCATGTACGGCGCCTCCTCGGCACACCATGCCGCAGCCGACAAAGTTATGCCTTCCCATTCCTGTGCCACCGAGGTATCGGCGGCCACGGTATTCGGTAACGGCTCCTGCGGGTCGTCTGTTCTCCGAACTCTCGCACGCGTCATGACCGCCGATCTGCTTCGCGACTCGTAGTCCAGATAACCGTTGTCCCAACAAACCAGGATTGCGCGCTGACTCGTGTGCTGGATAAACCGGATGCACAAGGCTTCGAACGACACGTCGAACTGCTTCGCCAGACCACTCAGCAGATGCAGGTCAACATGCGAGCCATTGATGCATTTGCCGAACACATCCCCCGGCATCAGGAGATTGCTGGCAAAGACGTTGGCCTCGCGTTCGATCACCGCCATGGTGTCCGAGCCGGAGTAGACGCTGGATTTGTCGCAGTTGAAGCCGCCTTCAGGCGGTTGATCACGATGCAGTACGAAATGGCCAAGCTCGTGGGCGATGGTGAAGCGCCTCCGCTCCGGCCTGGCAGAACCGTTGTAGAAAATGCCCCATTCGGCAGCATCGTCCGGATTGCGCACCAACGCCCCTTCGCAGCCAGACCACGGTGCGGGCGCCGGAGGCTTGATCTCTTTAACGCCTCGTCCAAATTGGGTCAAAGGAAGCAATCGGCGAATCAAGTCGAGATCTGTCGCTAGTGGTATCTCTCCACCAAGGTAAGCACGCATCACTTTGATGATGTCGTAGGCAGCCTTGGGCGGGGAGTACACCACGGTAGTCACTTTTTGTCTCCATCCTTGCGCGAGCCGAACATCATCTCCAACGCCTGCCGGTAACGCCGCTTCTCATCCTCCGGCATGCCGACATACTCACGGAAGAAAACGACGTCATCGGGCGTGGCATCAGGTGCTTCATCAACGGGCTCTCCCATGAGATCACCCATCGTTACGCCCAATATCTTCGCAATGGCCTGGATCCGTTCAGCGGACGGCCGCTGCCCCGGTTTTTTCTCCAGTTCCCAGATATAGGCCTTAGTACAGCCGACCGCGTCGGCCACCTGCTGCAAGGTCAGTCCTTTGGCCTCGCGCAGGCTTCGCAGGCGTATTCCGAACGCCGAACCCATAGCGATGCTCCTGTCTCGTCAATAAATCCTGATAGGACTGAAAGTATAGCTCTGTGATACATAAAAGCGCCAGATGTTCCTTGCTTGTTGACAAGCGTAATCGGGAGGAACAGAATTGCGCTGTATCACGCTACTTTACTATTGCCCGATATAAGTTTAGTGATCATAGTCGCCGGCCAGCGCTTCGAATTCCTCGTTCGCAAACCTCCGACGCCATTTCGGAAAGGACTACGAAGATGAAAAAGACTTGGGTCGAAGTGCTGCTCGAACTGCCGGTGGACTCCGGGCTGCGCGACTTCTTGACGGACAATGGGCTGACCATGCCCGCAGGTTTTGCCTGGGCCGATGCGCCAGAAACCACGCAGGCGTTGGTGGAGGCTTTGCTCACTTGCCCTGATGTTACGGTACGGGATCGGGTGGCGGCGAAACTCCGTGCCAGTGTTGAGTTGGGCGATGCCGCCGGAAAGCAGGCCATGTTCCAGGTATCGACCGGCAATGCAGTTGCACTGTCGGGATTGGTGGCCTGCCAGAGCGACATGCACCGTTCGTTCTGGCTCTACGTAAAGCACCCAGACCTGTTCGATCGCGCTGGCGACGTCGATCATTTCGAACGTCACGGCGGGCAGGCCCAGCAGCACGATCTCGGCGTATGCCGCCGACCCAACACCTCAGAACCGGCCATGACAGGATTGCGCCAAGCGGTGTCGGCGTTCTATCAGCGCGAGATGCAATGCGGTGACCGGAGCAAGGCATATGTCGTGGAACGCAGCCCTGGGGTTTTCTTGCTGAGCGTCCACGTCAAGGATCTGGCGATGCTGCAATTGGAGTTCGAGGGTGACGACCTCAAGCGGCGAGTCGGCAATCCGAACATCCACTCGGTGCTGGAGTATTCGATAGCCACTGGTGTGACTCGGACCCTGGTACGGGGCGGCGTGAAATACCATCAGATGCTGCTCGATGCGTTCGCCGAGCATCTGCTGGGCGTAAAGGTCGATGCCCAGCGGATCAAACCGCCGACGCTGGACTTGTCCGTGTTGCGCCTCGGCTTCAACGTACCGGCCGCCCAGGCAGACGGATTTGATGTTCTGCAGGTGAAGTCGATCACCGTGCTCAGTCCTAGCTCGGCATTGAAGTTGGATTGCACGGCAATGGCCTCCAGCGAACAGCGTTGCGTGACGGATCTGCTGCAGGACGAGTTTCCCAACGAGAACCCGCTGAGCCGGGGCTGGTTGGTGACGGCCGCGCACATCAATCTCTACTATCCGCCCGAGCCTGGAAAGATGCGCCCCAAGGTCGTGACCATCGAGGTCACCCGCAAGGGACGCCTGAACCTGCACAAGTTCGATGCCGAGATGCAGGGACAGCTGGAAGGCTATCTGGTCACGTTGGGCATCCTGCAGCCGGGCCAGACGCTCTCAGCCCACGAGGCACCGCCGGACGTCGAGACAGCGAATCAGCAGCCGGTGTACGAGGAATAATCAGTGGCGAGCCACGATGCATGGGCGCTGGTGTGCCGTCTGTTTTCCGGCGGCACACCCTTGTCACACAGCACGTTATCACCCAGCGAGATTGCCGCATCCAACACCCTAGGCAAGGCAGTGAAACCGGCAGTCCTGAATCAGACCCATACGCTATGCCCCTACTGCCAGCTGCATCGATGTCAGATATGGGGCGACGGGAAAGGTGGTCGCATTTGCCATTGTCCGGAGTGTGGCCAAGTCTCGGTACAAGCTGATGACCTGGCCGCGCTGGAACTCGATCAAGAGTGGTTTCGGGCGAAGTTGCGGCTGGCCATGGATATCCATAGCCGGGATGGGATCATCGATCTCGGGGCCGACGTGTGGCATTTGGGTGATGCACGAAGCGCTCCGGTGCTGCTGGCGCGCAGTCTGATGAAGATCTGGCGCGAGCCGACGATCCTGGATCGGGTTCGGGTGAATGGTGGAAACATCCGCGTCATTGCACCTCGTCATAGGGAAACGCGGGGAGAGCCACTTGGGCATGGCGTGGAGTGGTTGTCGCTGGAGGAAAGATTCGCTTTCTATGGGGGCGGGATCACCTACACCCCGGTGGCCGAGACAGCCGGCATGTCAGTGGTGGCTGACCCGACGACACCGGTCTTTGGTCCGTTCTCGGCAGATTTCCGGTGGGTCACGTTGGATAGCTGGTCGGATGGAGCCATCCACTGCACGCCGGGCCAGGCTGCCGTATTCAAGGCGCTATGGGAATTCAAGGGTGAATGGCGTCGAGGGGAGCAGGTAATGCTGCGCGCCAAACTCAACAGCACGAAGCCGAGTGACGTCTTCAAGGCGGCGCGATACGAGGGGCCTCGTCACGCCTACCAAACTTTCGTGGATACGCAGGAACGCGAAGGGCTGTATGCAATGCCGTGTGCGGCCAAGCGGTGAAGGGTGTTCGTGACATGCACCGCCTATCCAAGTCAGCCGGAAAACCTTGTAAGCTGGCACGCACATAAGCTATTGCAACAAAGGTCAATGTGCGTGTGCCACGGCGAAAGAGTTGGTGGAGATTTTGAGAGAACAGAGGGCAAAAGAGAGTCGAACCGACTGCTCTGCGGCCCGGACCGTGCATACCCATGGCACACGCAGAATGGGCGCGAACCGCGCGTGGTTTGCGGGAAGTAGAAATGGAAACGCCCAACTGAGAACAGTTGGGCGCTAAATACTGGTGGCCAATCGCGGAATCGAACCACGGACACGCGGATTTTCAATCCGCTGCTCTACCAACTGAGCTAATTGGCCAAAACGAGCGCGGATTATAGCGAGTGATTGGGCGGGCCGCAACTCTGGAGCGTGTTTTTTTGGAATAAATAAATTCGGTTTTCGTCTTTGTGGTTATATCGCTATCCGATACATTGGCGCTCTTGATTCAGTTGAGGTGTGCCGTGAAAAAATCTTCCCAACTTTTCCGTGGATTGCTTGTTGCCTTGGTGGCAGGTAGTGCGTTTGCCGATGCGACATTGCTAAATGTTTCTTACGACGTTGCGCGTGACGTTTACAAGGATTACAACCCGATGTTCCAGAAGTACTGGAAGCAGAAGGCGGGTGAGAGTATTGAGTTAAAGCAGTCGCATGGCGGCTCGACCAAACAGGTTCGAGCGGTCTCCGATGGTCTGGAGGCGGATGTCGTAACGATGAATCAGGCCAACGACATTGAGTTTTTGGCGGAAAAGGGGCTGGTCGCCAAGGATTGGGCTAAGAAATTCCCGAATAATGCGTCGCCCTATACTTCGGCGATGGTTTTCATCGTGCGCAAGGGCAACCCGAAGGCGATCAAGGATTGGTCTGAACTGGCCGGCACGGGTGTGCAGGTCATCATCCCGCACCCGAAGAATACGGGTAATGGGCGCAACACCTATCTGTCGGCTTGGGCCTGGGCACTTAAGCAGCCGGGTGGCAACGATAAAACTGCGCAGGAATTCCTCGGCAAGATGCTTAAGAACGCCCCTCTGTTTGCGGCGGGCGGTCGCGATGCGACAACGACCTTCATGCAGCGCAAGATGGGGGATGTGCTGGTGACTTTCGAGTCCGAGGCGGAAATGATCGCCAAGGAATTCGGCAAGGGCGAGTTTGAGGTGGTTTATCCCAGCCTGACGATGCAGACTGAGTTCCCGGTTGCCGTGGTTGAGAAGGTGGTCGATAAGAAAGGCACGCGTAAGCAGGCTCAGGCTTATCTTGAGTATCTGTGGTCGAAAGAGGGGCAGGAGAATGCCGCGCAAAATTACCTGCGTCCGCGTGACCCAGAGTTGCTGAAGAAGTACGCTGCCCAGTTCCCGGCGATCAAGACCTTTACGGTTGATGAGGTTTTTGGTGGGGCGAGCAAGGCATTTACCGTCCATTTCAAGGACGGTGGCAGCTTCGACCAGATTTACAGCCAGAAATAAATGGCTGCAAAAACACATCGCGTGTTGCCGGGCTTTGGTCTGGCGCTTGGCTACACGCTGGTCTATCTTTCGTTGCTGATCTTGCTGCCTTTGGGCGGCATGATCCTCAAGGCGTCTGAACTTGGTTTTTCACAGATCATCGATATAGCGCTAAGTGAGCGTTCGCTCGCGTCGTTCCGCGTCACCTTTGGCGCTTCGCTGATTGCGGCCTTGATCAACTCATTTTTTGGCCTGATTGTCGCCTGGGTGCTGGTGCGATATCCCTTTCCCGGCAAGCGCTTTGTTGATGCGCTGGTTGATCTACCGTTTGCCTTGCCTACGGCCGTTGCCGGTATTACGCTGGCCACGCTGTACGCGGGCAATGGCTGGTTGGGGCGTTATATCGAGCCATTGGGTTTCAAGGTGGCTTATACGCCGTGGGGCATCGTCGTGGCACTGACATTCATTACACTGCCTTTTGTTGTGCGGACTTTGCAGCCGGTGATTGAGGATATTGAAACCGAAGTTGAGGAGGCGGCTGCTTCGCTGGGAGCGTCGCGCTGGCAAACCTTTCTCAAGGTGATTTTCCCGGCGATTTTTCCGGCCTTGCTGACTGGAACGGCACTGGCCTTTGCGCGTGCAGTAGGCGAATATGGCTCGGTGATCTTTATTGCCGGTAACTTGCCGCTGATTTCTGAAATCACGCCGCTACTGATCATTTCCAAGCTGGAACAATATGATGTGCTGGGAGCGACGGCTTTGGCTGTGGTCATGCTCGCTCTGTCTTTTATCTTGTTGCTGAGTGTTAATTTGCTGCAATGGTGGGCGGCGAATCGCCATAAGAACAATGAGCCGCTGGAGCTTGCCGCAGCCAAGGCGAGCGGAGGTGTGCGATGAAGTCTAGTCGCGCGATTGATGAGCCACGCTGGGTGCGTTATGGCCTGATGACGGTGGCCTTGGGCTTTCTGTTCTTCTTCCTCGGCTTGCCGCTGCTGGCGGTATTTGTCGAAGCGCTGGCGCAGGGTGTGCCGATTTACCTTGAGGCGCTGAAGGAGCCGGAAACGCGCTCGGCGATTGGCCTGACGGTCGGTATTGCGCTCGCGGTTCTGCCTTTCAACATCGTCTTCGGTGTAGCGGCGGCCTGGGCGATTGCCAAGTTCGAGTTTCGTGGCAAGAGCTTGCTGATTACACTGATCGACTTGCCGTTTGCTGTCAGCCCGGTGGTTGCCGGCTTGATCTTCATTTTGTTGTTCGGCGCTCAGGGAACATTCGGCGCCTGGCTCTCCGAGCACGATATCAAGATCATTTTTGCCATACCGGGAATGATACTGGCGACCTTGTTCATCACTTTCCCCTTCATTGCCCGCGAACTGATTCCGCTGATGCAGGCACAAGGCAAGGATGAGGAAGAGGCGGCGGTGTCGCTTGGTGCTTCGGGCTGGCAGATGTTCCGCCGCGTGACGCTGCCCAATATCAAATGGGGCCTGCTCTACGGCGTGATTTTGTCCAATGCCCGGGCAATGGGCGAGTTTGGCGCGGTGTCGGTGGTTTCCGGCCATATTCGCGGCGAAACGAATACCTTGCCGCTGCATGTCGAAATTCTCTACAACGAATACAACGCCATTGGCGCCTTTGCTGCGGCTTCAATACTGGCGTTACTGGCACTGGTCACCTTGGTTGCCAAAACCATTGTTGAATGGCGCATGAAAAAAGAGACAGAAATGCTGTCGACCGTACTAGCTCCCGAGAAAACGTAATGAGCATCGAAATCCGAAATATCTCCAAGCGCTTCGGCAATTTTGTCGCGCTCGACAATATCAATCTTGATATCCCGACCGGTGAGTTGGTGGCCCTGCTCGGCCCTTCCGGTTGCGGCAAGACGACGCTATTGCGCATCATTGCCGGGATGGAATCCGCCGATGGCGGCGAAGTGCTGTTTTCTGGCGAAGAGGCCACGCATCTGCATGCGCGTGAACGTAATGTTGGTTTTGTTTTTCAGCATTACGCATTGTTCCGCCACATGACGGTGTTTGAGAATGTCGCCTTTGGTCTGCGTGTCAAACCGCGCAAGGAGCGGCCCAGCGATGCGGATATAAAACGCCGGGTGATGGAGTTGCTCGGTCTGGTTCAGCTCGACTGGCTGGCAGATCGTTACCCGTCACAACTGTCCGGCGGCCAACGCCAACGGATTGCCTTGGCACGGGCGCTGGCCGTTGAGCCAAAAGTCCTGTTGCTCGATGAACCTTTCGGCGCGCTCGACACCAAGGTGCGCAAGGAACTGCGCCGCTGGCTGCGCCGCTTGCATGACGACATGCACATCTCCAGCGTATTCGTCACGCACGATCAGGAAGAGGCGCTTGAGGTGGCGGACCGCGTGGTGGTGATGAATCACGGCAAGATTGAGCAGATTGGTTCGCCGGATGAAGTCTATTCGCACCCGGCGTCCCCCTTTGTTTATCAGTTCCTCGGCAATGTGAATGTTTTCCACAGCCGCCTGCATGGCGGTTTTGCCGAGGTTGAGCGCAATGATTCGATAGAAAAGGCGACCGCCTTCGTCCGTCCGCACGATATCGATATTGCGCATCAACCGATGCCGGATGGACTACAGGCCAGCGTTCAGCACGTGCACCCGATAGGCCCGCTGGTGCGTGTTGAGTTGCTGCACAACAGCGAGATTGTCGAGGTTGAACTATCCCGCGAGCAGCATGAGGTTTTGCAACTGGCGGCGGGACAAACCGTCTGGTTCAGGCCGCGCCAGATGCGTGTCTTCGGCGAAGACCAATTGCCACGGTCAACGCCGGAAAAGCAGGCTTTTTTGTTCTAAAGCCGTGCTTTAGAGCGCCGGTTGAAACGAGGCAAAGGCCAGCTTCAATTCGCCATCGTCAAACATGGCTACGTCGTAGGAATTCTTTTTGTATTCCTTGCCATTCACCAGCAGCGTGGTTTCGACGCGGTATTGTTTGGCACCCTTACCCTTGGCCGTTTTTGGAATCTTGACCTTGGCTTCGGTTTCGTAACGCCCGGCACCGTCTACGGCGGCCAGCTTTTCAGTTTGAGTGCTGACCAGCTTGTTCTTCTCGTCATACAGCGCATATTTCTGGGTAACGACCGGCACCTTGTCGCCGTAGCCAACCAGATCGGTGTTCGACGTAATCTTTACTTCGCTGGTTGCGACGGGGGCGACGGGCTTGCTGGCAGGTGCCTGTTCCTTGTGCTCACTTGCTGTTTCGGTTGTGGTGCTACCGGCTGGTGCAACGGGAGGCGGGGGGGCGGAGTCCGTGGTTTCTACCTTGGAGGTAAAGGACATCGGCTGAATGTCGGTCTTCGAGACAGTGGCTTTCTTGGCTTCGTATTCCTTGTTGACTGTTTTGCCATCGGCAATTTTCAGCGAGCGGAAAACCCACGAAATCACCTTGTCTGCGACTTTGGCACCAGTGCGGGCGCCTTTGGCGCAGTCCTTGTTCAAAATGGAAGCGATACCGCAACCAATGTCAGCACCTACGCTCTTGAATGCGCTCTTGGTATCGCCAGTGTCTTCGGCGGGCGTGCCGTCAGCATTTTTGGCCGGAGTGCCGCCACACGAAATCAGCAGGAGTGAGGCGCTGGAGATGGCTGCAAGGCGAAGGAAGGATGCTTTCAAAGCGAATGCCACAGAATGCCTCTTGCGAAAGTGGAGCAAAGAAGTAAATTTAGCACAACGCCGCGATGCTAGCCAAACCTGCCGTGGCTGAACGCTTCCTCTTGTCATCGTTGTATTGACGGGCGGGGCGGTTGAAGGGTGAATGCTATAATCCGCGGCTATTTTGCGCAGACTTTGTCCCTGAACCGGTGATATTTACCCTCGGCATCAACCATCACTCCGCTCCGCTCGCCATTCGCGAGCGGGTGGCGTTCCATGCCGAAAAATTGCATCAGGCGCTGGGTGATTTGACCCGTAATCAGCCGGTCAAGGAGGTGGCGATTCTGTCCACCTGCAATCGCACCGAGATTTATTGTTCGGCTGAAACGCCAGAGGTTGTCATTGACTGGCTGGCCCAGTATCACCAGGTTGAGCGGGGCGAGATTTCGCCCTACATCTATGTGCATGATCAGCCTGAAGCGATTCGCCATGCATTCCGCGTTGCCAGCGGACTCGATTCGATGGTCATTGGTGAGCCGCAGATTCTCGGGCAGATGAAGGATGCCGTGCGCGTTGCCGAGGAGAGCGGCACGCTTGGTACGCAGTTGCACAAGCTTTTCCAGCGCTCGTTTTCGGTCGCCAAGGAGGTGCGCAGCACGACGGCGATTGGCGCCAATATTGTTTCGATGGCAGCGGCCGGCGTGCATCTGGCTGAGCGGATTTTTGAATCGGTCGGCGAGCAGCGAATTCTGTTCATTGGTGCGGGCGAGATGATCGAACTGTGTGCTGCCCATTTCTGCGCCAAACAGCCGAAGCAGGTCACTATCGCCAATCGCACGGTGGAGCGAGGCCGTGCGCTGGCTGAACGTTACAACGGTACGGCGATCCGCCTCGAAGAAGTTGGCGAGCATCTGGCACATCACGACATTGTGGTTTCCTGCACCGCCAGCCCGCTGCCGATTATCGGGTTGGGGATGGTGGAAAGGGCAGTCAAGGCGCGTCGTCACCGACCAATATTCATGGTCGACCTGGCCGTGCCGCGTGATATTGAAGAGGAAATTGGCGAGCTGGATGATGTCTTCCTCTACACCGTTGATGATCTGGCGCAAGTGGTTGAAAGTGGCCAGGAGTCGCGCCAGGCGGCGGTGGTTGATGCCGAAGTGATTATTGCCACGCGCGTGCAGGATTTCATTGGCTGGTTGCAGGCGCGCGATACGGTTCCGGTGATTCGCTCGCTGCGTGATTCGGCTGAGCGCATGCGTCGCCACGAAATTGAACACGCCATGAAGCTGCTGGCCAAAGGTGAACCAGCGGATAAGGTGCTTGAACACATGTCACAGCGCCTGACCAACAAATTGCTGCACGCGCCGACCCAGGCGCTCAATCTGGC
>ERZ724510.842-NODE-842-length-17772-cov-4.530564_pt1 | contig 17772 bp, 10 predicted proteins | sample MGYA00376043_ERZ724510 | MGnify/ENA primary metagenome ERZ724510 (study PRJEB28724, sample SAMN07190888) | wastewater metagenome | isolation source: influent of sewage treatment plant in Hong Hong | place: USA: Christiansburg, Virginia | collected 2016-03-01 ... | reverse complement strand
ATCATGGCTGTGCGTGGCGGGCAGGGCGTTGATTCGCAAGAGGCAGAAGGCCAGCGCGAGACGCTGAAAAAATATTGTATCGATCTGACCGAGCGGGCCGCGCAGGGCAAGCTTGACCCGGTGATTGGCCGTGACGATGAAATACGCCGTGCCATCCAGATTCTGCAACGCCGCACCAAGAACAACCCGGTGCTGATCGGCGAACCGGGTGTCGGCAAAACAGCTATTGTTGAAGGCCTGGCGCAGCGCATTATCAATGGTGAAGTGCCGGAAACGCTCAAGGGCAAACGGGTGCTGGTGCTTGATATGGCTGGCTTGCTGGCCGGTGCCAAGTATCGCGGTGAATTCGAGGAGCGCCTGAAAGCGGTACTCAAGGAGGTGGCTCAGGAAGCCGGGCAGATCATCCTGTTCATTGACGAACTGCACACCATGGTCGGCGCAGGCAAGGCCGAGGGCGCCATCGATGCCGGCAATATGCTCAAGCCGGCGCTGGCGCGTGGCGAGCTGCATTGCATCGGCGCAACGACGCTCAACGAATACCGCAAGTACATTGAAAAGGACGCCGCGCTGGAGCGGCGTTTCCAGAAGGTGCTGGTCGAAGAGCCTTCGGTTGAATCGACCATCGCTATCCTGCGCGGTTTGCAAGAGAAGTACGAACTGCACCACGGCGTCGATATTACCGACCCGGCAATTGTTGCTGCCGCCGAATTGAGCCATCGCTACATTACCGATCGTTTCCTGCCGGACAAGGCAATCGATCTGATCGACGAAGCGGCGGCCAAAATCAAGATGGAAATTGATTCCAAGCCGGAAGTCATGGACAAGCTTGAGCGCCGCATGATCCAGCTCAAGATTGAGCGTGAGGCAGTCAAACGTGAAAAGGATGAAGCGTCGAAAAAGCGCTTGTCGCTGATCGAGGAAGAGCTGGTCAAGCTACAGAAGGAGTATTCCGACCTTGAGGAAATCTGGAAGGCCGAGAAATCTGCCGTGCTCGGTTCCGCCCAGATCAAGGAAGAAATCGACCACATGAAGGCCGATATTGCTCGCCTGCAACGTGAAGGCAAGCTGGATAAGGTGGCCGAACTGCAATACGGCAAATTGCCGCAGCTTGAAGCCCAGCTAAAGGCGGCTGAAAAAGCAGGTGAGGGCGAAGGCAAAAAGAACGTCTTGTTGCGCACCCAGGTTGGCGCCGAGGAAATTGCCGAAGTCGTCAGCCGGGCGACGGGTATCCCGGTCAGCAAAATGATGCAGGGCGAACGCGAGAAGTTGTTGAAGATGGAAGAGCGTCTGCATAAGCGCGTTGTTGGTCAGGATGAAGCCGTTCGTCTGGTCGCTGATGCAATTCGCCGTTCGCGCGCCGGCCTGTCCGATCCGAACCGCCCTTACGGCTCCTTCCTTTTCCTTGGCCCGACAGGTGTCGGTAAAACTGAACTGTGCAAGGCGCTGGCCGAATTCATGTTTGATGCCGAGGATCATTTGATTCGCATCGATATGAGTGAATTCATGGAGAAGCATTCGGTCGCCCGCCTGATCGGCGCGCCACCGGGTTACGTCGGTTACGAAGAGGGTGGTTACCTGACCGAAGCCGTGCGCCGCAAGCCATACAGTGTGATTCTGCTCGACGAAGTCGAGAAGGCACACCCGGATGTCTTCAATGTGCTGCTCCAGGTGCTGGATGATGGCCGCATGACTGATGGCCAGGGTCGTACGGTCGACTTCAAAAATACAGTGATTGTCATGACCTCCAATCTGGGTAGCCAGATGATCCAGCAGATGTCGGGCGACGACTATGGTGTGATCAAGGTGGCCGTGATGTCCGAGGTGAAGAACTATTTCCGCCCGGAATTTATCAACCGGATCGACGAAGTAGTCGTCTTCCATGCTCTGGACGAAAAGCACATTGCCGGCATTGCCAAGATTCAACTCGGCTATCTGGAAAAACGCCTGGCTCAGCTCGATATGGCGATTGTCGTCGAAGACAGTGCGTTGGCCGAACTGGCCCAGGCCGGATTCGACCCGGTGTTTGGTGCGCGGCCACTCAAGCGTGCTATTCAGCAGCAACTTGAAAATCCGCTGGCCAAGGCCATTCTGGAAGGAAAATTTGCCGCCAAGGACACGATTCGTGTTGTTTGTGAGAACGGGATCATGCGCTTCAACAAGGCTTGAGTCTTTGTAATCCCTGAAAATCGGCACCCATGGTGGGTGCCGATATTTTTATGTCTTTCGGCGTGTACGGGAGGCCTGTTTGTATTCGAATATGGATTCAAGCTGCTATTCTTGAAACTTCAAAATCTAACCCAAGAATTGTCCAGTGGCAGCAGTTAAGCGCTTTGGAGTAAATGCCTGGCTACAAGTGTTAGCTATCGTTGTACTTGGCTGGCTGCTGACTGTATCAATCGAGTATTACGACCGTCGGCTAAGCGATCAGGCGAATATGAGCCTGACTGAAGTGCAACTTCGTGCCGCTGCGCTTCGCCTTGAACGAAATCTGAACAATATTCTGCAGGTAAATTACGACTTTGCAGCGGCGTTGCCGCCAGATTTGGCTGTTAGCGATGCACGAATGCAGCAGATTGCCGAAAACCTGATTTCCCGCCATCGGCATATTATCAACGTTACCTTGTCACGTAATTTCGAGGTTATCTTCGTCTATCCATTCAAGGGAAACGAGGCTGTTCTTGGCATGAACTACGCGAATCGCCCATACATCATGACGGGTGTTCAGCGGGCAATCGAGTTGCGTGACACGGTGGTGACCGGACCGATAAAGCTGGTACAGAGTGGACGCCAGGGGTTGGTTGGCCGGACACCTGTTTTTGAATCGTCAGCTAATGGAAAAGTAGGTGCGCTAAAAGGCGTGCTGTCGACTGCCATCGATTTTGAAGGTGTTTTGGCCGATGCTGGATTGTTGGTGCCCGATCTGCCATTTGTTTTAGCCATACGTGGTCGTGACGGTACCGGCGCTCAAGGCGAACCCTTTTTTGGTGATGCTGCGCTGTTCAAACAAGCACATATTGTTGTAGACATGAATTTGCCGGGTGGTCAGTGGCGTCTGGCGGCTATCCCAAAACCCGGGAGTACGGCTGATGGTCTTCGTCCCTGGTTGATTCGTGGCACCGGCGCGTTTTTTACACTTGGGCTGGTGCTTTTATTGTTCGCCAGAAACCGTCGCTTGAATCTTGTTCAGACCAGGAAGCATGATGGTGCAGATCAGCCAGCCAATCATTCACGTGCAAAGCTAAAAATCGGATTGCGCGCATTTTTGCTTGCTGCTGTCATTCTGGTGCTCCTGCCCATTGTTGCCATTTACGGCTGGTTTTCTTATCACGCTGCGCAACAATCATCAGATCAGTATGTGCAATCGACTGCTGCCGGGCTGGGGGAGCGTATTCATGATCGTGTGACTGCCTTCTTCGAGGTACCACGACGCATCGTTACGTTCAATGTTGAACAGGCACGCGCCGGCTTGCTCGACAGCAATAAACGCGAGCAGATAATGCAAAGTTTCCTGCTGCAGATTCGCCAGCAACCTTTACTGACTTTCATTTCGGTAGGCATGGCTGATGGCGAATACTATGCCGGGAGCAGACCACCGCTGGGTACGGACAAAGGCTTGCGGATGATCCATGCCCGCCTTGTTAACGACCGCGTCATGCACATTTATCGGGTTGACGATGCAGCACGGCCGACCACGCTTGTTTCAAAAGCAAACAGTGATTTCGATGCGCGTACTCGGCCCTGGTTCAAGTCGGCAGTCAGTGCTGGACGTATGTCTTGGTACCCGGCTTACCGTTATGCCATCAATGATATCGAGGGTGCTTATGACACATTGGGCATTGGCATGTCGTCCCCTTTGTATGGCCCGAATGGGGATCTGATTGGTGTAACGGCGGCTGACGTAGCCTTGTCGCAGGTCAGCAACCTTCTCCGGGAACTTGGCGGAAACGCCAGTAGCGTAGCTTTTATTGCTGAAACTGACGGCAAGTTGCTGGCGACTTCAACTTTGGATGCGGTATACCGGATCAATGGCGAGAAAACCGAGCGAATTGATTTTTCTAACAGTGACAACCCGCTTATTAGAGCTGCCGGCGCCTCTTTGCAGGCTGCTGGGCGGCCTGAAGGCAATGCGCATATCGAGGTTGATGGGGAGCGCTTTTTAATTGACTGGCGTACCCTTCAACTGGAACAGGGGCCGCAGTTGTGCATTGGTGTGATCATGCCGAAAGCCAACTTCGACTCGGTAGCCAACAGCATGTTGCGAAATGTTGCCTATCTGGCGCTCATGGTGACGGTTTTCAGCCTGTTTGTCGGTTTGCTGGTGAGCGATTGGGTGTCGCGACCGCTAATTCAACTATCGCGCGCATCAGCCAGACTGGCTGCGGGTAATTGGCAAATCGCCGACGACAAGACGAGCCCCATCCGCGAAGTTGCTTCCTTGTTTGACGCAATCAACGACATGTCCCAGCAATTGCACCGGCATGCGCAGAGCCTCGAACAACAGGCAGATGATTTGCGGACAGGCAACGAACGGTTGCAAGTCGAAATTGTTGAACGAGTAAAGTCGGAAGACCGCATCCAGGCACTGAATGTTGATCTGGAAATTGCCAATCAAACCTTGACCCTTGCCAAGGAGGCTGCTGAATCAGCCAACAAGGCCAAATCAGCCTTCCTTGCCAACATGAGTCACGAATTGCGCACGCCCATGCATGGGATCATGGGCATGGTTGCGCTGGTGCGTGGTCGGGTTAGCGATGAGAAGTCACGGCGTCAGCTTGATCTGGCGCAGGATGCGGCAAACCGTTTGCTGCTGATTATCAATGACATTCTTGATATATCGAAAATTGAGGCAGAGCACCTTGCTTTGGAAAGTATTGAATTCAAACTCGATAAAGTGCTGTCCAACACGCTCAGCCTTGTTGGCTTCAAGGCCGAACAAAAAGGACTGAAACTGCTGCTTGATACCTCGCCAGAAATCGCTGATGCGTCATTCAGGGGGGATTCACTGCGTCTTGGACAGATTCTGCTCAACCTGATCGGCAATGCCATTAAATTTACCGAGTCAGGTGAAATCAAGGTACGCATCAGTCAGACAGAAAATACACCTGACAGTGTTCTGCTCCATTTTGAAGTGCAGGACAGCGGTATTGGTATCTCTGCGGAGGAGCAGAAACGTCTGTTCACTGCCTTCGAGCAAGCGGATAGTTCGATGACCCGAAAATATGGTGGCACCGGCCTCGGGCTTGCGATCAGCAAGCGGCTTGCCCAGATGATGGGTGGCGACATTGGCGTCAATAGTGTGCCGGGGCGGGGCAGCGCCTTCTGGTTTACCGTCCGTCTGGGTAAAGTTGCAAAGGCTGCACCCACGCCTGTTTCTCAGCAGGAAACGGCGGAAGCTCAATTGATTCGCCTATATCCGGGCGCCCGTGTCCTTTTGGCCGAAGATGAACCGATCAGCCAGGAGGTTTCACGTGGGTTGCTGGAGGATGTCGGTTTGATCGTGGACCTGGCTGAGGATGGCGAGATGGCCTTGTCTTTGGCACTTGTCTGCGACTATGACTTGATCCTGATGGATATGCAGATGCCGAAAATGAATGGCCTCGAGGCAACTCGAGCGATCCGTGCAACCTCCTTGAACATCGATACCCCCATTCTGGCAATGACGGCCAATGCTTTTCAGGAGGATCGCCAAGCCTGTCTCAATGCGGGCATGAACGACCATATTGGCAAACCGGTCATTCCCGAAGTCATGTATGAAGTGCTCCTGAAGTGGCTGAATAGGTCGAAGGCATAATTCAAGGAAACGTATGGATAGCGATCAAGTGCATCAGCGCTGGCGGCTTGCACGCCGTGATGAATTGGCCAGCCCGAATAGCTGGCTCGGTTTGATTGGCCTGTTCTGGCTGGAACCGGGGTTGAACCCGGTTGGCAGTGCCGAAGGTTCTACGGTTCTGCTGCCTGCTGGACCGCCGCATCTCGGCTATTTGTGCTGGCAGGGTGACAAGTTGTTCTGGTTGCCGGAAGAGGGAGCGGAAATCGAGTTGCAAACTGACCTTAACGGTCAACCTTCTACGGTCGACTATAAAAACTGGTCATTTTTTGTCGTTGACCGTAACAATCGGTTGGCAGCACGTTTGCGTGATCGGGACTGGGCCTTAGTAAAGCCCTTTAACGGCCTGGAATACTTCGCTTACGACCCAGCATGGCGTATTGATGCTGAATGGCAGACATTGTCGCCGCCCGTTTCGATGGAGGTGCCGAATGTCGCTGGCGAACTGAAAACAGTGCTCGTTGAACAGCGGGCGGTGTTTGAAATAGCCGGGCAGCAAGTTGAATTGCTGCCGATGTCAGTGAGTGCGACTGAGGTTTTCTTCGTTTTTCGTGATCGCAGCAGCGGCAAGGAAACTTATGGGGCGGGACGTTTTCTCAAAGTACCTGTATCGGTCGACGGCAAAATCAGCCTGGATTTTAATTTTGCCTACAGTCCACCCTGCGCCTTTACCCCGTTTGCCACTTGTCCGCTGCCCCCGCCAGAAAACTGGTTACCCTTTGCCGTTACAGCGGGAGAGAAGAAGCCCTGATTACTGCAGCACTGCAAACAAACTGCTGTAATCATCCTGCCAAGGCTTGAATCCGGGTTTGTCAGCAAGCAGTTTGGCGTCGGCGAAACCGTCGTGGCAGAAGAAAGTATCGTCCTGAGCGATGACCGCCCAGCGTGAACGGAATGTTCCTTGATCACTGTCGCCCGCATCGTCGACGATGCGGACAGGGCGCTTGAGGAAATCGGCAGCGGTTTTGATCACCGGGCGCAAATCCAGGTAGCGGTTGGTGATGTGGATGGCCAGCACCCCGTCCGGTTTGAGATGGCGAAAATAGAGTTCAAAAGCCTGGCGGGTCAGCAGGTGTACCGGTACCGAGTCGCCGGAGAAGGCATCGACGATCAGCACATCAAATTGCTGCGGGTTTTCTTTTTCAAGCTGCAGGCGGGCATCGCCGAGGATGATGTCGGTTTTGGCCTTGGTGTCGGACAGGAAGGTGAAGTGCTTTTGCGCAACGTCGATGACTAGCGGGTCGATGTCGTAGAGCCGGTAATAGTCGCCGGGTTTGCCGTAGGTGGCCAGTGTGCCGACGCCAATGCCAACCACGCCAACGCGCAGCGGTCCCTGGCCGGTTTTGGCTAGCAATGTCTTGCCAGCGCCGCCGGCCGGGCTGTAGTAGGTGGTAGGAAGTTGGGATTTTTCCGGCGACGTGTATTGTCGGCCGTGGATAATCTGGCCGTGCAGCATGGTGCGCCAGCCTGCTTCGGCATTGCTGCTGACTGTCAACGTGCCATAGAAATTGCGTAGCAGGGCATCTGCGCCGCCGATCTCTTCCTGATGGTCGGCAACGCGCAGCCAGCCGATGCCGGCCAGCAGCAGGGCGCATAGGGCAATGGTGGCGGTGCGCAGTGCCGGTTTGGGGAAAGCGATGCGCGGGATGATGGCGATTGCGGCAACAAGGCCGGTTAGCAGGATACCAATCGATAATTCATAGTGGCTATTGAAAAAGTAAGGTGCCACGACGCCAACAAAGAAACCGCCCAGCGCGCCGCCGATGGAAAGCGTCAGGTAATAGCCGGTTAGCTGGCTGGGGTGTGGCTGTTGGCGGGCGAGTTCGCCGTGGCAGACCATGCAGGCAACGAAGAAGGCAGCAAGGTTAAGCCCCATGGCAAGCTTGATCGGCATTTCGCTGACGCCCAACGTCGGTAACCAGGCAAGCAAAAACAGGCTGATGACCAGTAACGGCAAGTAAATGCGTCGCTGATACCAGCCGTGGCCTTCAAAGCTCAGGATGAAGGAGAGCAGGTAGAGGGCCAGCGGTGCGACCCAGAGTAGCGGAATCGGTGCGATGTTTTCAGTGAGAAAGCTGGTATCAGCCACCATTAGGATGGAAGGGCAGGCGGCCAGGGCGATCCAGAGCAGCATTTGCGGCAGGCGCAATGGCTCGGCCTTTTCGTGGTGACCAACGACAATCGGTTTCCCATTGCGGCCGCGCCAGGCAAGCAGACCACAGGCCAGGGCAAAGGTGGCAAAAAGGCCGGACCATGCCCAGGATTGCCAGCGCGTCGGCAACAACGGTTCAACGGCTAACGGGTAGGCCAGCAGGGCGAGCATCGAACCAAGGTTGGACAGCGCAAACAGCCGATAAGGTACCTGTCCGGAGCGTTCGCGGGCAAACCAGGCTTGAATCAATGGCCCGGTGGTGGACAAGACAAAGTAGGGTAGCCCGATGGAGACAGTAAGCAGGCCGAGGATGCGCAGGGTGGGGTTTTCAGCGCCGGTGGGTTTCCAGGCTTCGCTGGGTTCAATCGGAATCAGGAGCAGGCTGGTCGCCAGCAAAGTCATATGCAGGAGGCTTTGCTGGCGTGGTGTCAAAAAACGTACAACCCAATGCGAATACAGATAACCAAGCAGCAGGATGGTCTGGAAGAACAACATGCAGGTTGTCCAGACCGAGGCCGAGCCACCGAACCAGGGCAGGATCATCTTGCCGATCATCGGCTGAACTTGAAACAGCAGAAAGGCGCTGAGAAATATGGTCAGGCCGTAATGAAAAGCCAGGCGAAAATCGATCTTCATGAGTGAAATCCGTGCATTCGCCAACAATAGTCCGGTTATCCCGATACCTTGCAGGTAAGGTGTGATGTTGCGGCGCAACATTTGCCATGCAGTATGTCCTGCGCATGGCTGTTGCGTCAATTGCTAATCGGCAATTGACTTGGTGAACGGCGACTTGTCGATTACTGTCCGGCGCGCAAAGCCTGAAGAATTTTAAGCCCACCACGACCATTTGCCACCTGACCAAGCCGGCTTTGTTCATGCTTGATTGCAACCCGGCTTTTTTCGCCCAGCATGCCATCAATGTCGCCGATGTCGTGACCGCGGGCGGCAAGCAAGGTTTGCAGTTCGCGCCGTTCTGCACGCGCGATGCCAGGGTCGTCAGTCGGCCAGGGCGTGACAAATGGCTGGCCACCACGCAAACGGTCGGACAAATGGGCGATGGCCAAGCCATAGCTTTCGGCGGCGTTGTAGCCGTAGATCACATCAAAATTTTTGGTAGTCACAAAGGTTGGCCCATTGGCCCCGGCCAGCATCAGTAGCCCGACTTTCTCGCCAGCCGCCAACCCGCTGTTGCTTAGCGGTCGGCCATCAACCAGTGTCAGACCCAAACCTTCCCAATCGGCCAGACTGCGTTTGTTCTTGCGCCCGGCGAGGCTGGTGTCAAAGTTGTTGGGCAGCTTGATTTCAAAACCCCAGGGCAGATCACTTTTCCAGCCACCTTTGCGCAGGAAGTTGGCAGTTGATGCCAGTGCATCAGCGCTGTTATCAACCAGGTCACGACGACCATCACCATCAAAATCGACAGCCAGCCTTTCGTAAGTAGCTGGCATGAATTGGGTGTGGCCGAAAGCGCCAGCCCAGGAACCATTCAAGCGCTCTGGCGCAATATCGCCACGCTGCAGAATGCGCAATGCGGCATAAAACTCGCCTTGAAAATAGCTTTGCCGCCGACCGAAGCAGGAGAGCGTGCCCAAGGCCTGAACCAGCGGGTATTTGCCGGTTATCCGCCCGTAATTACTTTCAACGCCCCATACCGCAACAACGGTTGCCGGATCAACGCCATATTGAGCCTGAACTTTTTGCAACACCTCGGCATGGCGACTGAGGCCGGCCAGGCCATCCGCCACGCGTTCTTCATCAACCAGGCCGGAGAGGTAATCCCAGATCGGCAGCTTGAATTCCGGCTGGTAGTTGAGTTTTTCGAGCAGCGAGAAATCAGCCTGCACGCCTTGTGTAAAGCGAATGAAATTGGCTGAATCAACGCCGGCTTGCCGGGCCGCAGGTTGCAGGCGCGCCAGACAACTCTGAAATTCTGCCTGCGACTGTGCCTGGGCTGGCGAGCTGATCAAGGCAAGGAGAAGGGCGGCAAGCGCCGCCGGGCGATAGGAGGGTTTAAGCAATTGCATCCAGTGCCTTGGCCAGAGTTTCGACTGTACGTTGCGGATTGTGCAGCTTTTCCAGCCCGAACAGACCGAGGCGGAAAGTACGGAAATCAGCCGGTTCGTCGCACTGTAAAGGTACGCCAGAAGCCGATTGCATACCGGCGGCAAGGAATTTTTTGCACGACTGAATATCCGGGTCGGTCGTGTAGCTGACCACCACGCCGGGCGCCTGAAAACCTTCGGCGGCTACACTCGGATAGCCACGGGAAACGAGGAGTTCACGAACCTGGCGGCCAAGTTCATTTTGCTCGGCGCACACCTTGGCGAAACCGTAAGCTTCGGTTTCCAGCATCACATCGCGCACGCTGGCCAACGCATCGGTCGGCATCGTCGCATGATAGGCGTGGCCACCGTTCTCGAAAGCTTCCATGATCTGCAGCCACTTCTTGAGATCGCAGGCGAAGCTGGTGCTGTTTGTTGCGTCAATTCGGGTCCGGGCGCGTTCGCCAAGCATGACCAGTGCGCAGCAGGGCGAACCGCTCCAGCCTTTTTGCGGGGCGCTGATCAAGACATCGATCCCGCTGGCCACCATATCGACCCAGACCGTACCGGAGGCGATGCAATCGAGCACAAAAAGCCCGTCGACCGCCCGCACCGCGTCACTGACGGCTCTCAAATAGTCATTGGGCAGGATCATGCCGGACGAGGTTTCGACGTGCGGGGCAAAAACCACCGCCGGCTTGTGTTCGAGAATCGCCGCAACGACTTCTTCAATTGGTGCCGGGGCAAAAGGTGCCTGCGCGCCGCTGCCGGTTTGGCGCGCCTTGAGGACGATGCTCTCGGCAGGAATGCGGCCCATGTCGAAAATTTGCGTCCAGCGGAAGCTGAACCAGCCGTTGCGGATGACCAGCACTTTTTGATCCGTAGCGAATTGGCGGGCGACTGCTTCCATGCCAAAGGTGCCGCTACCGGGCACGACGATGGCCGATTTAGCGTTATAGACGCTCTTCAGGATGCGCGAAATGTCTTTCATGACAGCTTGAAAACGCTGTGACATATGGTTCAGCGCACGGTCGGTGTACACCACCGAATATTCGAGCAGGCCTTGGGGATCGGGTTGGGGGAGCAGGGCGGGCATGGTTTCTCTCCAGATATTTATTAGTGTGTGGCAAATGCGAAAGCAGCGAGGATAACCGGAAGCCTTATGGGCGCGCTAGTCAGGAAAGTGATGCGCCGCCAGCCAGGTAAGCAGGGCAGCGCCAGCCAGCAAGCCAAAGGCAACGCCGAGATTGCTCAGCATTGTGGGTGCGAGAAGCAGTAATAACCCAAGCCCCAACATCATCAGGCCGGAAAGCAGCTTCAGAAGGCGACCTTCGCGCTCACTCAGTTTGCGGCTCCCCATGGTACGGACGAAGGCAATGACAATCGCCAGCAGTGGCAGGACGTAAATGAAGTTATAAAGCGCGAGATAAAGGTAATGCTGAGTGGCATCCTGCACTTGCAAGGTCAGCAAGCGGGTGAAAACCATAGGAAAGCCAGCAGTACATAGCAGCTCATAGAAATTGGCCGCAATCGCCAGAAAAACCGTGGCGGCCAGCATGGCCGGAAGACTGCCGGCATTCAGAATACTGCGCCCGCGCTGGAAAATGTCGGCCTTGCGGGTTTCCGGAATGGAAAGTGAAATTCCCTTCTTGAAAATAATGAAATCCTTGATGTTGACCGCAGCAATCAACAGCGCCAAACCGCCAGCCGTTGCCGTGACCCAGGGCATACTGCCGATCATCAGGAAAAGATTGAGCCAGGCGGCCATGAAAGCAAAATACATGAGACCGGAAATGGCGACGAAGACTCCGCCAATCAAAAACATCCGTCGTCGGTCATGCTGATGGACAAGCAGTGAAAGCAGAAAAAGCAGGACAAAAAAGGCGCAGGGATTGAAGGCGTCAAGGCTGGCAAGCAGGAAGGTGAGCAAAGGTAGTGAAATTTGTGCGGCGTCGATTTCACCCAATAGTGGAATGTTAAGGCTAGGTGTGGAGGGTGGCGTTGCGGTGCCATCCGTGCCGCTTTGCCGGCAGTTTTCGAGTCGTGAGAGCAATGCTTTGCCGGCCTCCGGGCGATCGTCCCAACCTACTGCCATTTGGCCGCAATAGATCAGGGTTGGTACGGCTTGTGCCTCTTGGTCGAGCGCTTTGGCCATATCAACTAAACGGCTGACATTGGCCGAATTTTCACTCAGTTCATGTTCGTGTAGTCGAATCCAGGGCTGCTGGCTGACGAGTTCGAGAATCTGCGGGCGGGCAGTCAGACAATGCGGGCAGTTCAGCGACCAGAAAAGATAGAGGTGAACCTCGGTTTGCCCCTGCGCATTTTCCGTTGTCCACGGCGGTGTTTCCGCCTGCCCGGCAAAGGGTAGAAAAAACAGGAAAAAAAGGAGAATGGACTTACGCATACAAATCCCCATGACAACAGTTCCTATCCTTAAATCATACGCTGTGGTCGCTAACCATATTGCCATCAACCAGTTCGATGATCCGATCACACCTTGCGGCGAGGCGCGGGTCGTGGGTGACGATCAGAAAGGTGGTTTGTTCGCGGAGATTGACTTCGCGCAACAAGGCAAAAATATCGTCGGCGGTATGCGTATCAAGGTTGCCGGTCGGTTCGTCGGCGAGGACCAACGAAGGGTTCATCGCCAGCGAACGGGCAATGGCGACGCGTTGCTGCTGGCCGCCGGAGAGGCGGCTGGTCAGGTAGTTTTGACGGTCGGCCAGGCCGACTTCGGCGAGCAGTTCGGCGGCGCGCTGGCGCATGGCGACATCGGGGCGGCCGCGATCGACCAGCAATGGCATCATCACGTTTTCGAGGGCGGTGAAGGCCGGGATCAGGCAATGGTGCTGGAAAACGAAGCCGATGCGCTGGCCGCGCAGTTTGGTAATGCTCGATTCCGCCAGCGTGCTGGTTTCCTCGCCATCAATGAAAAGCTGCCCCGCCGTCGGGCGGTCGAGCAGGCCAATCAGGTTGAGCAGCGTGCTTTTGCCGGATCCGGAGGGGCCGATCAGGGCGGCGAATTCGCCGCGTTGCAGCGACAGGTCGATGCCGTGCAGGACTTCCAGTTCGCTTTCGCCGCTCAGGTAGGATTTGCGGATGCCGCCCAAGCGCAGAACCGCGTTGTTCGGGGTTTCAGCCACGGATCGCCACCACCGGGTCGAGATTGGCGGCGCGCCGGGCCGGCATCAGGGCTGCGAGTATGCCGACCAGTGTCGCTCCGCCAGCGGCAATCAAGATCAGTCCGGGTTCAACGGTGATCATGAACATTGGCGTGCCATCCGGGTTGAGGGCAAGCATGCGCCAGATCGCCAGAAAGCTCCAGGCCAGCGCGCTGCCGAGTAATGAACCGAGCAGGCCGACGATGCCGCCCTGCAACAAAAAGGTGCGCAGCATCTGGCCACGGCTGGCGCCCATTGCCCGCAAAATGCCGATTTCCTTGGAACGCTGAACGACCGAAACGACCAGCACGCTGGCAATGCCGAAGGCGACCGAAAGGCCGATGAAGAAGCGGATAACGTTGCTGGAAATGCGTTGCGAGGTGAGAGCGGTGAAAAACTGGGCGTTGGTCTTGATCCAGCTATCGGCCTGTAACCCGGTTTCGTTGGCGATTTTCAGGGCCAGCCCTTCGGCGGCGTAAATGTCACGCAGGCTGAGATCGATGCTGGACACACCGCCGACCAGATCGAGCAGGCTTTGCGCGCTACGCAGGCCGACATAGACATTGCGCGCATTGACGCCCTTGTTGCCGAGGTCGAAAAGGCCGGTGATGGTCAGCGTGTCATTGGCGCCGTTGCCGGTGTTGAGGCGCAGCTTGTCGCCGACGGCAGCGCCGAGATCCTTGGCCAGTTCGATGCCGATCACCGCCTCGCCGGCATTGAGCCGCAAGCGGCCAGAGACTATCCGCTCCTCAAGACCGATGACGCGGTTGTAATTTTCCGGCTCGATACCGATCAGCGATACCGACTTGTTGGCATCGCCGCGCACCGCGAAGGCCGGGCCGGAGGCGACCGGCGAAACGGCGGCAATTTCGGGCATTTTTTCGAGTCGACCGCGGATGTTCTGCCATTGGTCTATCGAACGCAGGCGCTGCGCCTGTTTCTGGATTAACGGGCCAGATTTATCACCATCCAGTGGCCGAGCAATCTCTTCCGGCGGCAGTAAAACGATGTGGCTCTGTGAACTGAGCGTGCGCTTGACCAGATTGGATTGCAGCCCGGAAAGCAGCGCCGACATGAAGACGATGACCGACACACCGACCCCGACGCCAACAATGATCAACAGGCTTTGCGTCCGACCCTCGCGCAAAAAACGGGTCGCGGCAATCCACTCAAAAGGTAGCCAGGGCGACATCGCCATTTACGCCTGAACGGCGCCGGCACGCACCCGGCTACCCTCGCGGATGCTCAGGTTCTTGACCGGCACCAGCAAATCGCCCGGCGCCAGACCCTCAAGAATTTCCGTCCTGCCCTCGCTGCGCGAACCCAGCTTGACGGCTTGGCGCTGCGCCGTACCCTCGCGCACCACCAGTACCCAGGCCTGATTGTTGCCGGCATCGCGAATCGCTTCGTTCGGCACGATCAGCGCATCGGCCCGGCGGGCCGTTTCAATGTCGACTGAAATAGTCATCTCCTGACGCAAATACTCGGGCGCTTCAGTCACTCGCAGGCGGATTTCGACCGAGCCGCGCAAGGGATCAACCGCCGGGCTGATGAAGGTGATTTCAGCGGGAAAGCGGCGGTCGGGGTAAGCGTCAGCAGAGGCCAGCGCCTTCTGGCCGAGGCGCAGCAAGGCGAGGTTCTTTTCGTCAATTTGCACCACCAGTTCAGTATCGCCGCTCGGTGACAACGTCATCAACAGCTTGCCGGGCTGGATGGTGATGCCCGGCTCGACGTTGCGGGTCAGCACAATGCCGGCCACCGGCGTGGTGATCCTTGTGTAATCGAGGCGGGATTGCGCAATGTCGAGGCTGGCGCGGGCTTGCGCCACGGCCACCCGGGCCAGCTGTTCATCACTGCCGCCGTGCTGGTTGCTGCGCAGTTGCAATTCGCTGGTCTGGCGCTGACTTTCGGCCACGTCGAGATTGCGTTGCGCATCATCAAGCTGGGTCTTGCTGTAGAAACCTTTGGCGACAAGTTCGCTGGTTTGGGCAAAGCGTTGCTGAGCTTGCAGCAGATTTGCCTCAGCCTGGCGCTTCGCTTGCGTCGCCAGCGGTTGGGTGAGCTGTTGCATCTGGGCCAGACGCAATTCACTTTGCTGCTGGCTGGCTTTAGCCTGAGCCAGGGTGGCACGCCATTCGGCATCGTCTAACTGAATCAGTAATTGCCCGGCGGCGACGCTTTGCCCCTCGCGGACCGGAATCTGCGTTACCCGCCCGGTAATCTGGCTGGCCAACTCAACCCGTTGTGGCGAGCGAACCTTGCCGCTGGCGACAACGGACTGGCGCAGTTCGCCTCGACTGGCCGCCAGCACCGTTATTTTTTCACCAAGCAGGCGGGGCAGGGCAAAGGTGGTGAGGAGGGCAAGCGTTGCCAAAGCAGCCAGCAAGACAAGGATGTAACGAGTTTTTGGGAGCGTGATCATGCGAACTTGGGGCGGGGGAAGGCGCGAATTAAGTAGCCGCTGATACTACCCCGCAAGCCGGCCAAAGGCCATGTATAATTGAATACTAATATTATATCAGTCGCTTTGAAGAACGCTTGATCTGACCCATGCCGGCAAGCCCGCGAAGCCGGGAGCCCTGACCGCGTGGGCCAACCGCTAGCTAATGTTCTGGAGAACACGATGTTGAAGCTGCTTTCGCTGATTTCGAAAAATTTCATCATCGCCATCCCGGTAACTTTGTTGCTTGGCTTTGCATTCGGGCTGGTGGCACCCACCGCCTGGTTGAAAATCCTGATCATTCCGCTGACCTTTCTGATGGTCTACCCGATGATGGTCAGCCTCAATCTGACCAAGGTGCTGGAGGGCGGCGATGCCAAGGCGCAAGTGTTGGCCCAACTGATCAACTTCGCGATCATTCCCTTCATCGCCTTTGCCCTCGGCCGCTACTTTTTCCCCGATCAACCGTTCTACGCCATGGGGCTGTTGCTCGCGGCCTTGCTGCCGACCAGCGGCATGACTATTTCCTGGACCGGTTTTGCCGGCGGCAATCTCGGCGCAGCGGTAAAAATGACCGTGCTCGGCCTGATTCTGGGTTCGCTGGCCACACCGTTTTACGTGCAGTGGCTGATGGGAGCGGCAGTGCCGGTCGATCTCATGGCGGTGTTCCGGCAGATCATTTTCATCGTCTTCCTACCGATGATCGCCGGCCACCTGACGCAAAGCCACTTGATCAAAAAGCATGGTCAAAAGGCTTTTCAAACCGAATGGGCGCCGCGCTTTCCTCCCTTTTCGACGCTCGGCGTTCTCGGGATTGTCTTCGTCGCCATCGCGCTCAAGGCTAATGAACTCGCCAGTCGACCGGCTGAATTGCTGCACCTGATCCTGCCGCTGCTAGCCTTGTATGGCATCAACTATGCGTTGAGTACGCTGGTCGCCCGCCTGGCTTTGCCACGGGGCGACGCCGTCGCGCTGGTTTACGGCACGGTGATGCGCAACCTTTCCATCGCGCTGGCGCTGGCCATGAACGCGTTTGGCGAAGGCAGTTCGGATGCCGCGCTGATCATCACGCTGGCCTATATCGTTCAAGTCCAGTCAGCCGCCTGGTATGTCAAATTGACTGATCGCGTCTTCGGGAAAAAGCCGGCACTTCAGGCGGCACAAGCCTAAGCGCGGCGGATGCCGGCAAGCAAAACGGGCACCCGGCAACAGCGGGTGATCCCCATTTTTCCTGCGCCGCTGCCTGCCGCGCGCCGGCTTCAACGCTGGCGACGCCTGATTCAGGCCAGCTTCTACCTGCTCTTCATTTTCGCCCCGGTTTTCGACCTCTTTCGCATTGACCTCAACGCCGATCACGCCTGGCTGCTGGGTATGGAATGGCGGCTGGGGCTGGATGCCTTTCAGGGCCGGGGGGCAAACGGGGCGCTGGCGGGGCTGAATATTTTCCTGCGCCTGATCATTCCGCTCTTTGCGCTGGCCGGTCTGTTGCTCTGGGTGTCGTGGAAATGGGGCCGCCTGTTTTGCGGCTGGCTATGCCCGCATTTTCCGCTGGTTGAGTTGATTAATGGCCTGGTCACCCGTGCCTGCGGTCAACCGACAATTTGGGACAAAAACCCCTTCCCCAAGCAGAAGCCGGACGGCAGCTGGCGCCGCACCGACCGGCGTTGGTGGCCCGTGGCCGCGCTGGTGAGCGTGACGATTGCGTTCAGTTGGGCCGTCGTGCTGCTGACTTATGTCCTGCCGCCGAGCACTATTTACAGCAACTTGTGGCACGGCGCATTGACCCGCAATCAGCTCGTTTTCATCGCGATCGTCACGACGGTACTCAGCATCGATTTCCTGTTCGCCCGCCATTTGTTCTGCCGCTATATGTGTTCAGTCGGCATGTTCCAGAGTTTTACCTGGCTGAAAAACCCCGCGGCGCTGGTCGTCGGCTTCGACCGCCAGCGCGCCTCGGCATGCAGCAATTGCCTGCCCGACCGCGAAGCCGCCTGCAATACCGTCTGCCCAATGCGCCTGAAACCGCGCAGCATCAAACGCCACATGTTCACCTGCACCCAGTGCGCGCTCTGCCTCGAAGCTTGCGCAGAAACCCAGCAGAAAAACACTGAAGGGCCGCTGTTGAGTTGGGTGTCCGGTGAAGCTGC